>Ga0302324_100020821_pt1 | contig 12808 bp, 10 predicted proteins | sample Palsa_T0_1_FD_201949 | JGI IMG/M metagenome (GOLD analysis project Ga0302324, IMG submission 201949) | Peat permafrost microbial communities from Stordalen Mire near Abisko, Sweden - Palsa_T0_1 | ecosystem: Environmental > Terrestrial > Soil > Palsa > Peat permafrost | place: Sweden: Abisko...
GATCCGAACCTGCGCCGGATCGATTTGAAGTACAGAAGCAATAATTTCGGCGGCCGGGAACATACTCTGCTGCGTATCCCAAAGCGTTAGGCCGTCGGATTTCCATAGTGCCGTGCAACAATGTAACTCTAAAGGTACGTGGCACTGCAGCGGGGTTCGATAAACACCGCTCAGCGTCCAATCAGCTTCTTGGAAACCCTTCGCAGTGTCACCCTGCTTGTATTCGAAGGTAGGAATGTTCGCAGGTTGACCAAAACCGGTTTTGCCCGTTGGCGCACCAAGGAAACTTGCTACTGGGCCGCCGCTTTGAATCTGCGTATTCTGCGTGCGCAGGTTTTCTTCAGCATCAGGAAAGGCCTCGAGTTCGTGCCACTGGACATCCAGCAACTCGATCGCCTGTTGCGCCGTGTACTGGTCATCGGCAGCCACGGCCCCAACCGCATCGCCGATATACCTGACGTGCTTGTTGAAGAACAAGCGATCGTTTGTAAACGAGGGCGTATCCTGCCACGTCACCAGACCCCGATAGCCTGGCAGCCTCCGCGCTTTGCTGTCGTTGATGCTGATGATTTCGGCGTGACGATAAGGTGAGCGCACCACCTTCGCGAATAGAGGGTTTCGAATCTCGTCGTCCAAATGAAAACCGATATCGCCGCTGTAGCGTGCCTCGCCCGTAGCCTTGGCATGACTATCGATAGCGGGCACCATGGAATTTAAATAGTGAGGAGCCTTACTGTCCGCCACCAGGGACTGCACCTGCGTCGCCGCGATGGAATCCACACCCAAGAGGACGTTCCTGCCAGCGGCCGCGAGAATAGCAGCAATTTCGTTGTTGTAGTTGCCGCATCGGCACAAATTCCCGGCTATCGCTTGCTTTACTTCGTCGACATCAGGATTTGGATTCTTGTTGAGCAGCGCGACGCCCGACATGATCATCCCAGGCGTGCAATGGCCGCACTGGCTGCCCATGTGTTCGATGAATTGCTGTTGCACTGGATGCAGTTTGCCGCCCCGGCTGAGACCTTCGATGGTGGTGACATCGTGCCCTACTGCGTCGGCAGCAAGCATTATGCAGCTATAAACTGGCCGCCCGTCCAGCAAAATCGTACATGTACCGCATTGACCCAGGTTACAGCTCTTCTTGGTCCCGGTAAGTCCCAGATCCTCGCGCAATGCGAGCAATAACGTTCGCTGATCCGGCACTCGCAATTGTACGGTTTTGCCATTGATCTGAAGCTGTAGCGCTGAGACTGCGTCATCGGGCCTGTCATCTCCACCAGGCTTCTCTCCATCGTGAAGCCCACGACCGATTTGCAGAGCCGCTACGCCGGCGACCGCAGTACCCAAGGCTCCCTGCAAGAAAGATCGGCGAGAAAACTCTGCCGGCTCTTTCTTCGAGCCTGCCGTGATCTTCGGATCCTCGCTACTCATCGATTCATCAAGCTTCTATAGACATTCCGGCTAAGACGTCTTCTCAAGTTTAAGGTTGAGATGAGTTCCATCACAAAGAGGCTTGGAGCACGTCCGCTTGCATCCGCAAAGAGCTACTAATTCGCGTTTTTCGGTTATCAATTCAACAGGCCTCACGTCAGTGCCTTTATGAGAACCGTCACAGAAAGGTTGATTCTTCGATTGACCGCATGCACACCAGAAGTAGGTATCGGCCTCGAGATCGCAGAAATAAGGCTGATTGCTATTGCCCTTGGGAAATCGCTGCCGAGCCCATCCCTGCCCATAAGGACTGGCAAGGTTAAGCTTCAGTTCCATGTTGCTAAACAACCATCGATCGTCAACACGTACAACTTCAGCGTCGTACGTGCCCCCGATCCAGGTCGATTCAGCTTCGTCAGTTTCCGAGCTCGGCAGGGTCGCCGCCTCCCACAGATACCAGAATGCAGTCGCTCGCTTGCCCGATGCGTCAAACTCGATCTGCGGCGAAATCATGTAATGTAGGGACCACCAAATCTTCGCGCCTGCTATAGCCTTCAGCGCAGCAGCAATAGTCTCGCGACCGTGATAAGTACCGAATCCGCCACATTTCCAGGTCGCATCGTCAGTGAAGAGTGGCGCCAACATCACAGGGTCGTTGCCCTTGTCGCAGCTCCGCGCGTACGAAGTGATGAGATTGGTAATAGCGGTCTGGTCCTTCTGAGATCGCAACTCTCGGCACAGTTCGGCCAGTATTTCCCTGAGTTCCTGGATTTCGGACGACATTCTACCAGTCTCCGTAGTCAACCGTGCCGACGTTTCCGATCGCCGCCCGCCGTTCGGTTTCGCGATTCAAGTTCATCCGCATAGGCCTTGTAACGCGTGACGAGCCAGCGATTCATCTGTGGAAGGGTCTTCTCTTTCGATGCATATCGGGAGCGACTCGCGAAACGGGATTTCAGTCCCAAGTGTACTCTCGTGTTCGATTCAACGTCCTGATCGTTGTAGGCATAGAGACCATCGATCGCCGCTTTGAAAATTTGTTCGAAGTTGCGATCCTTCATGGTCGATTCTGGGTAAAGGAATCCTACTCGAAGCTTCAACGAATTGGCACCACTGGGCAGGATGATGTAATAGAAAACGCCGTCAGGAACGGCCCCGAAGAAAAGATTCGGCGGAACTGTCACGAACATCACGCGCTGGCGCTCTTTCTCCGTCAGCGTCTTGATGATCGGGAATAAACACTTGAAACTCATATTGAAGTTTGCATCTACGTTGAGAAATCCGGTCGGATGGAATACTGCTCCATCATCGTTATCGTCCCATTCGTAAAAGCTCGCGAGACGCGATGGTGCAAAGTCATGAATGCCGCGATGCAAGTACCAGGTGTGGTAAGGCTCGATCGCATTTTCCTGCATGTACTTCCAGTTCCATGGATACGGACCCAGCTCCACATTCGGCGTGCTAAGCAGCTCGCTCATGTGATGATTCTTGATCTCTTCGGACAACACCTTGACCCGCGGGGCAAGCGGCTTGGCGCGTCCATCCATATTGATGAAGACCCAGCCGTTCCATACTTCGCTGCGCAACACTGGCAGAAAAGCCTGCTGCTTTAGTTCTTTCAGCGGCATCGTCGCTTTCATCTCGGGAGCGCCCAACAGATGTCCATGCAGGTCGAAAGTCCAGTGATGCAGTCGGCAGACCAGCCGTTCGCAGTTCCCCCGCGCGTCGCCGATTACGCTGCCACGGTGGGGACACACCGCCGACATCACGCGGATTCGATTCTGCTCATCATGCACCACCAGCATTGGATCATCGTTAATGTTAATGCTGATGTAGTCGCCGGGATTGGGTATGCTACCTACATGTGCGAGGCACACCCAGTCTCTATCGAACACAGCGCGCTTCTCGAATTCGAACCACTCTTCTGAGGTGTAACACTCCTTTGGTAGAGTTATCGCATTTTTCAAGTTCTGTGCTGATTCATCCAGCCCGGCCAGGGTGTTCCGTATTGACCTGGTTAGCTCAACATCCTCGAGCGGCACCGAGCTATAAGCATCCGGTTGGGTCAATTTCAATGCCATGACGACTTCCCTATTGACGACAAGTGCGCGTCTTCTATTCGGATTTGGGTCGGGCCATTCATCAGTTCGCTCCACGACCACCTTCGCCCACGCCCAGCGTTATCGTTGGCTCCCCAGCTGCGCGAGCAATGCGATCTTCTTTTTTGGGTAGCACATGTGGAGACCATCTATTGTAGTCGTGATGTTGGCGAAAGTACTCGACCGAGAGCGTGCCGGTGAACATCGCCGCCAGCGTCGGCCAGTTTGCCTTCAGTAACCGCAGGTACGCGTGCATGATGACCATTCCCACAATCAGGAAGCTGCTAGCGTCGTGGAGCAACCGCTGCCATCTCATTGAATTGTGACTCAGCGTAATCAGGACTTCGGCGTTCAGCGTCAAAAATGAGCCCGACAAGATCAACCCCACGACCAAAACGGCGAGGAGAAGATGGTACAACTTCTGTACGATGTCGTATTTCCCGAAGTGCGGGTATTCGCGCTTCCCGCCGAAAACATAGCCAGTCATCCGCGCAAGGTCTTTCCAGTCCTTGCGTTCAAACCACATCGAACGCGGTTCGCCTTGCAAAAGCGAAAATCCGATATGAAGCAGCACGCCGACGACGAATAGCCCGGCGAACAATTCATGCAGCCTTAGCCACGACACAGGCGTTGCGGGCATTGTACCCGGCGCATAGAGGGCCAGGCCTGAAGCTGCCAGCCCAGCGATCAACAGAAACACGCCACCCCAGTGATATAAGCGCGCTCCTACCTCGTAGCGTTCCACGTCACCGGAGCCTGGCGGGAGCGATGACTCGCTAAACAGAGGCAGGGCGATAGCGCGTCGCACCGTGTAGAGCGCGGCCAGCAGTACTATCGACCAAAGAAATATTTTGAGAGTGCCAGGCAGAATCTGAGTCGCGATCAGCTGATCGTAATAGTCCGTCGAATACCGCACTATCGAAATATCGCGTACTTCCATGAATTCCAGTGTAGGCATCAACTCACAGACGCATCTCGAACGCCAGGAAAACATTCTTCACGATGACGCTCTCCGAATCGATTCCGTGGCAACTACCTCCGGACTTCTCTCGAAGCTCGCTCCAGATACGGCGCGCCTTCCGAACCATGACCATAATATGGGAGACATGACGGCACTCATAATGAAGCACACCAGCAGAACCACTCCCATCCCGAAACCTACATAACCTATATACAAGGGTACAGGGGTAAGTATCATACAGCCGAAGATCAACGCGCCATTCGAAACCACCAGCGCCCGTCGTATATTTACATAAGCACGGATCAGAGCTTCCTTGAAGTCCCCAAGCGTTCGATACTCTTCGCGTACCCGGAACAACAAATATACTTCCGAATCGATACCCACTCCACTGGCAATCGCCAGTGCGGCGACCGTGTTGGAATTGAGTTCGATTCCGAAAAGAACCATTATGCCGAGAGCTATGATCGAGCCCATAGCCAGCGGGACCAGCAGAAGTAGCGCCAGCGATACCGAGCCGATCGCCGGTATCGCCAAAAGCGCTGTGCCCAGCAGACCCAGCACCACGCTCACGACCAGCCAGTACTTGATATTTCGATTAAACGCTTGTGCTATACCTACTGCTCCGCCGGCGACGCTCACTTTGACTGGCAGACCTCGGAACAGCGGCTCAGCCCGATTGGTCGTATCAGTCATCAGCCGACTCACCACCGTAGGATCGGTGGTGCTCACATAGGCGATAATAACCGTTGCGCTATAGTCCTCGTTGAAGAGCCAATCGTAAACGCCGGGCTCCTCGTTCGACATACCCATAATCGCTTCGCCGAGTGCCTGGTGCGTTTCCTGTACGGTAAAGAATTTCGGATCGTCTGCGTTCACAAACTGATGCCGCAACTTCAAAGGAAACGCGAGATCGCTCACATTTCCGACGTGCGGAAGAGTGCGAATGTATTCGGCGAGCGCATCGACCGCTCGAAGCACGGCAGGCTCCTCGAGGACCTTGTCATACTCTCGGCTGGCTTCGACGAGAACGATCATCGGATACACTCCACCGAACCGCGTGGTGATCTCCTTCTCCATCCGATAGATGTTGCTGCGGTTCCAGGAGTGGGTCAGATAGTTATGAACGGCGTATGTGTTGTTCTGGCCGACCGGTGCTCTGCTTACAATCCAACCCGTCCACAGGGTGATAAGAACGAAGCCGGTTATAATAGTGGCGCCCGTCGTACGGTTGCTGATCAGCTCGCGTACAGTAGTAGCCAGGAAGCGATCGAATGAGCCTGTCTTTTCGGTTGTGACCCTCGCGCCGGTGGTCTTCAGCTCACTGAGAGTTATCGAGCTGAGCGCCGGAATCATCATCACGAATTCATCGAGCGTCAGCGACAAAAGGCCGAGCGCCGTGACCATCCCGAGCGCGCGCACGTTTTCAAACGGAATGAACGCCATTACCGCGAACGGAATTACGTCGCATAGCAACGATACCAGCATCGGCCGCAGCCGCGAGACAAAGGTACTCACGATTGCATCCTCCGCGTTTTGCAGACGCGGATATTCCTCAAAGAAGAACCGACTTAGAAATTGTACGGAGTGGCACGCTCCCGCGGCGACTACGATGAATGGAGCTAGCAGCGCGGCCGCGGAGAACAGAGTCGGGCCGAAGAACAGCCGGTAGAGCCCGAACCCCATCAAGGCGCCCATGAGGGCTACTCGCAGCGGCAACAAAACACCGCTCCACGAGCGGAACCCGTACCACAAGATTGCCGCGATTGTTACTATGAATGCCGCAAACGCGAGACCTACGTAGCGAAGGCCTACACTATTGACCCATCCTATTAGGATGGGTGTGCCTGCCGCTCGAATAGTTATTCCCGGCCGCTGGTACTTCTGAATTATTGCCGAGACCGCGCGATAGATTGCGATAGGTTCGGTGGTATCGACCTGGACGCGCGCACCTTTGGGTTGCTCTGAACGGAAGCTTGCGACGATGAGCGAGGCCTTGCCATCGTTGGAGACCAGCACCCCGTTCAGCAAAGGATTGTCGCGCGCTGCTGCCTCTATCGCATTCGCATCCTGCGCAGATTTCGGGTACTGCGCCATCAGCGGCGTAATCAGCATGGTAGCGTCCGCATCGCCACTATTCAGGAACGCGTACTTTTCAGAATCCAGCGTCGCCAGAGATCGAACGGTGTAGGGTATAACTCCTTTGACCAGGTAAAGATCGTGAGTGATCTTTTTGATAGTGCTCAGATTGTCGACGGTATAAACTGTCCCCTGATCCGCAACGAGTTCTATACTTACCGAGTCGCCGCCACCGAAGAGCTGTGCGATCTTGCCGTTCAATTTTACAAACGGGTCCCCGGCCGGTGGCCACGCATTCGGATCGTCGCGCAACTGCATCCCGCTGACGGCCCAAAAGCACAGCGCGGCAACCACGACTTGAAACGAAAGTCCCGCGGCCTTATGTCGGATAAAGAAGCGGGCAAGGCGAGCCAATCGAAGATCGATTCCTCGATAGCCAAGCGGATCGGCGCCGCCTTGTCGACCACCTCTAACAACCATCTTCACGTACCCGCGACCCAGATCATTCTTGCTCGCTGCTTATGAAGCCTCGCTAGCTATCGCAACAACTCGTTTAGCGTTTTCGGTTCACGGTACAGCGTGTTGTCGGTAAATATCGCGCGCGGCAGGTCGGCATTGAAGCCACCATCGGTCACGTACGCGTCAGAGGTGAAGCCCGTATCGTAATCCTGAACGCTCATCATCCCCCACGACTGATACCAATCGGGCGGGGGCGGGCCGTCCGGCGTGCCGGTGTGAAGCTGACTGCCGCTCATCATCGCCTTCTCAGTGCTGCGGATCAGTTTTCCACTATCGTCATACGCATCGTCGTAGACGTAGTTCATTTCCTGCAGGCCGCACTTGTACAAGCGCTTCGCATACCACCAGCTGACACCTGGCTTGGGCGTTATCTCTATGATGACCGCGACGTCGCCCGCCCCATCGACGCGCTTCACATCTGGCAGATAATCAGGCTTGTATTGCGGCTTGCTCGGATCGGGGTTGAACAACTCGAATCCTACGACCTTGTAGTTCAGGTCCGGCAATGCCTGCGTGTGCGAGACGTCTTCGTATCTGTTGATCAGGCCGGGAAAATACTGGCTCGAAACGGCGCCAGCCAGCCGACGAACCTTACGAACTGAAGGCAGGTACAAGGTATCCTGAGGATCCAGGCTGGGATCGATAAACGTTGTCGTAACTCCACCCTCACCTTTGACCTCATCAGGCGACACATAAGTCCAGATGTACTTGCGAAGTACCTTGTCCTCATCGTCCGACGAGATATATTCAAAGCCCTTCTTCATGGTCATATCGGAGTAGGCTTCCAACATATCAGTCTGGCCGCGTACTGAACCGTCCGGACGGTAAATCTTGATCGTCAGGCTGTCCCAATAGTTCTTTGCATACGGCGCGTACTCGTTTTGGGCGTAGCAACGATTCATCAACTCGGCGCCGGTCAGGCTGGATCGCTGATCGAGGGGAACGTCCCATGGCGGCGGCAAGCCTGGCTGTATCCACTGGGCGTAGTAGGCCGGCCCCATCGTTTTATACTTATCTTCCATGTATGGCTTCGGCTTCCAGACCATCGATTGATCGCCCCATTTGATATCGAACGTGCCCGGGTCTTTGCCGGGAGTGATGCGGTAAGGCTTGCCGGCAATCATCTTGGGAGGCATAAAATCATCGCCGTTGTTGGAAGGCCCCGGACTCTGCGCCTTCGCTTGCGAAGCACCAGCTACCAACGCGAATGCGAAAGTAGCCAGGAGAATTCTTAAATGCCGCATGGCTGTCACCTCGCCTCTTCTTTCTGTCAGATCGAAACAGATCAATCTCTCAATCTAGAAGAGTACTCGCGAGAGATTGAAGTAAACATTGGTCGCATTCGTGTACTCACCATAAGGAGTCTGCTTGCTGCCCGCAAAGATATTGAAACCCAGCGCGATATTCGTCTTATCGTTTATTTGATAAGCGATCTGCGGCTGTATCCACCAATCATGGAACTGCAGCTCGTACAAGGTAAAAAACGATGTGTCGATGTAGTCGCCCGGGAGCCATGTTTTATCCAGGTACATCGTCAGCAAACTATAGTAGGCGCCCCGCAGTCCCGCCTTGCTGCCGTAGAAACCTATCGCCTCGAAATCATGCTGATCGGCGCCGCAAGTGGGACAGTGGATCTTGTTGACGACCTCGTCATGCCAATACTGCCAACTCGCGAAAATCGGACGCTCCAAGTTGGTTAGAAGATACTTGTCGAGTCCTAGCAGCAGTCCCCAGTGGTCGGCATTCACGGGATTTCCGACGATACCTTCGTAGTATCTGTCGTCCACCGTGATTGCGGTCTCGCCGCGCAGTACTACACCTTCCAACGGAGCTGGCACACCCTGGAATTCGTAGTCGAACGATCCTCCGGCAATATGAACCCGCCTGGGTTGTTCATTGACCGAGGTAGCGGTCGTGAAGTTCCCGGTATTCGGAAACTGGATCATGTAGGCCGTCCAGCCGTAGACGTAGTTGAGAGTGTAATGGAAGTTGTGGAATTCGTCGCTCCAGCGCGCGGCATAGATGCCATTGCTAGGGGCTATTGAAGGTTGATGATAATCGACCGGAATCTTGAAGCCAAATTGTCCGTTCTCCTCGTTGTTGAACAAGGCCACAACGTTGGGAGTAAAGTCCTGATAACCGCCCTGGTAAGGAAGCCCGCCCTTAAGCGGCAATCCTGGATAGTAGTACGGCAGATACTTTGGCTCGTAAACAAATTGAATCGTTCCAGTCGAAGTTATCTGGTAATTCGCGTTCACTGCCCAGATAGGTATCTTGTTATACTGCTCGTCGAAATTCGTGGGATTGGCGAGGTTGAATGGATTCAGGATGTCGAGCATGTAAACGCCATCCGACTTTCCCCACGAAATAATCTGCCTGCCTATTCGAATGAAAAAATTCTTCGGCAGTATGTCGACGTAGTACTCGCGCAGCAGCGGATCGTACTGATCATCCATGCTGCCATTAAGATTGCTGTTCCAGTCCGGCACCAGGTAGGTTCGGTACTGGCCCTGTCCCCATCCGGTCATATCGTAAGCGGTGTCATAAAATGGCCTTACCCTAAGATTGAATTCGACTGGTATGCCCAAAGTATATTTGTCGGGGTCAGGTGCGTAGTGCAGATAGAGCCGCAACTCATTGCGCTGGCGCATGACGCCGTCAGCATGCTTGGTAAAGAACGATTCAGTCTCGGCGCGAAACAAAGTCCGGTCGACTTGCGGAAGCCGAAGATAGTTTTCGGTGTAGTAGCTGAGGCAAGCCTGAAAGCCATTCTCCTCCTCGCAGGCGTAGGAAGTCGAGGTATCGGGCAGCAGCACGCACAGGAGCAGCAGCAACAGCAGGAGCCGGAAGACGGCAAAGCGTGATTTGGGTGCACATGGAGGTTGAGCGTCCGGCAAGGGGCCTACTGTTTGCCTCATAGATCTCTCCTCAGCGTTTCGACTCTGCGACCTTCGAGCTTTATAACTCCATATTTTTGATGCACCGGACTGCTCCTGAAATTCCTAAGCAATCCGCGCGACAATCCTGCCTTCCCCTTTTTGAGTAAGCTCTCTGGATTCATCTATCTTCCGATAGAGTCTGATACTTTTTTAAGCAGTTCGCGCCTGTGTATGCAAAACTGTGTTCAAAGAGCAGCTCTCAGCTACCATCCCGAACAATTTTATGTCAAGCGCCCCCGCTTGCCCGACCTTCCCGTCGCAAAATACTATCTACTCACCGTTCATAACTTTCGAAGGTCGAACCCCGGCTCGCCTATCATCTGTTGCCGCGCGCTCGACCATCCACAGAACATTGTCCTGGAAAGAGCATCGGCATTCGGCGTCAGGAACTTGGCGACCAGTCCGTTTGACCCGAGCGCACTCGCCCCGCCCAAAACGCCAGCAGTCGAACAGACCGCCGCGTCAAGCGCGTTGACGTTCCCGCCTGACGCCCCGAATCTGTCTCCAACCGCGACGATTGCGCCGAGATAGTCGAAACCGTCCATCAGCCCCGGGCCTCCAACCGGCTGAATCCCGGGTTTCAGTGACGAGCGGGCAACAAACCAAGGCGAATCGCCGCAATGTATCGAGATTTCGGTGGTGATTTCGCGAAACACCCATCGCTCGTCACGGCCGACGCGTCCCGCTGCAATCGCGTCGTAGATGATTGCGCAACTCCCCGGCGCCATCGTGACCGCAATCTTTTGCCGCAGCGCCGCTCCAGGATGCGGTATCAGATGGTCGGGAAGGTATTCGAGAATGGCATCCTCGCCGATTGAGATTTCAGTTTCCGATCGAGCGGCGTTGTCCAACGCGCGATATATCTTGCTGGCAGAGGGCGTGGTCAATATGGCGTGCGTGCCCGCCCCGAGAACGACCTCGGTGCGCAGCCGGTCACCGCCAAATGTTCCGCCAGTTGGATTGAGCATCATCATATATACCGAACCGTCTGGCCGTCTGGACGGCTCGAGCGCCTGCAGTGGCAGCGCGAAGCGGCGCCCGGTCAGAACAGTGCGGTCGCCGCGCCGCTCGAAGACCAGCCGCAGAAATCCGTCGCGTCCGACCCGGTCAGCCTTCGAACAGCAACTCACGCTTGATCCAATCGACAACACGGTCGATCCCCTTTCCCTCGCGCAAGTTGGTGAAAACGAAAGGCCGCTCGCCCCGTGCGATCCGCGCGTCGCGCTCCATGACCCCAAGATCGGCTCCCACATAAGGAGCGAGATCGATTTTGTTGATTACCAGCAACCCAGAACGCGTGATGCCGGGGCCGCCTTTGCGCGGAATCTTGTCGCCTTCCGCCACGTCGATCACGTAGATAGTCGCGTCCACCAGCTCGGGGCTGAAAGTCGCCGCAAGATTGTCACCGCCGCTCTCTATGATCACGATATCGAGATTGCTGAACCGGCGCGTCAGCTCGCTCAGCGCCTCGAGATTTACCGAAGCATCTTCGCGGATTGCGGTATGAGGGCATCCGCCGGTCTCGACTCCCAGGATTCGCTCCGCAGCCAGCACTCCACGCCGGGTAAGGAATTCCGCATCTTCGCGCGTGTAGATGTCGTTGGTGATGACGGCCAGCTGGCGGTCAGGGTGCATCCGACGGCATAGCCATTCCACCAGCGCCGTCTTGCCCGATCCGACGGGTCCACCGATCCCAATCTTGAGTGGTTTGGGAATCATGATCTGAAGAGCCGCGCGTCCATCGCGGCGTGGCGCATCGAAGCAATTTCGAGACCGGGCGCGAAGCCGCCCATCTCAGCGACGCTCTTTCGAGTCGCATCGTCTGCAAGCCTGCCAATCAGCGGCCTGAGATTTCTTATGATGAGCTGTCCCTTGAGTTGCCCGAGTGGAATCAAGCGCAGCGCGGCTCCGACGATCGCCGCGGTTGACGAATACAAGTAGGCTGCCGCCGCCTCGTAGAGCGGCCATCCGTGTGCGCCGCCGGCAATTCCGAAGACGACAGAATGATGGCACGGCGTGAGGCCCGCGGACGCCAGGCGGGCGAACTCCCGGATGACGGGATGCTCGACAAGTGCGTCGGCGACTCTCGCGGTCTGCCGGCCCATCTGGCGGCTGGCATCGCGCATTTCCAACGCCGGCTTCATCGCGTCAACCAGCGCGTCGAGCTCGAGGCATCGATTGAGATCTTTCGCCAAGGCCGCTTGCAGCACGTTGACCACCGCAACCGCGTCGGTGGGTCCCGCGCTGCCTTGCAGATGCGCGCGCAGCAGTTGTTCGACACTGTCGGCGTCGGACACGCGGCCACTTGCCACATATGCTTCGAGTCCGAACGAATGCGCATACGCGCCCGCGGGAAAAAGCCCATCGGCAAATTGCAGCAATGCGATCGTCGCTTCAGGATTCATGGCGATGCCCCCGCGCGATCGGATCGAAAACCGCGCGGACGCGCTCAAAAGGCTCGCCGATCCGCTTCAGAAGCTGCACCATCGCCGTGTCGTCAGGCACCAGCAACGTGTCGCCGTCGATGGCCAGCGGGAAGTGATGATTGCCGACCTCGAACGCGACGCGCAACGCAGCCTGGCGATCGTGAGGATGCATCGCGAGCACCGGCTCCTCCGAGGCTTCGACCTCGAGATACCAATCGGGCTCGTTTACGAGAATGTCGCCGGGATGCATCACGGTGCCGGTCGGCAGGGCGAGCGCGACCTCGCGGCCGCTCGCGCTCATAGCCCGACGCCGCACCCAGCGCCGCTCCTCCGACGTCATGCGAAGGCAGTCGCGCT
>Ga0302324_100020823_pt1 | contig 12807 bp, 8 predicted proteins | sample Palsa_T0_1_FD_201949 | JGI IMG/M metagenome (GOLD analysis project Ga0302324, IMG submission 201949) | Peat permafrost microbial communities from Stordalen Mire near Abisko, Sweden - Palsa_T0_1 | ecosystem: Environmental > Terrestrial > Soil > Palsa > Peat permafrost | place: Sweden: Abisko...
TTCTTCGATGGCCAATATCGCCGACGTGCTGAACCCCGCGGACATCAGCATTTACGACGATCTCGCGGGCGGCGTGACCACGGCAAATATTTTGCACGGCAGCGCCAATCCGATCGGCGGGCAGACCGTCGTGATCAAGTTGCGCTGGGGCAAACTGGCGAGCGAGTTGCCGTTCCAAGGCGCACTGCCGGGAATAAAGTTCGCACTCGGCGAAAATCCGAAGCGCTCGGGCTTTACTTCGCCGCCGGGAATTCCGGACCGCTATCCGGCGACGCGGCTAGGCGTGGAAGAAGTGATTCGCCAGGCCTTCATCGAAGCGAGTGAATACAAAAAACAGTGGGACGATTACAACACTCGAAAAGCCGCCGGAGAGCAGGGCCACGTCGCGCCACGGCGCAACGAACAGCTCGAGCCGCTCGTGGAGGTGATGGAAGGAAAGCGTTACGTCCATGCGCATTGCTATCGCGCGGACGAAATTCTGATGCTCATGCGCGTGGCCAAGGAGTTCGGATTCAAGGTACGGACGTTTCAACACGTGCTGGAAGGCTACAAGATTGCGGACGAAATTGCGGCTTCCGGCGCTGGGGCCTCGACGTTCTCCGATTGGTGGGGCTACAAAGTGGAAGCGTATGACGCGATTCCCTACAACGCGGCGATGATGGCCGAGCGCGGCGTCCTGGTTTCGATCAACTCCGATGACGCGGAAGAAGCGCGCCAGTTGAATCAGGAAGCGGCGAAGAGCATGAAGTACGGCGGGATGACTGCGAACGATGCCTTGAAAATGATTACCATCAACCCCGCGATTCAGTTGGGGATCGACAAGCGCGTGGGCTCGATCGAGGTCGGCAAGGACGCCGATCTGGTTGTCTACAACCACAATCCCTTGAGCGTTTACGCCGTCGCCCAAAAAACCTTGATCGATGGCCAGGTGTATTTCGACCGCCAGAAAGACATCGCCGGCCGCGCCGCGTTGGATAAGGAAAAGCAGGGCTTGCTCGACAAGGAGAAGAAGGCAGCAGAAGAAAAGAAGGACGAGGATAAGAAAGCCGACGATAAAACCGCAGCGAAGCCCAACAAGAAGAAAAAGCCGGACCAGAAAACAAAACCGCCGCAGAGCGGCGACGATAGCGCGCGGGCCATTGCCGGAGGTGCTTTGTGAGAATCGCGAACACCTTGCATCGCGCCGGGATCGCATTGTTTTGTGGGGCGCTCATTTCCTCTCCGATGTGGGCCCAGGCCGCGAAACCCGCTGCGTACGCGATTAAAGGCGGGAAGGTATACACGCTCGTCGGGGCGCCGACTGAAAATGGAACCGTGGTGATTCGCGACGGGAAAATTGTTGCAGTGGGCGCGGATATCGCGATTCCGGCTGACGCACAGGTGATCGACGCGACAGGGCTCGAAGTGTATCCGGGCATGTTCGACGCGGTGACGCAGATCGGACTCGCGGAAATCAGCCAGGTGAGCGCGACGCTGGACGTTACCGAGCTGGGCGATTACAACCCGGAGCTCATCGCCGCGACTGCGGTAAATCCCGCGAGCGCCTACATTCCGGTGACGCGTGCGAATGGAATTACGGAAGTGATTGCCGCGCCGGGAACCGCGGGATTCGATTCGCAGGGCGGCGGAATTGTGACCGGCCAGGCGTCCGCGTTCAACCTGGCGGGGTGGACGATGGAGGATATGCAGCTCAACCGTTCCGTCGCGATGGTCGTCAACTGGCCGTCGATTCAAACGCGGACCTTTGATTTTGCGACGTTCAGCGTCAAAGAGAAGCCCTACACCGAAGCGAAAAAAGATTACGACAAATCGGTGAACGAACTGAGCGATTGGCTCGCGCGCGCACGCCACTACGCGCGGGCCAAGGAAAAAGGCTCGCCCGCGCTGTACGAACGCGATCTGAAACTCGAATCTCTCGTTCCGGTGGTGGAAGGGAAGTTGCCCGTGCTGGTGATCGCGGACGATCAGCGGGACATTCGCAACGCGGTGGAATTCTGTACCAAGCAAAACCTGAGAATGATTCTGGGAAGCGGGGCCGAAGCCTGGAAAGTGACAGACTTGTTGAAAGAGAAAAAAATCCCGGTGATTCTGGGGCCGACCGAAAGAATTCCCGACAAGGAAGATACCCCGTATGACAAGCCGATGACGCAGCCTTCGGAATTGTTCGCGGCGGGGATTCCGTTTGCGTTCGCCAGCTTCGGCACGTCGTTCTCACGGCGGCTGCCGCAATACGCGGGGGCTGCAGTTGCGTATGGGTTGCCTCATGATGAGGCGCTGAAGGCGGTGATGCTGAATGCGGCGCAGATTTTCGGCCTAGGCGATCAACTGGGTACACTCGAAGCGGGGAAGCTGGCCAACGTCATCGTGACGAGTGGAGACCCGCTTGAGTTGCAGACTCAGATGAAGTATCTATTCGTCAAAGGCCAGCTCACCAGCGTGGCGAATCGGCATTCGGATTTTTACGAGCAATACCGGAAACGTCCGCAACCAGCGCAATAGCGCACACGGCAGGTTCGCCGTTCAAAGGAGCTTTGCCACAGAGCAATTTCACTTCGGCTTTGGTTCGGGTCAAGCGCTTGATAGAAGCGTGTGGCCGAGCTCGCGACGCGGATGTCTCCCTCCCGCCAGGTTTGTGCGCAAAAGGTCCACCCTCAGTACTTTAGTACCATTCCCCATTTTCACCGCTGACCCCGAAACTGCCTATATATAAGGGTATTTCACCTTTTCTTGGGGGAAGGCGTACTGCCGCTAACGACCATGGCTCCACTGACGAAAGACTCACTCGAAGTTGCTGCGTCGGTTCCCGAAGCTGGAACCACCCGCCCCGCGCCACAAGCGAAGCCGACTGCCGCTGCAGGGCAACTGCGCGCTGACGCTCGCTCGCTCGAAATTCCAGTTAAAGTGCATGGCTCGCGGATCATCGACGCGTCGCAGGGCGCCGCTCCACGCACCGAGCCATTTGAAGAACAAACCAGCACCATGATCGTTTTTCCGCAGGGCAGCGTGCTTCGCATGTCGACGTCCGTGAGCGTGGGACAGATGCTGGTGGTGACGAACCTGAAGACTCGCCAGGACGCGATCTGCCGCGTGATCAAAGTGCGAACGTTTACGAACATGCAGGGATACGTTGAGGTGGAATTCACGCACAAGCAAGAAGGGTATTGGGGAGTTCAGGTTTCGGCGAACAGCGCAGTGCCGGCGAGCGGGGCCGTTCCATCAGCCCCTCCGACTCCAGGGACAGTTCCTGCCGTGGTGGCGCCGGCAGTATCCGCACCGGTACAGAAGCCGGCGGTCGTGCCCACGGTCTCGCCTGCCGTTGCAGCGCCGCCGGTTGCCCCGGCCATCTCGCCCGCACCCGTCGCCCAGGCCAGTCCGGCGGCGCCGCTTCCTCCTCCCACGTTTGTGCCGCCCCCTCCGCCGACGGTCGTGGCGCCCGTTGTTCAATCGACGTATGTGGCGCCGCCGCCCGTGACTGCGCCTGCCAAGCAAGAAACGCCATTTGTTTGGATTGGCACGCAGGAAGAAGTGCAACCTGCTGCGTCCGCGACGGCCACGATTAAGCCGGGCGCGCCGAGTTTGTCATCGCGACTGACCGATTCGGTTCGGCAGGCGCCCGTCGTGGAAGGGCCGTCGCTAGAGCTTCCGAAAATTGAGTTTCCTAAAGTCGAAATTCCCCCAATTTCAGCGGTGGCAGAAGCGACTGCTCCGGCAACGAGCAACGTTCTGCCGTTCCCCGCCGTGCAGCCGCAGGCATCGGTTGTGCCGCTGACGATGAGCGAGCTTCGTGGCGACGAACCATCGTCCGTGTCCAGCGCGTCTGCCGATTCGACCCGTGCGGCCACGATAGAAGAATCGCTGGCGCTGGAGGAAAAGCCCGCAGAGAGTTCGCGCGCGGTGTTTGGCAGCCTGAGCGGCGGCGCCAGGTTTGGTGCGAACCGATCCGAATCGCCCGAGGCATTCGGCGTACGGCTCGATAGCGCGCTCGGCTCTACCGCAGAATTGGAGGGACCAGGCGGGTCCAAGCGTTGGATCTTGACCGCAATCTGCGTGGGCGTGCTGTGCGCGGCGGCCGTCGGCGGCGTGATGTATTTCCGCTCGCAAGCGAATGGCGCAAGCTCGAACGCGAATGGATCAGCCGTGCCGCGAGTAACGTCGCAGTCGCAACAGGTGGCAGCGGAACAGAACGCGCTACAAAATTCCTCGTCACGCCCTGCGGTGAGCGGACCTCTGGCAACGGTTGTAGCCTCAGGCGCACCAGCGGTGACGGTAAGCGCGGGGGCATCCACCGCGGCAGGCTCAACCGTCAAAGCGGGTCCTGTCGCCAAGCAGCCCGTAAGCAAGACAGCGGCGATCATGAACGAGGCAATTATTGAACATCCACTCACGCCGCAACGCTCCGATGTTTCTGCGCCGGACGCGGCTCCTGCGCTCGATCCGACGTCTGTGGGCGACGGGTCGAATGGCAACGCTTTGCCGGGGGTCATTTCGTCTTCGACCATGGCGGCGCCGGTTGCGCCGGAGGTGCGACCTGACGGTCCGATCGTCATTGGCGGGCACGTAGCCGAGCCGCGGCTGGTTTACCGCGCGCTGCCCGTTTACCCGGCAAACGCGAAACAGGCAGGGGTTGAGGGCGACGTGGTGATCAAAACCACGATCGATCAGAAAGGTAGTGTCGTGGACATGCATGTTGTGTCGGGTCCGATGATATTGCGTCCAGCAGCGCTGGATGCGCTGCGCCGCTGGAAATACGAACCGTCGAAGCTGGACGGGCAGGCCATCTCGGTTCAAATGCTGGTGACGATCAAGTTCAGCCGCTAGATCGCTTCCGCCGTTTCGCTTTCCCATGCAGCGCGGAGAAATCCGCGCTGTTGCTTTTTCCGCCGTACTGCATCCAATATGGAATTGCCACTAGCGGTTTTCAAATGGACTCGAGGTGAATCATGCGTGAGGCAGTGATCGTCAGCTCCGTGCGAACGGCAGTCGGCAAAGCCACCAAAGGAACGCTGCGCACGACGCGGCCCGACGATCTGGGCGCGATTGTGATCCGGGAAGCCGTGGCGCGGGCCAAGGGATTGGATCCCAAGGAAATTGAAGACGTGGTGATCGGCTGCGCGATGCCGGAAGGCGAGCAGGGCATGAACGTCGCCCGCATAGCGTCGTTGCGGGCGGGATTACCGGTGGAGGCCGCCGCGATGACGATCAACCGGTTCTGCTCCTCGGGCTTGCAGGCCATCGCGATCGTGGCCCAACGCATCATGGCTGGTCAGGGCGAAGTCGCGGTCGCGGGCGGCACGGAATCGATGACCATGCTGCCCATGGCCGGGAATAAATTCTCGCCCAATCCTTGGCTCGTGGAAAATCACCCGGATACCTATTTGAATATGGGGCTCACCGCTGAGAATCTCGCGAAGAAATACGGCATCACGCGCGAGCAGTCCGATGAATTCTCGTACGCGAGCCATCAAAAAGCGATTGCAGCAATTGCGGCCGGAAAATTCAAAGAGGAAATTGTGCCGGTCGCGGTGAGTTACAACGTGATGGAAGCGGCGGCGGGTAACGAGTCCGCGAACGGCGCGAAGCCGAAAACCTTCAAGGTTTCATTCGACACCGATGAAGGGCCGCGCTCCGATACTTCCGCCGAGGCTCTGGGAAAACTAAAGCCGGCGTTTCACGCGCGCGGCGTGGTTACCGCGGGGAACAGTTCGCAGATGAGCGACGGGGCCGCGGCTTCCGTGGTGATGAGCGTGGAGCGCGCGAGGGCGCTGGGGATTCAACCGCTCGCGCGGTTCGTTGCGTTCGCGGTGGCGGGATGCCCTCCGGAAGAAATGGGAATTGGACCGGTATACGCGATTCCCAAAGTCTTGAAACTCGCGGGCCTGACGCTCGATCAGATTGACGTGATCGAATTGAACGAGGCGTTTGCGGCGCAGGCGCTGAGCGTGATGAAAGTGGCGGGCATCGATCCGGCGCGCGTGAATGTGAATGGCGGCGCGATCGCGCTGGGCCATCCGCTGGGCTGTACAGGGGCGAAGCTTACCGCGACGATCATCCGCGAACTCGAAAGGCGGAAGGGGCGCTACGGAATGGTCACGATGTGCGTCGGGGGCGGAATGGGCGCGGCGGGAATTTTCGAGCGCGTGGCGTAAGCCTCAACAATATTCCGTGAGCGAGCGCGAATTGTCCGCGCAGTTCGCGCCATAACGCTAGGGGTCGTTCGGTTTCGAGAGAAAGTACGACGTGGCAATTCAAGGCCTTCGATGCTCGGCGGAAACTCGCGATCGTCGGTCATATCTTCTCGCGGGTGGCCTTGAGCGTGAGCGTGGTCTGCAGAGGAGCGCCGTCCGCCCCGAATTTCTCGACGATGGTGACGGACCCATCCGGATTCGCCGTTGTCGATGATTGCAAGTGCAATTTCATTCCGTCTAATTCGAAATCCGCGTCGAAAATCAAGGTATTGCCATCCCACCGTCCCGTGCGCACGATGCAGCCAGGGAAATTATTTCCAAAAATGTAGCTCTTGTAGGCGTGCTCTCGCGGATCCCAGGTGGTTACTTCGTGACCAGCTTCGAATCCATCGGGACTGGTGCCCTGGAACTCGGCGATCTGCGAAAAACCGCCCGGGCCTTCGGTCGTCGTGTAGGTGCCCCGGCCTGTGCCGCCGTTCGGATAGAAGGTCGTCTTGTCGTAGCTTGAAACGTAATGCCAGTAGCCTCGCAGGAACTTCAATTGGTCCATTTCGACGCCCGGTTTTGGCGCTGGCGGTTTTTGGACCTCAGTGGCGGGCGTCTTTTGCATCTCCTGTGCCGCGGCAGGCAGAAAGAAAATGAGCGTCGCTACCGCGATTCGAGGAAGGGCCGTCAGCCTGTTCATGGCGTTGTCTCCATTCGATCATGTTACCGGACGACTTTCAGGCTTTCACAGAGCAATCGTGTTGACTCCGGGTACTGGTCGTCGCGTGACAGATTGGCAAGAAAGCCACCAATACACTCATTCCGTCAAACAGCCGTCAGCTTAAGTTTACCGCAGATCATATCGCGCGCTTTTGCGACGATAGGGCGCGACGAACGCGTGCGCCGGGAGTCAGGCGAGGGGGGTTGGAACCATGGCCCGCGGCCCGTGCTTGCCAGCACTTATCTATTGCTTTCGGGGATTTTATGCGTAAAATGAGGGTTTGTAACATTTGTTAGATACTAGCAGATTGTGCTACGCGAATCCGCGCGACCTGGTCCGGCGAGCCATTGTGCTGCTTCAGAAAGCGCGAGAAGATCAGCGCGGAAAGCATTTTCCGGAGGAACAATCATGGCTACGGCACCCGTTTCGCAGGCTCTCAACCTCGGCGGTTCATTCCTCATCACCAGGACGGCGCATAAGGATGTATTTACTCCGGCGGATTTGACGGATGACCAGCGCCTCATCGGCCAGACGGCCGAGGAGTTCATGCAAAAGGAAGTCATCCCCGCGATCCCGGAATTGGAAGCGCACAAGGACAACCAACCGATGGTTCAAGCTCTGAAGAAGGCCGGCGACATCGGCTTGCTCGGCGGCGGGATTCCGGAAGCGTACGGCGGCACCGGCCTCGACAAAATTTCGGCGACGATTTTGGCGGAGAAGCTGGCGAGCTATGGCTCGTTTGCCGTATCGCACGGCGGACACGCGGGGATTGGCACGGTGCCCATCGTTTATTTCGGCACGGAAGAGCAAAAGAAGAAATATCTGCCGAAGATTGCGTCAGGTGAATTTCTATCGAGCTATTGCTTGTCCGAGCCGCAAGCTGGCTCTGACTCGCTGGCCTCGCGCACGCGCGCGGTTTTGTCGCCGGATGGCAAGAATTACATTTTGAACGGCCAGAAGATGTGGATCACGAACGGCGGCTTTGCGGACATTTACATTGTGTTCGCGAAAATCGACGGCGAAAAATTCTCTTGCTTCATCGTCGAGCGCGGCACCCCGGGATTCACTGCCGGAGCGGAAGAAAAAAAGATGGGAATCAAGGGGAGTTCGACCACGCCGCTCTTTTTTGAAAATTCCCCGGTGCCCAAGGAAAACCTGTTGCACGAGCCGGGGCGCGGACACGTCGTCGCATTTAACACGCTGAACGCCGGGCGTTTTTCGCTGGGCGCGTTTTGCCTGGGTGCGGCGAAGAAGGTTCTAGAAGCATCGTCGAAGTATGCGAAGGAGCGCGGCGCGTTCGGCAAGCACCTCGCCGACTTCGGATTGATCAAAGGGAAGCTGGGTGAGATGGCGATCCGCGTTTACGCGATCGAATCGGAAGTGTATCGAACTGCCGGGGTGATCGAAGCAGCGGTTTCCGGGCCGGAGGCGAACAAGGATAAGACTCAACAGGCCATGCAAGTGCTCGAGGAATACGCCATCGAAAGTTCGATCAGCAAAGTCGGCGGCAGCGAAATGCTGGATTTCGTGGTGGACGAGGGCGTGCAGATTTTTGGCGGCTACGGATTCCACGAAGATTATCCGGTGGCGCGCGCGTATCGCGATTCGCGGGTGAACCGCATTTTCGAAGGCACGAATGAAATCAACCGCATGCTCATCATCCAGATGCTGATGAAGAGAGCCATGGCAGGCGTCCTGCCGCTGATTCCCGCGGGGATGAAACTCCAGGAAGAAATTCTCGCCGGTCCGTCCTTCGAAGAGGCGCCTGCGGGAGAGTTCGCGGAAGAAGAAAAGTCGCTCGATCAAGCCAAGAAGATTTTCCTGATGGCTTCGGGGACTGCGATGCAGAAGTTTCGAGAAAAGTTGGCGGACGAGCAGGAAGTAATGGGTTCGCTCGCGAATATCGTGATGGACGTGTACGGCATGGAATCCTGCCTGCGCCGCGCGCAAAAAGCTTCGGCGGCAAGAAGTTCAGCCGCCGGCTTGATGGGCGACACGACACGCGCGTTCGTTTACGACGCGATGGATCGCGTCGAGAAAGATGCGCGAATCGCGCTCGCGGCGTGCGCCGATGGCGATACGCTCACGACGCAGCTCGCGGTGCTGCGGCGCTTCGCGAAGCACGTTCCAGTGAACACGATTGCGATTCGCCGTCGCATCGCAGACGCGGTGCTGGCGCAGGATCGGTATCCGTTCGAAGGCCGCTAATTGGGCGCGCCGGTCAAATTGCGCGGGCATACAGCTTTTTCTGTACAAACACCTAGCGAACATATTGCAGCGGCGTGGCGGCTTTGAAGGCGCACGCGAAATTTCCCTCACGTTGACAAAATCCGTCGCCTATTGATTTGCATACAAGGCCAGTCACTTCGACTTGAGGGAAAGCCATTTTCCCTTTTTCCCACGTTCCCGATTTTGCACAATCACCAGTCCATTCTGTATCAATAACTTACGCATGATCCAAGTGGCTCCGCCCTTGCATCTATTGTAGTGAAGGTAAACGAGGGCCATGAAACGTCACATGGAAACATTGCGGTCAACAATCACGCAAATTGGGGAACAGGCAAGAGTTCGCAAGCGGATGTTGTCGATTCTCGCGGCTATTTTCGTGCTGCAAATCTATTTTGTCCGCGAGTTGCTCGCCGCCGAGTTGCTTTTCGGCATGGGCTTTGCCGTTCTGTTCTTTTTGGGTTTAACGATTTACTTGGTGGGTGCTCTCGGCGAGCGGGGACTAGGTGTAGCGGAAGCCGTCGTTCGCGTGATTTCGAAATCGGCGCGCCACGGTTACGCCAGCCTCGAGGAGATCGGCAGAAAGTCATTTCGCCATCCCCGTTCAGAATCCGCGCAGTAATTTCGGTTTCGTGATGGAAAACCAGGAATAGTGCCGCAGCGGCGAATTCATCCGCCGTCTGCGGGCTGCTCTGGAATTATCTTCGTCATCGGCGGCGAACAGATTTTCCTTCGTTCGCGCTGAAGCAATCCTCCATTCGCGTCTTTGCCCGCCTGACATCAGCCCCCGGTTGAGCCAAATAGCGAACGTCCTCAAGCACAAGAAAAGCGAACGAAGTAGCCGGGAAGCAACGGTTCAGGTAAAATGAAAGGGCTTTCCGGAGATCGCATTGACGCTGACTACGATTCATGGAACCAATCACGGCGCCAAGACGCTGGTACGAGTCCGTCCGCGGGGATTCTGCGCGGGCGTGGTCCGAGCGGTTGACATTGTGGAGCTGGCGCTCGAAGCCTACGGCAATCCCGTTTATGTTCATCACGAAATTGTGCATAACCGCTACGTCGTGGACCAGTTGCGGCGGCGCGGCGCCATATTTGTCGAGACCATCGAGGAAGTTCCGGTTGGTTCGGTTCTGGTTTTCAGCGCCCACGGAGTTCCGCCGCGGGTGCGCGTCGAAGCGCAGAGCCGTCAACTGCGCGTGGTGGACGCGACCTGCCCGCTGGTAACGAAAGTGCATCTGGAAGCGCTGAAGTTCGCGCGCGAAGGCCGCACCTTGATACTGATCGGCCATCGCGATCATCAGGAAATTGTGGGCACGTCCGGCGAAGCTCCGGACCGGACGATCATCGTGGGCAGCGTGGAAGAAGTGGATGAACTCGTTGTGCCGGATCCAGCGCGGCTCGCGTTTTTGACCCAGACCACGCTTTCGCTGTACGACACGCAGGAAATTGTGGCGCGCCTGCGCCAGAGATTCCCGGCGATTGTGGGTCCGGCATCGGATGATATTTGTTACGCCACGCAGAACCGCCAGGAAGCGGTCGAGGCCCTGACGCACGAAGTGGAATTGATTTTGGTGGTGGGCTCGGCGAACAGCTCGAATTCGAATCGCCTGGTGGAAGTTGCCATTCGCGCGGGTGTCGCGTCGCGGCTGATTGAAGACGCGAACGATATTGACGCGGCGTGGCTCGACGACGTGAAGACGCTGGGCCTGACCGCCGGCGCGTCGGCACCGGAAATTTTGGTCGAGCAGGTGAGCCAAAGGCTCTCGAGTTTCGGGTTTACGAACCACCGGGATCTCGACCTGATCCGCGAAGATGTGCGATTCACATTGCCGCCGGAATTGGCGGCACGACAGGGAGCACGCTAATACAGCTTATCCGATTGTTGTACGCTGGTTCGCTTTCGCGGCAAGGAGTTACTGAGTGGCTGTAAAAATTGTTCGCCACTCGAGCAAGATTGCTGTGCTGGGAGCGCCTACCAGCGCTGCCTCCATGTCCGCAGGCAACGAAGGGGCGCCAGCCGCGTTACGCGCGGCGGGATTGATTGAGCGGCTCCGCTCCGCCGGTTACGAAGTTGTGGATTACGGCGATGATCCTCCTCAAGTTTTTCACCCCGATACGGAAAGCCCTCGCGCGCGGAATATTCCAGCAGTTTTGAAAGCGATCGAAGTATTGAAGCCGCGGGTCGAGCAAGCCGTAAAATCCGGCGCCCTGCCCCTGATCTTGAGCGGCGATTGTTCGGTGGCGCTCGCCACCGTCGCGGGAGCTCGCCGCTACTTCCGGCATATCAGCATGATTTACATGGACGCGGATGCGGACCTGAACACACCGGCTACGACGCCTTCGGGATGCCTGGATGGCATGGTGGTTTCGCATCTGACGGGCCGTGGCGCGCCGGAGCTGGTTCGCTTCTGGAGCGAGCCTTTCCTACTCCGCGAGCCGGATCTCGCGCTGTTCGGAGGAACGCGGTTCGATCCGCCGGAAGAGAAGGTGCTCTCCAATTCGCCGCTGCGCCGCTTCCCGGTGGCGGATGTAAAACGACATGGCGCGGCAGCCAGCGCGAAGACGGCGCTCGAGCGCATTCGCGGAAACGGCAACGAATTCATCCTGCATCTTGACGTGGACGTGATTTCAGATTTTGCGGCGACGAATTATCCCAGTTCGGATGGGCTGTCCCTGGCGGAAGTTCGTGAGGCGCTGCTGGTCTTCGTGCAGCAAAAGAACCTCGCCGCGATTGAAATCACCGGCTACAATCCCGCGAAAGATTCCGGCGGTTCGGGCGCGAAAATAATTATTGATTCACTCGCCGAAGTCTTGCAGGCGCGTCTCGAAACTCTGAAAATTGCGGAATCGGCGGCTGCGGCGAGTGGGGCTCCGGCCCCCTCAGTTGCGCCCGCGCAGAAAGCCGCGGCGGCTGCGCCGACCATTTCCGGGCCGGACCCCAAGTCCGCTGCCGAGCCTATCGCCGGGGGCTTACCTGAACCGGTCAGCGGAGAGGGCTGGTCGTCGGATTCGCTCGATTCGGGTGTGGAGACGGAAAACGTATCAGAACTGGACCCAGATCCTTCGAGGCACTCCGTCGAAGACCCGGAAGATGGCGACCCGGAAACCGAAGAACCGGGCAGCTCCCATTCCTAAGCCGCACGCTCGCCCGCGTAGCGCGACCCAGAACAAATCTCCGCAAGCCGCGGTTTCCGCGAATTCGCCCCATCCTAGCGCGATCATTTTCGACGTCGACGGTGTACTGGTGGACACGCGGGAGTCTTTCCAGCGCACCACTCTCGAAACCGTTAAATTTTTTACCAAGCAGCGCGTCACCGTGCGCGAACTTCATGCCTGGAAGAATCGCCCTGGATTTAACGACGACTGGAAGCTCTCGACAACCTGGGTGCAGGATTTGGGCTTCGCGTTCACTTACGAGCAGGTGAAAACGAAGTTCCAGGAACTGTACTGGGGCACGGACGGCGAGGGTTACGTCCTTGGGGAAAAATGGCTGCTACCAAAAGCCGCCCTGCGACGACTGGGCCGCCATGCGGAGTTGGCAATTTTCACAGGGCGCGTCCGGCGAGAAATGGACTATACGCTGGACCTGAACGGCGTCCGCGATCTGTTCAGCCAGATCATGACGGTGGAAACGTCGAACCGCCCCAAACCGGCACCCGACGGGATCCTGAAGATACTAAACGGGCG
>Ga0302324_100020826_pt1 | contig 12806 bp, 8 predicted proteins | sample Palsa_T0_1_FD_201949 | JGI IMG/M metagenome (GOLD analysis project Ga0302324, IMG submission 201949) | Peat permafrost microbial communities from Stordalen Mire near Abisko, Sweden - Palsa_T0_1 | ecosystem: Environmental > Terrestrial > Soil > Palsa > Peat permafrost | place: Sweden: Abisko...
AGGTGTATCCGGCGAGCGATGGCGTGACCATGTACCCGCCGCCTGCCGGTACGGTGAAGCCGTAGTTGCCCGAGCCGTTTGTGGTGGCTGTGCTGCTCGCGGAGCCGCTCAGTGTGATGGCGACTCCGGCGAGGCCGCTGCCGGAGAGGGTCGCCTGGCCGGATATCGTATAGGTACTGACCACGGGACTAGCAATGAAGCTGGCGGTCTGGTTGCCGCCTAGGTTTGGGAAGCTCTGGTTGGGAGGCGTGAAGGTGTATCCGGCGAGCGATGGCGTGACCATGTACCCGCCGCCTGCCGGTACGGTGAAGCCGTAGTTGCCCGAGCCGTTTGTGGTGGCTGTGCTGCTCGCGGAGCCGCTCAGTGTGATGGCGACTCCACCGAGGCCGCTGCCGGAGAGGGTCGCCTGGCCGGATATCGTATAGCCGACGCTACTCGCCACGCCGGGCACCAGGCGAATCCGGTAGTTGAACGTGTCCGCGATTAGTAGGTCCCCAGCGGGGTCCGCGGCAATCCCTCCGGGGTACGTCAGCGACGCGCTCGTCGCTGGCCCACCATCCCCGGCGTAACCGGATGTACCGTTGCCCGCCACCGTGGTTATCACGCCGCCCGGAGTGACCATGCGGATGCGCTGGTTTCCCGAATCGGCGACGAACAGGTTGTCGGCGCCATCCACGGCCACTCCCTCTGGATATGCCAGCTCAGCGCTGGTGGCCGGTCCGCCATCTCCGGAATAGCCGGATGTACCGGTACCAGCGACCGTGGTGATTGCGCCGGTGGGATCTACCTGGCGGATGACATTGTTGCCCGAGTCGGCGATGAAGAGATTGCCCGCAGCATCGACCGCGACCGATGAAGGATAGTTTAACGTGGCGCTCGTTGCAGGCCCCCCGTCACCGGAGTAGCCGTAGGTACCGTTCCCAGTTACGGTGGTTATCACGCCGCCCGGAGTGACCATGCGGATTCTGTTATTAAACGTGTCCGCGATGAGCAGGTTGCCGATGCCATCCACGGCCACCCCCTCTGGATATGCCAGCTCAGCGCTGGTGGCCGGTCCGCCATCTCCGGAATAGCCGGATGTACCGGTGCCAGCGACCGTGGTGATTGCGCCGGTGGGATCTACCTGGCGGATGACATTGTTGCCCGAGTCGGCGATGAAAACATTACCCGAACCTTCGACAAACGCCACGGAAGACGGGTAGTTTAGCGTGGCGCTCGTTGCCGGCCCTCCGTCACCAGAGTAGCCGTACGCACCGTTGCCCGCTACCGTGGTTATCACGCCGCCCGGAGTGAGCATGCGGATGCGATTGTTGCCGGCGTCGGCGATGAAGAGATTGCCAGCACCGTCCGCCGCCGCCCCGTAAGGCTCGTTTAACTGCGCGCTGGTCGCCCCGCCTCCATCCCCGCCGTACCGGTAGAGTCCGTCGCCCGCAATGGTGCTGATGATGCCGCTCACGACAATCTTACGGACTCTTTGGTTGTATTCGTCCGCAATGAGCACGTCCCCGGAGCTATCCACGGCTACTCCGTCCGGGAGGGTAAGCGAGGCGCTGGTAGCTGGACCGCCGTCCCCGCTATAGGCATAGACGCCATTTCCGGCGACGGTCGTGATGACGCCACCGGCGCTGACTTCGCGGACCCTCAGGTTGCTATAGTCCGCGATAAACAAATCGCCTGTGCCATCCACCGCGACGCTCTGGGGATTGCAGAGTGACGCAGCGGTCGCCAGGCCGCCGTCTCCCGCAAACGAACAGGTGCCGTTACCGGCTACCGTCGTGATGATGCCGGCTGGGCTCACTTCGCGGATTCGGTTGTTGGACGAGTCTGCGATGAACAGGTTCCCAACTCCGTTAACCGCCACCGCCATCGGCGAATTCAGTTCGGCGCTCGTGGCGCGTCCGCCATCTCCGTAATACCCGGCTCGTCCGTTACCGGCTACCGTCGTGATGATGCCGGCTGGGCTCACTTCGCGGATTCGATTGTTGTACGAGTCCGCGATAAATAGGTTCCCGGCTCCGTCAACCGCCACCCCGATCGGCGAATTTAGCTCGGCGCTCGTGGCGGCTCCGCCATCTCCGGAATAGCCGGCTAGCCCGTTACCGGCTACCGTCGTGATGATGCCGGCTGGGCTCACCTTCCGGATTCGGCTGTTACTCAGGTCGGCAAAAAAGAGATTGCCCGCGCCGTCCACAGCGATTCCGCAAGGATTATTGAGCGCTGCGCCCGTAGCTTGCCCGCCGTCGCCGGAGTAACCCGGACTGCCATTCCCCGCGACAACGGTCAGCATCCCGGAGGCATCAACCTTGAGGACAAAGTTATTCGAGGTATCGGCGACATAGTAGTTCCCCACCGAATCCGCTGCGACCGCCGAGACGAAACCAAGCGGCGTCCCGAGCGCGGGCAAGGGCGCGCCCGGAAACGCCCACGTCGATCCGGCGATTGTTGAAATGTTCTGGGACTCCGCGCCGATGGCAGCAGAGAGCAACACTATTCCGCAACAGATTCCACGCCTCATTTACGATTGCTCACTTTCTAACGAACGTCCCGAACCAGGTGGTCTTCATGATCGGCCCAATTCTTCGCTAACACACCCGGCTACGGCACGCTTACGGCCGCTATTCCGCTTTGGGCGACTTGCCGGGTCCCGCTGAAGTAAAGTACGCGGTAAAAAAGCGTCCGTTGCGAGATGGCCGGAACCGAAATCGTGCACCCAGCGGGGGCGGGGCACGGCATTCCCGCTGGCATCTCGCTCTTGAAGTAGAAGGGAGGCGGGCTATCCGAGTACGGCGGGCTTCCGACCTGCGCGGCGTTTGCCCAGCACGGGTCATGCCGTGTGGTGCAGTCCATGAATGCGGGTTCAGAATAACCGGCGGGTAAACCATTTTCCTGGTAGCCAAACTCAATCACCGCGCTGTCCGCGCCGCTGTAAGACGGCACCGTCATCGCCTCGGGTATGAACTGTCCGCGGTTGTAAACATCGGTAGCCGGGTAGCTCGGAATCAGCGCCATCCACATATCCTGGCGTTGGTAGTTTAAAAATTCGGCGCGGAACAGCAGCCACGAGCTGTCCGGCAGCGACGAGCTGTGGGGCAGCAGACGGTTGTTTTCAAAACCGGTGACCATGCGGAGACGCGACGTCGCACTGACCAAGGTGCGGGTATACGCGCCGGACAGATCGCTTCCGCCCGGAGGGGACAGCGCGAACTGCCGGATTGCGTTGGCTGACGCTCCGATGTTTCCCACGCAGATGTCGTTGCCAACGCCCAGTGGGATACCCCCGTGAACCGCGGAACCAGAGCAATAGATGGGGCTTCCCTGGGGATCTGCAGGAATGACTCCCGGACAGTTCACGTAGATTTCACCGGGCACGCTGCCTGGATAACACTCCTCGCCAGCGCGTGTGACGCAGTACGTGTAGGACTGCGCTATGTCTCCGGTGATGGTGGAGGTCGTGGGCGTACTGAGAGTTGGATTGCTGAGGTCGATAAGCGGGTGGGAGCCGCAACTCGCGCCAGTGGCTACCACCTTGCGGTTAATCGGCGCCGCGCACGGCGGCGCGAGACAACTACTGGCAAAAACGATGTTGTCCGGGTCGGCCGAGACTGGCGTGGCTTTGTAAAGCTGGCCCGTCACCGGGCTAAATCCCGGGTCGTTCATTCCGCCCTGGACCGGGATATTATCGAACGCGTAGCTAGCGTTGTTGGGGTCGTTCGCGGCCGCGGGATTGGGGTGGGCGCCTGCATCAGAGCCCCATGGAGCGCCGTACGTGCAGTTGACACTCGCATCGCAGGCGAATCCTGGGTTCGTGCTCGTATAATTCACGCCCTGCTGATACGTGAAGTCTTGAGGTGGCGGGTAGGGATTTGGATAGGTGTCGGGATTGGGGAGGTCGTCGGCAAACGGAAAGCCCAAGATTGTCGGCACCGATCCCACGATGGTCTGGTAGCCCGTCGGCCACTCATAGTTGGTCTGACCCCAATTGGGTACGTTTACCGCTTCTGCCTCGCCGCCATCCCGCCATTCGCCATGACCGTTATTTTCGTTCGTGTCCATGATTAAACAGTTTCCATGCGGATCTGGCGATCCGCTGCAGCCCGCGAGCGGGTTCCAAAATACCTGAACGGCCTGACTCTGGGGCGTTCCACCGGGAGGAATCAAGCTCTGGTAGCTCGCCCACCATAATGCAATCGGCCCCGTCGCGGGCAGTTCCGCGCCGTAAGTCTTCCGCCGAAAGATCCATGCACCGTCGACGCTTTCGTAGTTCTTGATCTCCAAGGTCGCTAGCTCGTTAGCCTGATATATCCAGTTGCAAAACCCGGCGGTAATCGTCGTTATGCACGCCGTATCGCCGATTTGCGTGGTACGCAGTTCCCCCGGCGTTCCAAGAAACGGGCCAGACGGGGACGCGAAGTATGGCTCATAGCCCGTCACGTTCCCGACGGTGTAGCTGTTGATTTGAATCAGAAAGCAATCGTTGCCGGATGGTAAGCCATAGGTTGCGCAACTCACACCACTCGGCGGAACGCTGGTATTGGACGTGTTGATGGGTTCGTATTGGTTGCCGTCTATCGCTAGCCAGCCGGTCTCTCCGGTCTCGGTGAAGGCGTGGATGCTACGGCCCGTAAGCGCTCCCTGCCCGGAAGACACCGGACCGGGCGGCGTATTGAACGTATTGATCGCCCCTATAATCCGTGGACCTGCAGCGGCTCCGGCGTCAGCCGCGATCCCGTTTCCGGGCGCGAATGCAAAGATCCAGCCTGGACTGTCCGATCCGATCGAGTTGCAGCCGAGGAAGAATACTGCGGTGGACATCGCGCCCTCAAGGCTGCAATTCCAGCCCCCGGTGGCCGAGTGCTCATAATATGACGGCAGAAATGTCGGATCAAAACGAGCCATCTGCTGGACAATGCTCTCCGGCATGCTGGTTTGCGGGGTCAGATTCGTGAACGTCAAGCCATTATTCCAAGTGACCGAGTACGGCGTAGTCGATGACACAGTAGCGTTTTGGATCTGCGGAATGCCAGTGGCGGCCTGCGGGACCGTGGGCTGGGAAGGCGTAGTTCCGGGATTGAACACGCCCTGAATCACCAGGGGGCTGGCGCCGGCGGGATCTGTGCCGACCATGTAAAAGGTAAAGTTCGTTTGGGTCTGGTCGATGCTCGCGCTCTCCGGCGGCGGGGCTGTGACGCGCGTCCAGGAGTTCGCGATCGGGTTGCCGCTGCCGTCGACTCCGGCCGCTGCGGGCTGGCCGTAGTATGCCACGACCGGGCCAACGGGGTTCACCCAATAGAGATTGCCATACAGGCAGAAGTAGCCTCCAAAAACCTGTTTGTTGAAACAGGCCGTGTCCGCGCCGTTGTCCGGGTAAAACGGCGCGTAGCTTCCGAGGATATTGAGGACCGCCGCCGTGAGCGTGACCGTGCTGCCGTCGGTGGGCGCCTGATCACGCCATACCATGAGCGTAAAGTTGTTTTCGCACCAATAGATATTGGTTCCGGTAGGAGGCGTGCTGCCAGCGGCCAGAACGATAGCGCTCCCGTTCGCAAAGGACGATATGCGGGACTCGGTGGATGTCGTGTTAGCAGGCGGCGTCACGCAGGCGTCGTTGTTCGACGAGAGCCGGATGCTCCCATTGCCGCCGTCGATCCAATACAGGCTAAACAGATCGCCCGTATCGTTATTGGTAACGGTGTACGTGCCGCCGTTGTTGGTGACGGTGGCCGTGCCTGAATGTGCCGACGACTCCTGTGCGTTCAGTCGTGGGGTGGTGTCGAGCACCCAGGGATCGACTCCGAATTGGGTTGGGACCCATATCGATGTAGGTGCCTCTCCCACGGTCTGCTGACTACTTGTCTGCCCCATGGTCATCTGCAGTACGGGACTGGCGCACGAAGGGCCGCCATTGAGGGACAGGCAAATGTCCAGCACGCAAAAGGCGGGAGTGCTAGAGTTTACGGACCCGGTGAGCGACACACCGGCTTGGTCAAGAGACCAAAACGATCCGTAGTTAGTGTTCCAAGGGTCGTTCGTGCTCATGGGCGGACGCAGCACCAAAGGGGCGGTGCTATTACCCACCGTTGTGCTGCCGGAGCCTGCCGTCACGGCGCACGGCGAAGTCCACGGCCCTGCTGAGTCGCATGGCGTAAGTTGGCCTTGGTTGAACGCGGAGCCGAATGGCAAATTCCAAATTTGCGGATTGTTGCCCCTAAGCCCGATGCGGTACAGATGTGTGCCGTACATCGGATCGTTAAAAGCCTCCGGGGTAAGGCCGCCGATCGATTCCGGGAAGGGCTGGTCTCCTGGATGCGCCGGATCGGACAGCCAGGGATCGCCGAAGGTGCCCCCGAGCGGAATGTTGGTCGTGGCCGCGGTGAGGACGGAACTCGTCGTGCCGGCCGCGGAGCAGTCAACTCCGATGTGATAGGTGGTGGCCGCCTGTAGTGCCCGCGAGTAGTGGCGGGTATACGGCTTGTTCGCGCTGTTGAGCTGCGCCGTGCGCTGCCCGAGTACGACCGTCCGTATCGGCGGATTGGTGTTGCTGATCGTGCTCGGCCGTTCCAAATCCACGTTGGCGCTCGCGAAGATCGTGCTGTCCACATCGGTTGCCATGGGACCCCAGCTATCAGGGGCGGCATAGCTCGTGCTGGCGTTGATCGTGCAGTATCCCTCACCCTGCGGCGCCGGATAGGAAAAGACAATCTGCGTAGCGGTGCTTCCCATAAACGTGAGGGGGAACGGCTCGGCGGCCTTGCATGGTATTGCAAGCGCCACGATGAGAATCGAGACGTTCGCTGCACCGATTGTCCGTCGCTTTGTCGCAAGGCGGACCCGCGTAAGCGACCTCATGCCTCCCACATCGGCGGGTTCACCCGCGTCCTTTAGAGCCGAACCTCTGAGATTCTGGTGATATACGTTGGGCCTCCCGTTGGATCTTGAGTCAACTCTTCGAACGAAACAGGCATCTTTTCGGCCGTGCCGAACGGCGGCGACATGCCTCTACCGCAAACGGCGGCTACGGCCCGATGTGGTCTCGATGCACACCACAGAGCCACCCAGCCGGGTCTACAAGGTCACCCTGATTTGGCCGGGAGAAGGCCTTGGAGTGCATGCTGAGCGACGCCGAAGCGTCTACATGAGGGTCGCAGGTCATCAACTGGATTACACCCAGTTGCTTGACAGTGTAAGGATTCTCACGACGGCGACGTATCGCGGACGGGCGATGTCGCAATTTGCTCGCACGAATCGCTCCGGTGGAGAGGCACCAGGGAAAATGATGGAGAGAAATCCGCCCACTACGCACTAGAAAGCGAAAGCGACTTTCTTCCCCGAAAGTCAGCTCACCGCGTGGCCTTGCCGTGAAGCGGAGATTGCTGTTGACGAACCTAGTGCTGCTGGCGCTGACCGCGGCGTGTGCCGAGCATCTGCGCCGCGAATGGGTCGAAGCAAGAACCAGCGAGCGGGCCGTGCTCCAGAGACGCATCGCGCCGGTGCAGCCGCCGTTTACGGCTCTGCCGCCCGCAGCTGCGCCGATCCAAGCGGCCGATTACCTGGACATCGCACGGAAGATGCTGTTCTCCAGGGACCGCAATTCCGCGGTGGCGCTCGAACCGCCGCCACCGCCGAGGGCCGTTCCGATGCCCCCTATTCCGTTATTCCACGGCGTGTTGGACCTGGGAGATGGTCCGATAGCCATCATGAGCGAGGGAACCAAAGGGCCGCAACGCGATTACCAGCCTGGCGACAAGGTGGGAGCGTTCACGCTCGTGGCGCTGAACAACGAGGAACTTGTGCTGGAGTGGGAGGGCAAGACCATCACGAAGAGAGTGGATGAGATGCTCGGTCGGCGCACGGCCGCCCGGCCGGCTTCTGGCCCGGTGGGTGCCGCCATACCGTAAAGGCTCCTGCGGCTTTGCCGCCGCCGGGCCAGTCCCAATGCCCTCATAATTTCCTTGAGATTTATAGGTCTCGTCCGGCACTTAAATCCAGGGGCCGAAAGTCCCAAGCGTCCTATGCCGCATGTCGTAGCTCCGGACTGGGCCGAGCCGAATCCCATCGCCACATCGGTGGCTTCCTGTGTTACTCCGCGGTCCGCCACGGCAACGCACTTTATCCGGAAGATGCGCGGCACATCGCAGGCGCATCTGCTCATGGCAGACGACGAACAGGCGTATGTCGTCAAGTTCAGCAATAATCCGCAACACCTGCGATCCCTGGTCAACGAGTTTATTGCGTCGGCTTTGTTCGTTCATTTGCGCATTTCAACGCCTGAGACTGGCATCATTCGTATCACGGAAGAATTCCTTGGTGAAAATCCCGAGGTCTATCTGGATCTCGGCAACCGACGCTGCGCGGTGCAGCCGGGTAGGCATTTCGGCTCTTGTTACCCAGGTGATCCGAATTATGCGCATGTCTATGATTTTCTTCCCGATCCCATGCTCGCGGCCGTTGTAAATGCGTCCCACTTCTTGGGAGCGCTCGTTGTCGGCAAGTGGATGGCGAATTCGGACCCGCGCCAGTCGATTTTCATCCGCGCGCCTCCGGAAACAACCTGTTCTCCAAGCTCGCGTTTTATTGTCCAGATGGTTGATCATGGAAGCGCGTTCGACGGGGCAGGCTGGCGGTTTCGGGACTCACCTTTGGGAAGTGTGTACTTTCGCCCTTCTGTGTACCCGCCAGCTGACATGGCTGGGTTGTTCCAGCCGTGGCTGGACCTTGTCGGCCGGTTCCCGGAAGAAGTGCTTAGCCACTCGATTCACCATGTCCCTGATGAGTGGCTGGCGGGTGACGATCACAGCCGGCTCGAAGGGTTGGTGGAAGGCCTTCTGCTCCGCCGGAGCGGAGTGGCTGATCTGATCGGTGCCTACGTGGAACTACGAAAGCTATCTCTGGTTCAACAGTGAGGTGACCGGGCACGCTGTGGGGAACCGGAAGTTCAAAAGTACGACACCCGAATCGGAGCGCTCTGCGTCTCGTACGTGAGCCCGGACTTTTCTCTCTGGGCGGGCGCCCTATGCAGTCAGGACCATGCCGTCCTGAGCATGGCCCATTACGACACTTTGAGGATAGGCTTACATGGAACAAAATGAACTGCGCATGAATTTGCAAGTGCCTCAGACATCTCCGGGCGAGTATCTTGTGCTACGGGCAGATCTTCCCGGCGTAGACCCGGAGAATATCGGTATCCTGCTCCTCGACTCCAAGGCGAACCGGCTGTACTGCCGGATGCGGCGTGATATGCATGAATTCGCTGAAGTCGATGCGGATTGGTTTGAACATTTGGCCGATGACATCCGGGAGAAATCGCAGGAGCTTGGCGCCCAGCAATACTTGGCTTGGATGGAGTCAACGCTGTCCAACATTCTGCTGATTTCCGAACGTGAGCGCATTCCTGTTGACGATTTCGAAAAAACGGCGGCGCGGCTGTATGCGAAGCATGTCCGGCCTCGCGTACTGCGGTTCCGCACTCACCTGCCGCAGTATAGCCTTGAGGCCGCGGCGGGCAAGTTTGGGAGGCAGATGGACGTGCACCCCGAAGGTTGGATCGAGGTCTGTTCGGATGTCCCTCTCGCGGAAGACATGTTTGTGACCCATGTCGTAGGGCATTCAATGGAGCCGATAATACCTAATGGAAGCCTGTGTGCCTTCCGTCACGTGGATGGTCTCTACTCGGGCAAGGTGCTCCTCGTCGAACACTACGGCGAGCAAGGAGGAGATCGGTACGCGGTTTCGCGATACTTCCCTTCCAGCAGCCTTGACCACGATACGGAGGGCAACGAGGCTTGGCTACATGAACGCTTCACTTTGGAGCCCGCTAATCCCGAGTACAAGTCTTGGGACGTTGCTTCTGCAGACAAGGCCCGCGTTCTTGGAGAGTTCCTATTCGTCGTTCACTAGGCACGCATTACGCGCGCAGGCACTACCCATTACGGTGCGCAAAAGCAAAGCTGAACGCTGATTAGCCAACACCCTTCACCATAGAATCGTTTTGTGTTCGGCGGCGTTACTATTACCACCCCATCGCGTGACGGAGTGAGCGCAAATGCCAATTGGGAGACCGAGGGTCTACCACTGGGGTATCCCATCCGACGACCAGCCTAAGCTTACTGCGCAGCTCGTCCTCACGCCAGGAAGGTTCTATTGCGCAGATGTGGTAGTTGTAAAAAGAAAAGTCGACCTTCCCTTCATGTTCCAAGCTGGTGCGCGGTACGCTCATTACCCTTCCTACGTTTATTGAAGTGTCCGAATATTCCACGTCGACGTATTCATCGATGACATAGCGTGTTTGGAAGGGGGCATAAAGCATGGTTGGTCGATTCTGGCTCTCGGGGCGCTTGGGTCGCGGCCCGCAGTCGGGTTTAGTCGTTTGAGGGTGGGGTTCAGGAGTGTCAGTTGAGAAAAGTCGTACTGCGATCCCGCGCGCGGCGTATCCGTGTTTTCATAGACCGTACATTCGCCAAATCTGCTTTTCTATTATTAAGGTGCCCGCCGCGGCAATTAAGTCTCTGCTTATTAGGATGAAAATACATGCCACGTTCTGCGCCATGTTTCCGGCTCGCTCCGAGTGCGCGCGGTGACATTGTTCATCCTAAGCTGAACATCATTTGCTATGTGGGGCGCCAGGAAGATTAAACAATACCGACCCACGTACTTGGAGAACGTAGAGGTGGAACCGAACGCCTTTCCGTGCGGAAGACTATCCCGGTGCGTTCGCATTCGAATCCACGGTAGTGGGTCTATTTGAAATTTCCGCCCCTTGACGGCTCCGCGCGTTTCGTGCCACGCTGGAGGTATGCCAAAGCGGACTCGCAAAACAGAAACCCTTGATACGGTCCAGAACGCCCGCCGCGTTTCCCTGGAAGCCATCTCCATGTCTGAAACCGTTGAGCTTACCATCGTCCAGCAAGTCATGCGGGACATGGGAGCGAAGGGCGGACGCATCGGCGGCAAGCGCCGCCTTGAAACCATGACGGATGAACAGCGCCGCCGTAGCGCCCGGAAGGCCGCGAAGGCGCGATGGGCGAAGGCAAAGAAAACCGCGTAATTCTCGATCTTTTTGTGTTTGCCTATTGACTATGCGAAAGCGCTGTCGTATACTTGGATTATGGCAAACGTAATCAGCTTCGAGAAAAAGGTCGCGGTTCTTTCGGCCCTGGTCGAAGGCTGTTCCGTCCGTTCGACGGTCCGCCTTACCGGCGTCTCGAAGGGTGCGGTCCTTCGGCTCCTGGTGAGCGTTGGCGCGGCCTGCACCGAATACCACGAGCGCGCGGTCCGCAACGTCACGGCGAAGCGGGTTCAGGTTGATGAGATCTGGTCGTTTGTCGGTCGCAAGCAAAAGAACGTCACAGAAGCCAAAATGGAAGCCGGTATCTGCGGTGACGTTTGGACGTTCACGGCGATTGAAGCGCAAAGCAAACTGATTATCTCCTGGATGGCAGGACGGAGGGACGCCGGGTGTGCGACGGAGTTTCTTCTGGACGTTGAGAGCCGGTTGTCTAACCGAGTCCAGTTGACCACGGACGGCCACAAGATGTACTTGACGGCTGTCCCTGATGCCTTCGCGGAGGATATCGACTTCGCGCAACTGGTCAAGGTGTACGGCAGCGATCCCGAGGGAGCAACCCGTTACAGCCCGGCGCAATGTCTGGGCACCAAGCGTATCGACATTATCGGCTCTCCCGACCACGAGCATATCAGCACGTCCTACGTTGAGAGACAGAATCTCAACATGCGGATGAATATGCGGCGATTCACCCGGCTGACGAACGCCTTCAGTAAGAAGCTCGAAAATCACGTCGCTATGTTGGCGCTGTTTCATATGCACTACAATTTCGTTCGCATTCACCAGACCTTGCGCGTCACTCCTGCGATGGAAGCTGGCATCAGTAATCATGCGTGGTCCATTCATGAACTCGCATCTTTAACTACTACCACAGCAACTAAGTTAGCAGCGTGAACTGCGAGATTCAGGCAAGCCCGTCGATTACACTAAGCATCTGGCTACACGCTGCATGGATGTTGATATTGGTATCTAGAATTACCTGTAATGAGCGAATATGCCTGTCCAACGCGGCGTCCATAGTACGAGCCGCGCCCTTTATGCCTCTCATTGTAGAGATGTAGGTCTGGAGTTGATTATTGTTTGTATCTAAGGTAACAACAAATCCACGCAGTGTTTCTGGGAACTGTGCGCCTAATGTTGCTTTGTCTGGACGCACGTCCTTAAGCCAGCGGCTCCACCCTATCAGGCCGTCGGATAGAGACCGTCCCGTTTTGGTGAATGTCATGCCAATTGCGTCTATGCGTGCCGAGTGCCTGTCTAATTGCCCAGCTGCGTGTTTCATGACTCTTAGCTGATGATTTGTAGAGCCAGCCGCCTGCATCAGGGTCACAGTGTGCCTGTTAATAGATATCCCAACTTCCTCCGTTACGGCCGTAAGTGTGCTTGTAATGGCGGGCAGTTCAGACATGGCGACTTCTGCGTCATTTGTATAGTCCAAGAATCCCTTGGGCGGTCTAGCCCGTGACCCGTAACGCTTAATTCCAACACTCAAAGCGCTGCGTATTATCAATAAAACAAGGCACCCAATTCCGCCGAGGACCATGTATAGCGCCGGACCATGAGGACCATAAACCCACACCCAGAACTTCACCCAGAATTCAATGTACCCCCAGTAGGCTACTAGGAGTCTGTCCGAAAAATAGCCTTTCCCTCTAGTTTTCTCTGGCGCTCCGAAACGGAATCGGCTCATAATGTTTTATGGGCAAAGTCTACCGTCCCTACTATCCGGATGAAGAACTGCTGCTGC
>Ga0302324_100020827_pt1 | contig 12805 bp, 8 predicted proteins | sample Palsa_T0_1_FD_201949 | JGI IMG/M metagenome (GOLD analysis project Ga0302324, IMG submission 201949) | Peat permafrost microbial communities from Stordalen Mire near Abisko, Sweden - Palsa_T0_1 | ecosystem: Environmental > Terrestrial > Soil > Palsa > Peat permafrost | place: Sweden: Abisko...
TGGCATCAACTGCCGCGGCCTGCGCAGGATCGGCGCTAAATCCGCGCTCCTTGAGTTCCTGCGCGTAGCGCGCGCGAAAGCCCATCAACTGCGCAGCTCGGCGAGGTCGCGGAAGTACTCAAGCGCCTCGGGATTGGCGAGGGCGGCGCTATTCTCCACGGCGCGGCCGTGGATGACGTTGCGGACGGCAAGCTCGCTCAGCTTGCCTGACGGGGTGCGCGGCAGATCTGCGACCGCGATGATCTTCGCCGGCACGTGCCGCGGCGTCGTGCGCGCGCGGATTGTGTCGCGGATTTTTTTCGTAAGCGCATTGTCCAGTGAGACGCCCGGCTGCGGGCGCACAAACAGCACAATGCGCACATCACCTTGCCAGTCCTGTGCCACTGCGAGCGCCTCGGCGATCTCTTCGAGCCCCTCAACGGCCGTATAAATTTCAGCGGTCCCGATGCGCACGCCGCCTGGATTTAAGACTGCGTCGGAGCGGCCGTAGATGATGAGACCATCATGCGCGGTGAGCGCCGCGTAGTCGGCGTGGTGCCAAACCCCGGGGAAGCGTTCGAAGTAGGCGGCGCGATATCGGCTGCCGTCAGTGTCGCCCCAGAAGCCGAGCGGCATCGACGGAAAGGCGGCTGTACAGACGAGCTCGCCTCGTTCGCCCGGCAACGGGCGGCCCGCAGGGTCAAAGACTTCAACGCGCATGCCAAGACCGCGACACTGGATCTCGCCGCGATAGACCGGGCGGATGGGGCAGCCGAGCGCAAAACACGAGACGATATCGGTGCCCCCGGAAATCGAGGCGAGCTGCACGTCCGTCTTGACGTCGCGGTAAATGAAGTCGAAACCTTCCGGCAGAAGAGGTGAGCCCGTCGAGAGGATCGTGCGCAGCGCGCCCAGGTCGACCGCGCGCATCGGCACGAAACTGCTTTTCTGCAGCGACGCTATATATTTCGCGCTGGTGCCGAAGATCGTCAGGCGCTCCTCGGCTGCCAGCCGCCACAGTGCCCCCGGATCCGGATGAAAGGGCGAGCCGTCATAGAGGAGAAGCGTGGCGCCGGTTGCAAGGCCGCTCATCAGCCAGTTCCACATCATCCAACCGCAGGTGGTGAAGTAGAAGAACCGGTCCTCGCGGCGCAGGTCGGCATGCAGCAGATGCTCTTTCTGATGCTGCAGCAAAGTACCGCCGGCGCCGTGGATGATGCATTTCGGCGCGCCGGTCGTGCCGGAGGAGTAGAGGATGTAGAGCGGATGGTTGAAAGGGGTCTGCAGAAAATCAAGCGCCGAACCCGCATGGCCGAATTCCTCCCAGTGCGTGGTGTTTCGATCCGCCGCGCCGAGGCTCGCGGGCGCGCGCGTTGCGCCGACGTAGGAAACCACCACGAGCTGCCGCAGGCTCGGAAGCTGCTGCGCCAAAGCCGCAATGAGCCCGAGCGAGTCGAGGGCCCTGCCTGCGTAGAAATAACCATCCGCCGCAAATAGAACCTTGGGCTCTATCTGGCCGAAACGGTCTACGACCGCGCCTAAACCAAAGTCGGGTGAGCAGGACGACCAGATGGCCCCGAGACTCGCCGTCGCGAGCATCGCGATCGCAGTCTCGGGCAGGTTCGGCATGAAGGCCGCCACGCGATCGCCTGCGACGACACCCGCCGCCTTCAGTCCGTCGGCGACGCGCGCCACCTCATCGTGCAGCTGCCGGTAGCTAAGCTCGCGCCGCGCGCCGCGTTCGTTGCGAAACACGAGCGCGGGGTACGCGTCCTGATAGCGCAGGAGATTCTCGGCGAAGTTCAGGCGTGCGCCACTGAAGAAGCGCGCGCCGGGCATCTGCTCTGCATTCTCGATGACCGGCGCGTCCTTCACCCAGGCGGCGCGAATGTCGGCAAAGCGCGCAAGCTCGGCCCAAAATTGCGACGGCTCGTCGATTGACCAGCGATATAGGTCGTCGTACCCCGCCATGCGCCTGCCATGGCGGGCATTCACGCACGCGGTGAAGCGGGCGATGTTCGCGGCGGCTGCTCGCTGGGCGGACGGGCGCCAGATGGGAGACATCGTGGCTAAAGCATCTGGTAGTTCGGCCCGGAGCCGCCCTCGGGCGTCGTCCAGGTGATGATTTCGTACGGGTCTTTGATGTCGCAGGCTTTGCAATGCACGCAATTGGCGGCATTGATCTGCAAGCGTCTGCCGCGTTGCCCATCCTCGACCATCTCATAGACGCCGGCAGGACAGAAGTTCTGGCAGGGATTGCCGAACTCACGCGTACAGCGATCAACGCAGATCGAGGTGTCCGCGACGTGCAGGTGTACCGGCTGGTTTTCATCGTGTGTGTTGCCGGCAAAAAACACCGACGACACCCGATCGCGTGGCGGTAGTGTGCGCGGACGCCAGCCGCGCTCGGGCGACTGGAATTCATCCAGCTGCTTGAGCTTTGACCAATCGGCCTTGTTCTGCAAAGTCCAGGGCGACCTGCCGAGCGTCACATAGGTTTCCCATGCGCCGTTGGCAAGACCAAACCACAGCCCGCGCTTCATTCCCGGCGCGATATTGCGCACCTTGCGCAATTCCTCGCCGCCGCTCGAGGCGCGCCAGCGGGCGTCAAATCCGACGCTCGTGTCGCGTTCGGCGATGTGTTCAGCGGCGAGTGTGCCCGAACGTATGGCCTGGTGAATGCCCTTGATCTTCGGAAAATTCAGTGTTCCGCCGGCATCGCCAATCAGGAGGGCGCCGGGCATTTCGAGTGTGGGCAGCGATTGCCAGCCACCTGCGGCGATGGTGCGTGCACCTGCCGAGAGGATCTCCCCGCCTTCGAGCAGCGGTTGCACGCTAGGATGGCTCTTGAATTGTTGAAACGCCTCGAATGGCTTGAAGCGCGGATCCGCGTAATCAAGACCAGCGACGTAACCAACGTACACCCGATCGTTGTCGAGGTGATAGAGAAAACTGCCGCCGTAGGTTTTGTGATCGACCGGCCAGCCGACCGAGTGTTGGATGAGTCCCGCCTGCACGCGTCCCGCGGGCAGTTGCCACAGCTCCTTCAATCCAAGCCCGAAGGTCTGCGGGTTGTGGCCCGCGGATAAATCGAACCTTTTGATGAGCTCTTTCGATATCGATCCGCGGCAGCCTTCGGCGAGGAGCGTAAGGCGCGCATGAATCTCGGCGCCGGGCGCATAGTTGGGCCCGGGCGTGCCGTCCTTCTGCACGCCCATGTCGCCGATGCGCACCCCTTTGACGTGACCGGCGTCGTCAAAGACTGGCGCCGCCGCGGCGAATCCCGGGAAAACGTCGACCCCCAGTGCTTCGGCTTGCTCGGCAAGCCACGGCGTGAGCTGTCCCAGGGATATGATGAAATTGCCGTGGTTATGCATTTGGCGCGGCACCAGCGGAAAGCGCAGGGCCTTGCCGCGCGTCATGAAAAAAAACTCATCGCGCGCCGCGGGCACTTTCATGCCCGGATAATCTTGGCGCCAATTGGGCAGCAGCGCCTCAAGCGGTCCAGGCTCCAAAACGGCACCCGATATGGAATGCGCACCGACCGCTGCGCCTTTCTCCAAAACGCATACAGTCTTGTCGGGCTTAAGCTGCTTCAAGCGGATCGCCGCAGAGAGCCCGGCGGGCCCTGCACCGACGATCACGACATCGTATTCCATCACATCGGTCATACGGTGCCTACTTCGGCTGCATGCGCACGGCGCCGTCCAAGCGGATGGTTTCACCGTTCAGCATCGGGATTTCAAAGATGGTAGCGACCAACCGCGCAAACTCCTCGGGCTTGCCGAGACGCGCCGGGAACGGAATCTGCTTGGCAAGGGATTCCTGATTCTCCTTAGACATGGCGGCAACCATCGGTGTCAGAAATATCCCGGGCGCAATCGACATGCAGCGGATGCCAAACGCCGCCAGCTCCCGAGCGATCGGCAGAGTCATCCCCATGACGGCGGCCTTGGTCGCAGAGTAGGCCGCCTGTCCGATCTGTCCTTCGAACGCGGCTACCGATGAGGTGTGAATGAGAACGCCGCGTTCGCCATCCTCATTTGGCACGTTGTGCTGCATGAGGGCCGCGGCCGCCTTATCGCACAGGAATGTGCCGATGAGATTGATATGGATCACTTTGGTGAAGAACTCGCCCGCCATCGGCCCGTTTCTGCCGAGCACGCGCGCCGCTCCGATCACTCCGGCGCAGTTCACGAGCAGATTGATGCCACCCATGTTCTCGCGCGCCGCTTCCATCGATGCGACCACCTCAGCTTCAGAGGTGACATCGCATTTGACGAAGCTAGCAGCTGCCCCGATTTCCGCAGCCGCCGCGCGTCCCGGCCCGTCTTGCACATCTAGCAGCGTAACCCGGCTACCTTGCGCCGCAAGGTAACGCGCCGCAGCGTTGCCGAGGCCCGATGCGCCGCCGGTGATGACGGCACACGCTTCTGCAATCTTCATAGGTCCCCCTGCTGCCCCTACATTCGAAATATGCCGTAGCGCTCAGCTTCGGGCGCGGGCCCGTGAGCGGCCAGATGCAAAGCGAGTCCCAACACACGGCGCGTGTCGAGCGGGTCGATCACGCCATCGTCCCACAGCCGCGCGGTTGCGTAATACGGATTGCCCTGAGTTTCATATTGAGAGCGTGTTTCGTCCATGATGCGCCGCTCGTCATCTTCGGACCAGGGCTCGTTGCGCGCCTGCGCGCCGTCGCGGCGAACGGTCGCCAGCACCTGCGCGGCCTGCTCGCCGCCCATGACGGAAATGCGCGCGTTCGGCCACATCCACAGAAATCTTCCGCCGTAGGCGCGACCGCACATGGCGTAGTTGCCGGCGCCGAATGAGCCGCCGATGAGCACGGTCAGTTTGGGCACGGTTGCGCAGGCGACCGCGGTCACCATCTTGGCGCCATCCTTGGCGATCCCGGCATTCTCATATTTGCGCCCCACCATGAAGCCGGTGATGTTTTGCAGAAAGACGAGCGGCAGGCGGCGGCGATTACAAAGCTGCACGAAATGTGCGCCCTTCAGCGCGGACTCGGAGAACAGCACGCCATTGTTGGCGATGATGCCGACCGGGCAGCCCCAGATGCGTGCAAATCCGCATACGAGGGTCGCGCCGTAGTTCGACTTGAACTCGTGGAAATCCGAGCCGTCAACCAGGCGTCCGATGATCTCGCGGACGTCGTAGGGCTGGCGATTGTCCTGCGGTACGACGCCATAGATTTCCTGCACGTCAAGCGCCGGTTCCTCAGGTTCAGCGCAGCCGAGCCACGGTGCCGGTGGCGGCGCGAGGCTTGCGAAAATCGACCTTGCGATCGCAAGCGCATGCGCATCGTTGTCCGCCAGATGATCGACGACCCCTGATGTGCGCGCGTGCACGTCGCCACCGCCAAGCGATTCGGCATCCACCTCTTCGCCCGTTGCGGCTTTCACGAGCGGCGGACCTGCCAGGAAAATCGTGCCCTGATTGCGCACAATGATCGTCTCGTCGCACATCGCCGGCACGTAGGCGCCGCCAGCCGTGCAGCTTCCCATGACGAGCGCGATCTGCGCGATGCCGCGCGCCGAGAGCTGCGCCTGGTTATAAAAGATCCGTCCGAAGTGCTCTTTGTCGGGAAACACCTCATCCTGCAGCGGCAGAAACGCGCCGCCTGAATCGACAAGGTAGACACAGGGCAGCGCATGTTCGAGTGCGATCGCCTGTGCGCGCAGGTGCTTCTTCACCGTCAGCGGAAAGTAGGTGCCGCCTTTGACGGTCGCGTCATTCGCGATGATGACCGCCGCGCGGCCGTGGATGCGGCCGACGCCCGTGATGAGTCCTGCGCCGGGCGCCTCCGAGCCGTACATGCCGTGTGCTGCGAGCGCCGAGAACTCGAGGAAGGCGCTGCCCGGATCGATGAGCGTCAGCACGCGTTCGCGGGGCAAAAGCTTGCCGCGAGCCGTGTGCTTGCGGCGCGCCTCGTCGCTGCCGCCGCGATTTGCGCGCTCGACCTGTGCCCGCAACGCCGCTGCAAGCTCCGCCATGCGGGCGTGATTCGCTTGAAAGCGCTCGCTTGCGGGCTCGATCTTTGACAGCAGGCGCGGCATCGATGAGCCTCGCTAGGCGATGCGTTCGACGGCGATGGCGACCGCTTCGCCGCCACCGATGCACAGGGCGGCAATGCCGCGGCTCGCGCCGCGGCGGGCGAGCGCGTGCACGAGCGTCGTCACGATACGCGCACCGGTCGCGCCGATCGGGTGGCCGAGCGCGCAGGCGCCACCGTGCACGTTTACCCGTGCGTGCTCGATGCCGACATCGCGCATGGCGGCCATCGTCACGACCGCGAATGCTTCGTTGATCTCGTATAGATCGACGTCCTGAGCGCTCCAGCCGAGCCTCTGGAGTGTCTTCTTAATCGCGCCGATGGGCGCTGTCGTGAACCACTCAGGCTCCTGAGCATGGCTCGCGTAGGCGAGGATGCGCGCCAGCGGCTTCAGACCGCTGGCGCGCGCCGCAGCTTCGCGCATGAGCACGAGCGCCGCGGCGCCGTCCGCAATTGACGATGAGCTCGCCGCAGTCACGGTGCCGTCTTTGGCAAAGGCCGCCTTCAGGGTGGGGATTTTCGCGATATCGCAGTTGAAGGGCGTCTCATCACGGCTGACCACGGTCTCGCCCTTGCGAGCCTTGACGGTCACGGGCGTCAGTTCCGCCGCAAAATCCTGCGCGTCAATAGCGCGCATCGAGCGGCGTACGGATTCTTCCGCGAAGGCGTCCTGCTCGGCACGGCTGAACTGGTAGCGGCTCGACGTGCGTTCCGCAAAGCAACCCATGAGCTGCCCGTCGAAGGGGCTTTGCAGTCCGTCATAGAACATGTGATCGAGCACTTCACCGTTGCCCATTCGATAGCCGGCGCGCGCCTTGGGCAGCAGATACGGTGAATTCGTCATCGACTCAAGACCGCCTGCGACGACCACCTCGATGTCGCCCGCGCGAATCTGATCCGCACCGAGCATGATCGCCTTCAGGCCCGAGCCGCACATTTTGTTAATGGTGGTGGCATGAGTCGCAAGCGGCAGGCCTGCGCCGATGGCGGCCTGGCGAGCCGGCGCCTGGCCGAGGCCCGCCGGCAGCACGCAGCCCATGATGACTTCCTGGATTTGCGCCGGGTCGACTGCCGCCGCCGCCACCGCCGCGCGGATCGCCGCGGCGCCGAGCTGCGGGGCTGTCAGCGGCGTCAGAACGCCCTGGAATGCCCCGATCGGCGTACGCTTCGCCGCAACAATGACCACACTGTGTTCGGACATGATTCACCGCTTTGAAAGGCAATGCGGCTGGCAAGCCGCACCATGCGCTAATATAGCATCCGGGTTTCCTTGCGCTCGACCGCTTTACCCATGAGCATTCCGGCTATTGAGCTTCAGCGTGAACCTGGTGCTCGCAGCGCACCTCTGCGCTTCATATCAGCTGCATCTTTATTCGACGGCCACGACGCCGCGATCAATATGATTCGTCGTCTGCTGCAAGCGCAGGGCGCGGAAGTCGTGCATCTCGGGCACAACCGAAGTGTCCTCGATATCGTGCGCGCAGCGATCGAGGAGGACGCCGACGGCATCGCGGTGAGTTCCTACCAGGGCGGCCACGATGAGTACTTCCGTTATATGGTGGACATGCTGCGCGAGCGCGGCTACGAGCACATCCGGGTGGTAGTCGGCGGCGGCGGCACGATATCCGCGCAGGAGATCGATGCGCTCGAGCGCTACGGCGTGGAGAAGATCTACACGCCGGAGGACGGGCGGCGCATGGGGCTCGTCGGCATGATCGAGGATGTCATGCGCCGCGTGCGCGGCAGTTCCCGTCCGGCCTACGAATTTCATCCCTTGAAAGCCCGCGATCACGGCCACCTCGCGCGAACGATCTCGGTGCTCGAGGGCGCAGGCGGCAGTGAGCAGCCGCGCGAGGCGATTCGGCGCGCATTGGCGCGCGTCAAGTCGAAGGCCCCGGTGATCGGCATCACCGGCACCGGCGGCGCCGGAAAATCGAGTCTGACGGATGAGCTCTTGAGCCGGTTCGTGCGCCATTTTCCGGGTCGACAGATCGCGGTGGTGGCAATGGATCCGACCCGCCGGCGCTCCGGTGGCGCGCTTCTCGGGGATCGTATCCGCATGAATAGCCTTGCCGCGGAGTCGATCTTCATGCGATCGCTCGCCACGCGCCGCCAGAACCTGGCGACGAGCGCGGTCCTGAAAGACGTTATCGACCTGTATCAATTGGCGGGCTTTGATCTCGTCATCATCGAGACTGCGGGCATTGGCCAGTCCGACACCGAGATCGTGGAGCTTTGCGATCTGTCGGTTTACGTCATGACTGCAGAGTATGGCGCGGCAAGTCAGCTCGAGAAGATCGACATGCTCGACTTTGCGGATTTCATCGTCCTCAACAAGAGCGAGAAGCGCGGTGCGCAGGATGCGCTGCGGGACGTAAAGAAGCAGTGGCGGCGCAATCATCCGCAGCAGATGGCGCTCGCCGAAGCCGAGCTGCCGGTCTATCCCACGATCGCGAGCCGCTTCAACGATCCTGGAGTCAATCGCCTGTTTGCTGCGATCGCAGGCGCCATCAGCGCGCGGCAGCTGGGCGCCGCGTCCTGGGCACTGACAGAGGGCGATGCGACCGAAATGGTGGCAAGTCCCGCGCTCATCCCCGCGGCGAGAACCCGTTATTTGGCCGAGATCGCCGCGGCCGGCCGAGCGCTCGGCGCGCGCATCGAGGAACAAGCGCAGGCGGCAAGTCTTGCCCACGGTTTGTATCGATCGCTTGAGAGCCTGCGCGACGCTGCGTTGCCTGCGCCCCTCGAACGCTTCAGCGCGAGCGCGCTCGCCGACCCCGCCACTGATCCGACGCGCCTAGAGCTGCGGGCGGCGTACAACGCGGCGCTCGATAAAGTGGGAGCCGCCGGTACTTCCGACCTCGCCGCGTGGCCCGCGCGGGTGGCCGCGGCGACCGCGGTGAACTACGCCTATCCGGTGCGCGGACGCGACGTCACGGGCGAGAATTACACCGAGAGCTTAAGCCGCCTGCCGCTGCCCAAGCTTGCCGTGCCGACTTTTCGCGACTGGGGCGAGATCCACCGGTTTATCTGCAGGGAGAACCTGCCGGGCGCCTATCCGTATACCGAAGGCGTATATCCCTACCGGCGTGAGGAGGAGGATCCGACCCGAATGTTTGCAGGCGAGGGCGCGCCGGAGCGCACCAACCGGCGTTTCCAGATCCTGGCCGGCGGCCACGGGGCGGCGCGTCTGTCGACCGCATTTGATTCGACGACGCTGTATGGCGAAGACCCGGATACGCGCCCGGATATCTACGGGCGTACCGGCAACTCGGGCGTTTCCATTGCCACACTCGACGACATCAAGAAGCTCTACTCCGGATTTGATCTGTCGGCGCCGACCACGTCGGTTTCGATGACGATCAATGGCCCGGCGCCGATGATCCTCGCGATGTTCATGAACGCCGCCATCGATCAGCGCGTGGAACGGTATTTGAAAGGCAACGGCCAATGGCCACAGGCGGAGAAGCTGATCGCGGCCGCGCACCAGCGCGCGCTCGAACGCGGGCTGCCCGTGCCGCGCTACAAAGGCGCACTGCCGCCGCAGCACGACGGCACGGGGCTTGCGCTGCTCGGCGTCACCGGAGACATGCTGGTCGCGCCCGAGGTATATGAACGCATCCGCTCCGAGGCACTGACGGCGGTGCGCGGCACGGTCCAGGCCGACATCCTGAAGGAGGATCAGGCGCAGAACACCTGCATATTCTCCACCGAATTTGCGCTGCGCATGATGGGAGACGTGCAGTCGTATTTCATCGACAAGCGCGTGCGCAATTTCTACTCGGTGTCGATATCGGGATATCACATCGCAGAAGCGGGCGCGAATCCGGTCTCGCAGCTTGCGTTTACGCTCGCAAATGGCTTCACGATCGTCGAGTACTACCTTGCGCGCGGGATGCGGATCGACGACTTCGCGCCAAACCTGTCGTTCTTTTTCTCCAACGGCATGGATCCGGAATATGCGGTCATCGGGCGTGTGGCGCGGCGCATCTGGTCGCGCGCCATGCGCGAGCGCTACGGCGCCGGGCCGCGCAGTCAGATGTTGAAATACCATATTCAGACTTCGGGCAGGAGTCTGCATGCGCGTGAAATCGACTTCAATGACATTCGTACCACGCTGCAGGCGCTGTATGCCCTGTTCGACAATTGCAACAGTCTGCACACGAACGCCTACGATGAGGCGCTCACGACTCCGACCGAGGAGAGTGTGCGGCGCGCAGTGGCGATTCAGCTCATCATCAACCGGGAGCTCGGTCTCAACAAAAATCAGAACCCCTGGGCCGGGTCCTTCGCCATCGAATACCTGACCGATCTCGTCGAGGAGGCCGTATACAAGGAGTTTGATGCGATTTCCGAGCGGGGCGGCGTGCTCGGAGCCATGGAGACCATGTACCAGCGCGCCAAGATTCAGGAAGAGTCCATGTACTACGAGACGCGCAAGCACGACGGCAGTTTGCCCATCATCGGCGTGAACACCTATCTTGCCGAGAGCGACGCGCACAACGCTCAGCCGTCGGCCCCGCTCATCCGCTCGACCGAGGAGGAAAAGCAGGATCAGGTGGCGGCGGTGCGCGCCTTTCAGGCGCGCAACAGCGCTGCGGCGCCGACGGCGCTGCGGCGGCTGCAGCAGGCGGCTGCGAGTGGCGGCAATATATTTGCAGAACTCATGGAAACGGTGAAGGTCTGCTCTCTGGGCCAGATTTCACACGCGCTGTACGAAGTTGGGGGTCAGTACCGCCGCAATATGTGAGGCTAGGCGGCGGCGAGATCCGGCTCTTGCAGGCGATCGAGAATGGCTGAGCGGGCGCGTTCGCGCAGTTCCAGCGCCGCGCTCTCCGTTGAGGTTGCGGTCGACACAATCGCCGGCAGGAATTCAACTTCGATGCGAGCACGGCGCGGCAGAAACGCATTGGGAGGCAGAACCTCGCGCGTTCCGCGCACCACGGCAGGCACTACCGGGCAGCCGGCGCGCGCCGCAGTGGTAAACGCGCCGGCGTGAAATTTCAGAAGTCCCGGCTCGGGCGAAAAAGTTCCTTCCGGGAAGAACACCAGCGACTTGCCATCGATCGCGGTGCGCAGCACGCGCCGCGCATCGGTCGCGCCACGCTGGCGATTGGAGCGCTCAACGAAGAGCGAACCTAATCGGCGCAGCAGGAGCCCCGCGAGCGGCACGCGCGTCATTTCGCGCTTGATCACGAAGCCGAAGCGCGGTGGCAGCACCGCAGTAAACACAACACCATCGAGGTAGCTTGCGTGGTTGGCAACGACGACGCATTGTCCGGCCGGGATGCGATCTGCGCAGATCACGGTGAGCCGCATGCCCGCAAACCTCAGCAAGGCGCGCGAGGCTGTACGTGCGGCCCACCGGCGGCGCGCAACGCCGGGCAGGAGCGCCGAGCACAGGGCGCTCAACGCCAGCACTACAAATACAATCCAGGCATAGACACCATAGACGGCGCGCCCCACTGCGTTTGCAGAGGATGCGGGCGCTGGCTCAACTCTGGGCGGCATGCTCATGGTTCTATTTCGGAGAAACTACGCTGCGTGCGGTGTGAACTGGTTCTCGTTATGTTAATGCTGACACGTAGATGTGATGATCGTCACGCCGAGTGTACTGACGCTATCACCATACTGCGGTCGGGCCACCCTCGGAGTTTTTAAGGCCTTGTCCAAGTCAGCCGCAGCAGTCATCAACGACCCCGCCTCACCTGCCGATTCGGCAGATCCGGCCGTATCGCGCTTTCTCGATGCAGTCTGGATGGAGCGGGGCCTATCCGCCAATACGCTCGCAGCGTATCGAGCGGACCTCACTTCGCTCGCCCGTTGGCTTGCGGAGCGTGGCGTCGCGATTATGAACACCTCGCGTGCGGATCTGCTGGGCTTCATCGCCTGGCGAGTGCAAACGGGTGCGCGGCCGCGTTCCACTGCGCGACAGCTGTCAAGTTTTAGACGCTTCTTCCGCTACTTCATGCGCGAAGGCGTGGTACGCGACGACCCCACCGCTCAGATCGCGATGCCAAAGATCGGCCGCTCACTGCCGAAGTCTGTGACTGAAGAAGAGGTCGAGGCGCTCTTGGGAGCTCCGACCGTCGGTGATCCGCTTGGCAACCGTGATCGTACGATGCTCGAAGTTCTGTACGCGACCGGCTTGCGTGTCTCGGAGCTCGTCAACCTGCGCATGGCGCAGGTCAACCTCAACCAGGGTGTGCTGCGGATCCTGGGCAAAGGTAACCGCGAGCGCCTGATACCGTTGGGCGGCGAGTCGGTGCGCTGGCTCACGGAGTTCACGCGCGGCCCGCGCGGCGAGATCCTGCTTGAGCGACAGACGGACTATCTGTTTCCCACGCGTCGCGGGGATCGCATGACCCGCCAGGCGTTCTGGCACATCATCAAGCGTTATGCCCGCAAGGCTGCAATCGCGAAGGATCTCTCACCGCACAGTCTGCGGCACGCCTTCGCCACCCACCTCCTGAATCACGGCGCGGACTTGCGCGTGGTGCAGATGCTGCTCGGCCACAGTGACCTGTCGACCACGCAGATCTACACGCATGTTGCTCGTGAACGCATGAAGGAATTGCACGCCTTGCACCATCCGCGCGGCTAAGGTTCGGGCTTTTCGCGGCTATCTGCTAGACTCAGACGCTGTTCGATAGCGGTTCTAGAACCTTCCCGTTTCGACGCTGTCCAATCTCCCACCGGCGTGGCCGACCTGGAAAAGCCCATGACAATTCGCGCATGTATCCTTTTTTGGGGCCT
>Ga0302324_100020828_pt1 | contig 12805 bp, 7 predicted proteins | sample Palsa_T0_1_FD_201949 | JGI IMG/M metagenome (GOLD analysis project Ga0302324, IMG submission 201949) | Peat permafrost microbial communities from Stordalen Mire near Abisko, Sweden - Palsa_T0_1 | ecosystem: Environmental > Terrestrial > Soil > Palsa > Peat permafrost | place: Sweden: Abisko...
GTGCGGTCCAGAAAGGCGACATCTGGATGTTGAACGAGGAGGGCACGCTGGTCCGCGTCCACGATGGTGTGACCTGTGCGTTGCCGAACAACGACGGCGTGGCGCAGCTGGCGCAGGATGGCCGGGGCAGATTATGGGTGCGGAGCGGCGGCCAGCTTGCTGCCGTGGAGAACGGGCGGCTGACGATGCTGACCACCACCAATGACGCCAACGGTGTCGGCTATTACGTCCTGGGCATCTGCGCCAGCCGCGACGGCGGTTTGTGGATCTTAAGCGACGGGCAGGTGCGAAAATGGGATGGTCACGCCGTTTCAGAAAGACGCGGCACCAGCCCATACAATGCCACCGTAGTGGCAATGGTTGAAACCAAATCAGGCGCACTGGCGATCGGAACATCGAACGACGGGCTTTATCTGCTTCTATCCAGCCACACTTTTTTACACTTCAATCACGCGAACGGTTTTCCCAACGACTGGATCCGCTGCCTGCACGAGGATCGCGAAGGGACGTTGTGGGTGGGTGCTGGCAGCGACGGGCTGATCGCACTGCGACCGGGGAAAATTGAAACGCTTGAACCGCCCGACCACTGGCAGGGCTGCGTGCCGTTGTCGGTGGCCGCCACACGGAACGGCGCAATCTGGGTCGGGAGCGAAGGCGCGGGGCTTTATCGTCTTCTCGACGGTAAATGGGATCATTTCGCCGAAAGCGCCGGGGTTTCAAATCTGTTTGTCTGGTGTGTCTCCGAAGACGTCAACGGCCGGATGTGGGCCGGCACCTGGGGCGGCGGCATGTTCATGCAGCAGGGCGACCGCTTCGTCGTGCCACCCGGCCTGGAAAATGTCAAAGTCCCAATGCCCGCAATCCTGCAGGCATCGAATGGCGTGACGTGGATCGGCACGGCGAGCGGCCTGATCCGTTACGAAAACGGCGGCTTGAAATGGTTTGGCGAAAAAGACGGCCTGAAGGTGCCGGACGTGAGAGCCATTGTGCAAGACCGCGATGGCACGATTTGGTTCGGGATGCTCGGCGGCGGGCTGGGTCGTTTGAAAAACGGCCGGTTGGATCAATTTCTCAAGAGCGACGGGCTTTCGAGCGACTATGTCCAATGCCTGCATCTGGGCGCGGACGGCGCGCTATGGATCGGCAGTTATGGCAGCGGCCTGGACCGGCTGAAAGACGGCCATCTCGCCAAAATCACCACCGCAGAGGGATTGCCGAATAATTTCATCTGTGCCATCGAGGATGACGGCCACGGCAATTTTTGGTTCAGTTCGCACGGGGGCGTCTTTCGCATTTCCGAAAAGGCGTTGGCGGATTGCGCTGACGGCAAGGCGGCTTCCGTCAATTGCCTCGCCTATGGCAGGGGCGACGGCCTGCCTTCGCTTGAATGTTCCGGCGGCCTGCAGCCCGCCGCCGGCAAACTCGCCGACGGGCGGATTTGTTTTCCCACCAGCAAGAGCCTGGTGATCGTGAATCCCGATGAAGCAAAAATCAACCATTTGCCGCCGCCGGTCATCATCGAGGACATCGTGGCCGGCGGCCACACGCTCGCACAAAATTCAGACGACAAGTCACCTTTGAAAATCCCGCCGGGGCTGCAGCGGTTTGAGTTTCACTTCACCGGCTTGAGTTTTGTCGCGCCGGAAAAAATGCAGTTCCAATACCGGCTTGAAGGCTGGGAAAAGGACTGGGTGGACGCGGCCAACAGCAAGCACATCGCCGAATACAGCTACATCCCGCCGGGCAGTTACACGTTTCATGTCCGCGCCTGCAATAGCGATGGCGTCTGGAACCAGGTCGGCGCCAGCGTCGCTCTCATTGTGCTGCCGCATGTCTGGCAGACGTGGTGGTTTCACGCGCTCGGCGTGCTGGCGGCCATCGCGCTGGTCGCCGGAATTGTTTTGTTCCTCACGCGACGCCGGATGCGCCGCAAACTGGAGGTCATCCAGCGACAGCAGGCCGTTGAACGCGAGCGCACCCGCATCGCCAAGGACATCCACGACCATCTCGGTGCAAATCTGACCCGCATTTCGCTCTTGAGCCAGTCCGCCCACGGCGAACTGGGGAATCCCACGCAAACCGCCGCGCAACTTGACCGCATTTACGACACCTCGCGCGAATTGACGCGCTCGATGGACGAAATCGTCTGGGCCGTCAATCCGCAGCACGACACGCTCGACAGTCTCGCCAGCTACCTCGGCAATTTTGCACAGGAATATCTTGTCTCCATCAACATCCGCTGCCGCCTTGACGTGCCGTTGCATCTGCCACACTGGCCGATCACCGCCGAGATGCGCCACAACGTTTTTCTTGCGTTCAAGGAGGCGCTGCACAACGTGGTCAAGCATTCGGACGCCAGGGAAGTTTCCATTCTCCTCGCGACCGACAACTACGGCTTCCAACTGGCCGTGCGCGACAATGGCAAAGGTTTCGATCCCGACCACGTGACGCCGCGCCCCGGCCGCGGCAACGGCCTGAAAAACATGCGGCAGCGGCTGCACGAAATCGGCGGACGCTGCGAGATCAAGAGCGGGCCCGGCAAAGGCGCCGAAATCACATTCTTCGTCAACGTGCCGGCGCGCGCGCGCAAAAATTCACAAAAAATCAACCGTGTAGTTAATTAACGTGACAAGACTTTGTCATTGCGCGAGCTTAAGTTATGTCGAAGCCAAAAAATTCTATGAGCATCGGAGTGGCCATTGTGGAAGACGACGTGCCGGCGCGGGAAATCCTCGCTGGCTGGATCCGCAATACCGACGGCTTCCGCTGCGTCGGCGAATTCGACGACGCCGAGACCGCGCTCGCCAAGCTGCCGCACGAAAAACCTTCCGTTGTCCTCTTCGACATCAACCTGCCCGGCATGAACGGCATTGAGTGTGTCCGCAAGCTGAAGCCGCGCCTGCCGGATACGCAGTTCGTTATGGTGACGGTCTACGAGGACGCCAACCATATTTTCAACGCCCTGTCCGCCGGCGCGTCCGGCTACCTGTTGAAACAGACGCGGCGCAACGAACTGATTGACGCTTTGAAGGACGTTCACGCTGGCGGCTCGCCCATGAGCAGCCAGATCGCGCGCAAGGTCGTCCAGAATTTTTATCGCAACGAGACTCAAACTGACGGCGAAACCGTGGAACTTTCCCCGCGCGAACGCGAGGTGCTCGAACTGCTCGCGCGCGGCTATCTTTACAAGGAAATCGCCGAGATGCTTCAGATCGGCGTGCAGACCGTCAACACCTACATCCGCCGGATTTACGAGAAGCTGCATGTCCGCTCGCGCGCCCAGGCCGTTGCCAAATACGCGCACCTGCCGATGGGAGCGACGCACTGAAACGACCCCACGCGCCGCGCCCGGCCCGACGGCTGTCACCAAAATTCACTACGCAGATTTGCCTCGAAAATTTCCCGGCGCGACCGCACCTTGACTGGGTTCCATGAAACTGCACGCGCTCGATCTGGCCATCATTGTCATCTATTTCATCGCCGTCATTCTCATCGGCCTCTGGGTTTCGCGGCGCGGCTCCAAGGATTTGAACTCCTATTTTCTTGGCGGAAAAACTTTGCCGTGGTATCTGCTCGGCATCTCCAACGCCTCCGGCATGTTCGACATCAGCGGCACAATGTGGCTGGTCTACATCCTGTTCGTGTATGGCTTGAAAAGCCTCTGGCTGCCGTGGCTCTGGCCGACCTTCAACCAGATTTTCCTGATGATGTTTTTGAGCGCGTGGCTGCGCCGCTCCAATGTTTTGACCGGCGCAGAATGGATCCAGACACGTTTCGGCCGCGGGCACGGTGCGAACCTCGCGCACCTGAGCGTCGTTTTTTTTGCGCTCGTCAACGTCGTCGGAATGCTCGCCTATGCGTTCAAGGGCATCGGCAAGTTCGCCTCGGTGATGCTGCCGTGGCATTTCACCAGCAACACGACCGGGCTGTTCACCGACGCCAACATCTACGCGCTGATCATCATGGGACTGACATCGGTATACGCCATCAAGGGCGGTATGGTCAGCGTCGTTATCACCGAGGTCATGCAGTTCACGATTCTGACGGTCACTTCCGTCGCCATCGGCCTGATCGCCATCTGGAAAGTTTCGCCGGAGACCATTCACAAGGTCATTCCCGCCGGCTGGCTGAATCCCTTTTTCGGCTGGAAGCTCAACTTGGATTGGACGGGCATCCTCGACAAGGTGAACGACGCGATCCGCGGCGACGGCAACGAGCTTTTCATGCTCATCTTCGGCCTGATGTTTTTCAAGGGCGTGCTGGCGAGCCTCGCCGGTCCCGCGCCGAACTACGACATGCAGCGCATCCTCGCCACACGCAATACGCGTGAAGCCGCGTTAATGAGCGGCATGGTCAACGTGGCGCTTTATTTTCCGCGCTACCTGATGATCACCGGCATCACCATTCTGGCGCTGGCGTTTTGCATGACGGATCTGCGGGCGATGGACAAGCCGGATTTTGAACTGATCCTGCCAATCGTTTTGCGCGATTACATTCCGGCGGGTGTCGTCGGCCTGCTGCTCGCCGGTTTGCTCGCTGCGCTCATGTCAAACTTCGCCGCCACACTCAACGCCGCGCCCGCCTACATTGTGAACGACATCTACAAACGTTTTTTTAATCCCGAAATGGTGCCCAAGGCACAGGTGCGCTGGAGCCGCATCGTGTCGCTGGTCTTCCTGGTCATCGGCATTGTTTTTGGCGCGCTCACGACCAGCATCACTGAAGTGATGATGTGGATTGTTGGCGGACTTTACGGCGGCTACGTCATGGCCAACGTGCTGAAATGGTATTGGTGGCGCTTCAACGGCTACGGTTACTTTTGGGGCATGATGGCCGGGTTGTTGAGCGCGATGTTTGTGCCATCGCTCGCCGCTTTGCTGAACATCCATGTCGCCAACACGCTTTACCTGTTCCCGGTCATTCTAATCATGTCCGTAATTGGCTGCCTGCTCGGCACGCTGCTCACGAAGTCGGAAGATGATGAGGTTCTCAAAAAATTTTACCAGACCGTGAACCCATGGGGCGCGTGGGGACCGATCCGCGAAAAAGTGATGCTCAAAAATCCTTCGTTCCGCCCCAACCCGGATTTCACGAAGGACACCTTGAACGTCGCCGTCGGCATCATCTGGCAGCTTTGCCTGACCGCGCTGCCAATCTACCTCGTGCTGCGCGAATGGTCGTGGTCAGGCGGCATTGCTGTCACTCTCGTGATCACTTCGTTTTTTTTAAAATTCAACTGGTATGACCAATTGGAGAAAGCGTGAAATGCAAATCCGATTGATTACCGCAGTTTTTTTCGCCGCGGCCATTTCCATTTTTGCGGCGGAAACCCCAATACAGAATTTCATCACCGCACGCGATGGCAAGCTGTTCGACGGCGAAAAGGAATTCCGTTTCATTTCCCTTGACGTCCCGAATCTGTTGATTGTGGAGGACAACGTGCCGTTCGCGGAGGAAAATCCGTGGCGGCTGCCCGACAAATTCGAGATCAACGACGCACTGGGGAGCCTGCGGCAACTGGGTGGAACCGTCACTCGCACCTACGTCATTACTGTGCTGAAAACCAACGACCTGCCCGGCACGCCACGCCACGTCCTTGCGCCGGGGAAATTTAACGAGAGGGCTTTTTGCACCCTCGATGAAGTCCTCGCCGCCGCCAATCGCACCGGCGTCCGGCTCGTCATCCCGCTCGTGGACAACTGGGCCTGGCAAGGCGGACGCGCCGAATACGCGCGCTGGCGCGGCAAAACCAAGGACGAATTTTGGACCGACCCGCAGCTCATCACCGACTTTGAACAGACGGTTCATTTTATCCTGACGCGCACGAACACGGTTACCGGAGTGCGTTATTGCGACGACAAATCCGTTTTGTGCTGGGAAACCGGCAATGAAATTTACTCGCCCCCGTCATGGACGCGCGAAATCGCGCATTACATAAAAAGTTTGGACAAGAATCATCTGGTGATGGACGGTTTCAACGCCTCCACGTTGCGCGCTGAATCGCTGGAAATTCCCGATGTGGATATCGTCACGACGCATCATTATCCCGGCAATAAAAAATCGTTCGCCGAACTCATCCACGCCAATGCGGAAATGGCCAAGGGCAAAAAACCCTACATCGTCGGCGAGTTTGGATTCGTCAGCACCGCGCAAATGGCCGATGCCATGCAGGCCATCGCTGACAGCAGTTGCTCCGGCGGCATGTTGTGGAGCCTGCGTTTCCGCGACCGCGATGGTGGCTTCTACTGGCACAGCGAACCCGGTCTGGGCGGCAATCTTTACAAGGCATTCCATTGGCCCGCTTCCACCATTGGCAACGACTACGATGAAATCAATCTCATGGCAATTACTCGTAGCAACGCCTTTGCCATTCGCGGACTGCCCGTGCCGCCGGTGGCCGTTCCTGCGGCGCCAAAATTATTTCCCATCACCAATGCCGCCGCTATTTCATGGCAGGGTTCCGTCGGTGCGAGCAGCTACCAGGTCGAGCGCGCGGCAAAATGCGATGGCGACTGGCAGATCATTTCGCCCAATGTTGACGAGGCATTGACGCAATATCGTCCGCAGTTCGCCGACGAAAATGTGCCGGCGGGCAAATGGTTTTACCGTATCCGCGCAAAAAATGAATCGGGCGTTTCCGAGCCGTCCAACATTGTCGGCCCGGTGAAAGTCAAAAGCGCCACGCTCGTGGACGAACTCGCGGATTTTTCCAAAGTGAATTCGCAGAGTGGCGACTGGAAAATTGCCGACCGCAATTGTCGCTCGGCCAAGGAGGATGCGTATCGTGCCGCCGGCGTCGCGGGCGACGTGTTGATTTACAAATTGCCAAATGCGGTGCAAAGTTTTCACGTATTTGCTTTTTTCCCGGAAGAAGAAAGCGACGTGAAATTTTCCGTTTCGGACGACGGCCAGAATTTTTATGAGGTCTTCGCGCAGAAGGAAATTTATTTCCATGGCGCGGGCGAGTACGGCTACTGGAAACCGGTTTTGTTCCATGCGGAAAAAATTCACGGCGGAAAGTTCTTGAAAATCGAACTGACAAGCGAAACCCAAATCAGCCGGGTCGAAATTTCCCACCCCGCCTTGTCCCAATGAACAGGCCTGTCGAACTGGAAAAATTTTGTGCCGCAGTCAGCGAACATCTGTTCGGACACTATCTGCCGTTCTGGTGCGGCCCGGCGCTGGATCACGAAAACGGCGGTTGGATGGCGTGGCTGTCGAACGATCTGAAGCCCGACCGTTCGCGGCCAAAAGGCCTGATCGTGAACAGCCGGATCTTATGGGCGTTTTCTGCGGTTCATCGCGCGCGGCCGGAAAAGCTTTTCCAGCAAATGGCCGAGCGTGCGTTTGATTTCGTGATGAACAAATTCTGGGACACGCAACACGATGGCGCGTTCTGGCGGCTGGATGACAGCGGCAAGGTCATTGACGACTCGAAGAAAACCTACGGCCAGGCGTTTTATATTTATGCGCTGGCGGAATTTCATCGCGCTTTCGGCAACGCGACGGCATTGGAGCGGGCGAAGGCATTGTTTGAATTGATCGAGCGCCACGCGCACGACGCAAAGTTCGGCGGCTACATCGAAGTTTGCAACCGCGACTGGTCGGAGGCGGGCGCGGGCGCGCGCTTGAGCGAAAAGGACATGACCGAGAAGAAGTCCATGAACAATCATCTGCATGTCCTCGAAGCCTACACGAACCTTTATCGCGTCTGGCGCGAGCCGCGCGTGGCGGAACGACTGCACGAGCTGATTGAAATTTTTCTGACGCGCATTCTCGACTCGCGCATGCAACATCTGCACCATTTTTTCAACGAACAATGGGAGGTGCGTTCGGACAGCTACACGTTCGGCCACGACATCGAGGCGAGCTGGCTGCTGTGCGAAGCAGCGGAAGAGCTGGCCAATGCAAAGCTGCAGGAGCGCGTCCGCGCCGTCGCGTTGCAGATGGCTGGAACAGCTTTCAACGAGGGTTTTGGCGCCGACGGCGGATTGTGTTACGAGGGTCGCAATGGAAAAATCATTGATTCCGGGCGCGAGTACTGGCCGCAGGCGGAGGCGCTGGTGGGTTTTCTGAATGCCTTCGAACTTTCGGACAACAAGGCTTTCTTTGCCGCCGCGCTACAGACCTGGAAATTCATTGATGAACATCTCGTTGATCGCGTTCATGGCGAATGGTTCTGGCGCCTCAGTCCCGATGGCAGGCCGGACGCGAATTTGCCGAAAGTCAGCGAATGGAAGGGGCCGTATCATGTCACACGGGCTTGTTTGGAAATATTGAATCGTTTGCCCGGCCTGAAGCGTCATATCTAGAGACTGGATTCACAAATGGATTTCAGAACTGTCATTTTAACAGTGTTGGTGACCGCCGGTTTCACAGCAAACCAGGTGGCGCAGGCCGTTGATGCGGCGGCGGCGGATGAATTCAAAAAAACCGTTCAGCCGGTTTTGGAAGAATATTGCTATGATTGCCACGGCGACGGTGAAAATCGCGGCGGCGTGGCGCTGGACGCCTTTAATTCCAGCACGAACTTTGTCGAAGGCCGCGACGTTTGGTGGCGCGTATTAAAAAACCTCCGGGCAGGCCTGATGCCGCCGGCCAAGAAAGCCCAGCCGTCCAAGGAACAAAAAGAATTGATAGTCCAGTGGATCAAACATTCGGTTTTTCTGGCCGACCCGCTCAATCCCGATCCGGGTCGCGTCACCATTCGCCGGCTCAACCGCGTCGAATATCAAAACACGATCCGCGATTTGATCGGGGTTGACTTTGACGCGCAGGGCGAATTTCCGCCTGACGACACCGGCCACGGTTTCGACAACATCGGCGATGTCCTGACCATGTCACCGATGTTGTTGGAAAAATATATGGTGGCGGCCGAAGAAATCATCGCACAGGCCGTGCCCGTCGTGGATCGCGTCCCGCCGGAGCAAGTCATTCCGGGAGCGCAATTTCAAAATGGCGCGGACGGCGGAAACAAAAATTTTGGCCCACGGTCGCTTTCGTATTATTCGCCGGCTTTCGTGACCAACACGTTTAGCGCCCGGCTCGCAGGACAGTATCAACTGAACGTGGATCTGATGGTGAACGAAAAATATGTGGACGACGTGTTTGATTACAACAAGTGCCTGTTGATTTTCCGCGTGGACGGAAAGGAATTGTTGAAAAAAGACTTCAGTTGGGAAGGCGGCAAACCCTACCACTTCAATTATGATCAAGACTGGGCGGCGGGAGACCATCAGCTGGATTTTGAATTGCGGCCGCTGACGCCGGGCTTGGAACAGACCCGGACGTTGTCCCTGCAGATCACAGGCGTGACGGTGCGCGGGCCGATGGCAAAGGAAAACTGGGTGAAGCCAAAAAATTACGCGCGGTTTTTTCCAAAAGATGTTCCGGAAACGGTCGCCGACCGCCGGGAATATGCGCAAGAACTCCTCGGCGACTTCGCCCGCCGCGCTTTCCGCCGTCCGGTGGACAATCAGACGCCCGACCGTCTGGCCGATCTGGCGGAAAGCGTCTATGAACAGCCCGGTAAAACGTTCGAGGCGGGCGTGGCGGAGGCGATGGTCGCGGTGCTGGCGTCGCCACGGTTTATCTTCCGCGAGGAGAGCGCCGAGCCGGCCAGCGGTCAACCTTATGCGTTGGTGGATGAATTTGCGCTGGCCTCGCGGCTTTCGTATTTTCTCTGGTCTTCGATGCCGGACGAGGAGTTGTTCCAGCAGGCGGCGGCGGGAACGTTGCGGGAAAATCTTTCCGCCCAGGTCGCCCGCATGCTGGCGGACAAGCGCGCGGTCGCGCTGGAGAAAAATTTCGTCGGCCAATGGCTGCAGGCACGCGACATCGAAACCGTTCCTATCGAGGCGCGCAGCGTGCTGGCGCGGGAACAGAAATTTGATCCGCAGCAGGAGGCCATGCGAAAACGTTTTCGCGAGTTGAACGACAAAACGGTGGAACTGACCCAGGCAGAAAAGGACGAGCTGGCTTCCCTGCGCACGACCCTGTTCCGTTCGCGCCGGCAGCCGCGCGCCGACCTGACACCGGAATTGCGCCGGGCGATGCAGCAGGAGACGGAAGATGTTTTTGATTACATTTTACGCGAAGACCGCAGCCTGTTGGAATTGCTGGACAGCGATTACACGTTCGTCAACGAACGGCTGGCGCGCCACTACGGCATCACCAACGTCGTCGGCCAGGAGATGCGCCGCGTGACGCTGCCGCCGGACAGTCCGCGCGGCGGAATTTTGACGGAAGGAACGGTGCTGGCCGTAACTTCCAACCCCACACGTACATCGCCGGTCAAACGCGGCGTGTTCATCCTCGACAACATTTTGGGCACGCCGCCGCTGCCGCCGCCACCCAACATCCCGCCGCTCGAGGACGCCCTCAAGGGCCTGACAAACCGCGCGCCGACCTTGCGCGAATCGCTGGCGGTGCACCGCGAAAATGTTTTGTGCGCCTCCTGCCACGACCGGATGGATCCGCTCGGGCTGGCGCTGGAGAATTTCAACGCGATGGGCATGTGGCGCGACCAGGAGTTCGGCCAGCCGATTGATCCGTCGGGCAAGCTCGTCACCGGCGAGGAATTTTCCAACATCAAGGATTTGAAGCGCGCGCTCGTAAAAAATCATGCCGAGGATTTTTACCGGACGCTGACCCAGAAACTTTTAACCTATGCACTCGGCCGCGGTTTGGATTACTATGATGTGGAAACTGTGGACCAGATTGTGGCCCGCATCGAAAAGTCCGGCGGCAAGCCGTCCGCCCTGCTGGCCGGGATCATCGAATCCGCGCCGTTTCAGAAAACGCGCGTCAGCTCGCCGGCCACGGCGGAAATAAATTTGAAACCGGATCAAATCGTCGGCGCGGCCGGCGGAACAACGAAAGAAAGATTATGAAAAAAAAACTGACGGCCAATGAAAACATTTCGCTTCAACGCCACGCCGGTTTGAGCCGGCGCCATTTTTTGCGCGGCCTCGGCGTGTGCCTCGCGCTGCCGGCCTTCGAATCGTTGCTGCCGACAAGACTTCTGGCCGCTGCCGTTTCACCGGAGGGCAATCTGGCGACGACGGCCACGGGTGCGCCGTTGCGGACGGCGTTCGTTTATTTCCCGAACGGCGCGATTCCCGCCGCGTGGTGGCCGGCCACGGAAGGAACGGATTTTCCATTGAGCCGTACGCTCCAACCGCTGGCCGCGAACCAGAAGCAGATTCAGGTCATCGGCGGCCTGGATCATTTGAACGCGATGGCCGGCATGGATGGCGGCGGCGACCATGCCCGCGCGAATGGAACCTTTCTGACCGGCGTTCGTTTGAAAAAGAGCGCCACGGACATTCACGCCGGAATTTCCATTGACCAGGCCATCGCCCGCCAGGTCGGACAATTCACGCGGTTCCCGTCGCTGGAACTGACCTGCGATGCCGGACGCAACACCGGGGCGTGCGATTCCGGCTACTCCTGCGCCTATCAATACAATCTTTCGTGGAGTTCACCAAACACGCCGATGACGCCCGAGGCGAATCCGCGCCAGGTTTTTGAACGATTGTTCGGTGCGGGCGGTCCGGGCGAGCGCGTGGAAAATGCGAAGCGCCGCCGGCAGGAACAGCGTTCCGTTCTTGATTTTGTGATGCAGGATGCCAGCGCCATGGAGCATCGTCTCGGTTCACGCGACCAGGACAAGCTGGATCAATATCTGACCGGCGTGCGCGAACTGGAAACGCGGATTCAGAAGGCGGAACGCTTCGGCGACGTGAAAGACCCGATGGTTCCAACGCCCGCCGGCATCCCCGCCGATTACGCGCAGCACATCCAGCTTATGTATGACATCATGGTGCTGGCGTTCCAGACCGATTCCACCCGCGTGGCCACCATGCTCCTCGCGCACGATGGCAGCAACCGTTCCTTCGCCGACATCGGCATTCCCGAAGGCCATCACGATTTGTCGCATCATCAGGGCAACCCGGAAAAGATTGAAAAAATCACCGAGATTGACCTGTTTTATGTGCAGCAGTTCGGAAAATTCCTCGATAAACTGGCGGCGACCAAGGACGTGGACGGCAATTCCATCCTACACAATTCGATGATCGTCTATGGCGGCGGCAACGCGGACGGCAACCGCCACACGCATGTCAACCTGCCGATTTTGCTGGCGGGCGCGGGCGGCGGCACGGTGACGCCGGGCCGGTTCGTGAAGCAGGGCGGCAAACCGGCGACGAATCTTTTCTTGAGCATGGCCGACCGCATGGGTCTGAAAAACCTGGAACGGTTTGGGGATTCGACTGGAAGGTTGGAAAACATTTGAGCGTTAGATAAGGCTGTCTGCACATTTATGAGCAAGCCGGACTTGATTGTAATTGAACACGACGACTACCACGCCAAACATATTGGTCTCTTAAAAGATGGCCGTCATTTTTTTCTCACGACGCCATTTATTCCGGCCACGGTCGGCAATGCTGGCAAGGAGTTTGTTGCGCTGTTCCTATTCGACAAGCACGGCCAGCTTGTCGAAGCACATATTGACGATTTAGGCACGCGAGCCGAGTTGGACAAGCAACGTGCCATTAGCATTTACGAGCAGCGGCTAGCAGAATTAGGCGAAGTAGACTTTTGCCGCATCGAGATCAAACCGTTTGAGGTCGAGCGTTTCGGAACAACATTTGGACTCGTGCCAAGGCCGCCAGAAGAAGAAGACGATGTTTGGGCTGTTGAGATGCAGCCCGGAAATTACATGGCATTTTTTGAGCCGTGGGACAGTGGAGATTATGATACTTGAGCAGAGGCAATAGTAGTCCACTTTTTACTTTATGTTTAG
>Ga0302324_100020830_pt1 | contig 12804 bp, 11 predicted proteins | sample Palsa_T0_1_FD_201949 | JGI IMG/M metagenome (GOLD analysis project Ga0302324, IMG submission 201949) | Peat permafrost microbial communities from Stordalen Mire near Abisko, Sweden - Palsa_T0_1 | ecosystem: Environmental > Terrestrial > Soil > Palsa > Peat permafrost | place: Sweden: Abisko...
TTTATCGGCGAGTATCCGCTGGTGGGCGCGCAGAGCGTCGATGCGATGCGTGCGATTCTCACGCGTGCTACGGAACGATTCGCTGGCTGAGGCGGAGGGAGAAATCACTTATTTAATTTGAAACCCGCGGTGGGTTTCAAACTTCCTTCGGCAGGGGTGACCCCTGCACCCATTGTTAAGAGAAGATGCGGGACTTCGTCCCTGTTAGGAGTTTTTTTGGGTTAGGTTCTTCGTCACGTGCGCGGGCGCGCTATGTAGAGGCCGCGGCCCATCAGGCCTTCGGTGTCGTAGCGCACGTTCATGCTTGCGGCTTCGAATGCGTGCGTCATCTCGTCGCGCGTGAACATGCCGAGCTCGAGCTGTTCGCTGTAGTGCTCGATGCCGTCGGGTGTGCCCCTTAAATAGTGCAGTGACAGGACCGAGAGGTTGCCTTGCTGGCCGCTGAGGCTCATGCGGCAGACTTTGTGCGTGCCGATTTCGCCGGCGTGGATGAAGCTGCTGCCGGGTTTCCAGTCCTGTGGTGTGAGCCAGGGCTCGATGATGAGCACGCCGCCGGGTTTCACGTGACGCGCCATGCACGCGACGGCGCGATGCATGCGATCGACGGTGCGGACGTAACCGATCGCGCTGAACAGGCACGTCACCGCGTCGTAGGTGGTGGCCAGATCGAAATCGATCATGTCGGCGCGCGTGTAGCGGCCGGCGGGATTTTTCGCGCGGGCGGCTTGCAGATAGTTTTCGTTCAGGTCGATGCCGTCGACGGCGTAGTGATCCTTCAGAAACCTATCGTGCTGGCCGGTACCACATGCGACGTCGAGCACTGTGCGGGCACCCGGGGCGTTCACCGAGATGACGGCGCGCAGAGTCTCGCATTCGCGCGCGTAGTTTTTGAAGTGATAGATGGCGTCGTAGAGCTCGGCACTTTCAAGGAACATCGCGTCAGCTTAGCGATTTCGGGCGGCGGATTCACGAGCGCGCGGGGTGTGGTAAGAATCATGGAGGGATGGAAGCACGCGGCAAGACCGTTCGCCTCGACCTGCGAGGCGTCAAGTGTCCGCTCAACTGGGCGCGGGCGAAGGTGCGGCTCGAGCAGATGGCGCGCGGCGAGATTCTGGAAGTGACGCTCGACGATCCGCGGGGTGCGCGCGATATCCCCAGCGCCGCGGAAGCCGAGGGCTACGTAATGCTCGAATCGACTGCTCACGACGGGATTTTCAATCTGCGGATTGAGCGATAGATTTTTCTCAGTGGTTCGCGAAGCGAATGTTTGCACCTCGGAGTGGTTCGCGTTAGAAATCCGCCGATGCGAGTAAATATTGGCGATGCGCGACTGTTCTTCGACGTCGAAGGTGCGAAGCTGCGGGCCGAGGGCGCGTTGATGCGCGAGGTGCCGACGGTGCTGCTGCTGCATGGCGGGCCGGGCTTCGACCATTCGAACTTCAAGCCCGAGTTTTCGCGGCTCGCGGAGATAGCGCAGGTCGTCTATCTCGATCATCGCGGCAACGGGCGCAGCGATCGCGGCGACCAAGCGAAATGGAATTTGCCGCAGTGGGGCGACGACGTCCGCGCGTTCTGCGAGGCGCTGGAGATCGAGAAGCCGATCGTGATGGGCATCTCGTTTGGCGGCATGGTGGCGATGTCGTACGCGACGCGGCATCCCGCGCATCCCGGCAAGCTGGTGTTGAGCAGCACGGCGGCGCAAATCCGGACGGATCGATCGCTCGACATGTTCGAGCGGCTGGGCGGCCCGGAAGTACGTGAGGCGGCGCGTCGATTCTTCGATAACCCCGGCCCTGAAACGATGCCCGAGTTTCAGAAGAAATGTTTCCCGGTGTACAACCGAAATCCGATGGGACCCGAGTTCGTCCAGCGGTCGGTGACCAACCTCGACCTGACCATCGATTTTTTCAGGCACGAATCGCATACCTTCAACTTTCTGGCTGACCTTGGACGGATAAAATGCCCGACGCTCATCGCCGCGGGTGAACTCGATCCGATAACGCCGGTCGCCGACTCGAAGGATATCGCGGCGCAGATGCCGCCGGGGCTGGCGCGCCTCGAAGTGTTCGAGAACGCGGGCCACGGGGCGCATCGCGATCAACCCGAGCGATTTTTCAAAGTGCTGAACGAATTCATACTGGCGTGATGCGACAGCGATGGCCGCGCGCTATTTCACTTCGCGATTTTTTGAATTCTTCGAAGAGCTGAGCCGCAACAACAATCGCGACTGGTTCCAGGCGAACAAGGCGCGCTACGAGCATGACGTGCGCGAGCCGATGTTCGCGTTCATCGCGGATTTCGCACCGCGACTCAGAAAGATCAGCGCGAATTACGTTGCGGATCCACGGCCGACCGGCGGATCGATGATGCGCATCTATCGCAACCTGCGCTTCTCGCGCGACAAGACGCCGTATCGGACCAACGCGGCGGCGGCCTTCGGGCATCGTGACGGGATGCACTTCAATTCGCCGTCATTTTACCTGTCGCTGTCGGCGGCCGAGGCTTTCGGCGGCGTCGGCGTGTGGCATCCGCAGGCCGAGACGATCGCGAAGATTCGCGACGCGATTGTCGCGCGGCCTGCGAGGTGGAAGAGCGCGATCGACGATCGGAAATTCAAGGCGCGGTTCGAAATGGCAGGTGACATGCTGTCGCGTCCGCCGAAGGGTTACGACGCCAATCATCCGATGATCGAGGATCTCAAGCGCAAGGACTTCATCGGCGGCATGCAGTTCACGCGCAAGGAAGTCTGCTCGGCGGAGTTTCTGGATTTGTTTTCGGGCGCGTGCGTTGCGGGATCGCCGTTCATGAAGTTTCTGACGGAGGCGATGGGTTTGAAGTGGTGACGACCAGATCGCATTTCGCAGAGGCGGAATTCTGAATCGCGCGCTGTATAAGGACAGAAAGAGTTGTTGCGTTCGGTTGGCCGGTTGGGTCTGACGAGGCTGCCGGGGTAGTGTTAAGCGCGATGCGATGCTCTGGTTGCGGTACGGAAAATCCGGACGGGATGAAGTTCTGCGGCAATTGCGGAGCCGCGCTTCGGAGCCGATGCTCGCGCTGCGGACTGGAAAACCCGCCTGAGTTCAAATTTTGCGGCGAATGCGGCCTGGCGTTGACGGTGGCTCGGGAAGCCATCGTGAGCACGAGGCCGCCTTTGCCTGTGGCCGAACCTTCGGTGCGGATGCGGGCCGAGCAGGCCGCGGTGGATGCGGCGGGCGGCGAGCGCAAAACGGTCACGGCGCTGTTTGCCGACATCAAGGGATCGATGGATCTGATGGAAGGTCTCGATCCCGAAGAGGCGCGCGCGATTGTCGATCCTGCGCTGAAGCTGATGATCGACGCAGTGCATCGATACGACGGGTACATCGTGCAATCCACCGGCGACGGAATCTTTGCGCTGTTTGGTGCGCCGGTGGCGCATGAAGACCATGCCCAGCGCGGACTCTACGCCGCGCTGCGCGTGCAGGAGGAGATGGCGCGGTATTCGGCGGGGCTGCGCGCGGCGGGAAATCCGCCGGTCGAGATCCGGGTCGGTCTGAACACCGGCGAGGTAGTGGTGCGATCGATTCGCACCGACGACGCGCATACCGAGTACACGCCGATTGGGCATTCGATGAGCCTGGCGGCGCGGATGCAAACGCTGGCGCCGACGGGATCGATCGTCATCACGGAGCAGACGCAGAAACTGACGGCCGGCTACTTCGATTTGAAACCGCTCGGCCCTGCGCGCATCAAGGGTGTCAGCGATCCGATCAATGTTTACGAAGTGATTGGGATCGGTCCGCTGCGGACTCGGCTGCAGATGTCGGCTTCGCGCGGGTTGTCGAAGTTCGTTGGGCGTCGCGCAGAGCTGGAGCAGCTGGACAAGGCGCTCGAGCTGGCGCGCGGGGGCCGCGGGCAGATAGTAGCGGCGATGGCCGAGGCGGGGGTCGGCAAGTCGCGCCTGTTTCACGAATTCAAGATGCGCCGGCAGAGCGAATGCCTGGTGCTCGAGGCGTTCTCGTTTTCGCACGGCAAAGCGTCGGCGTATTTGCCGGTGGTCGATCTGCTCAAGAGCTATTTCCGAATCGCCGATCGCGATGACGAACGGACGCGGCGCGAGAAGGTCACCGGCAAGGTGCTGGCGCTCGATCGCGCGCTGGAAGATACGCTGCCGCATCTGTTCGCGCTGCTCGGGATTTCATCCGGCGGTGCCGACCTGGACGAGATGGATCCGGGGATTCGGCGGCGGCGCACGCGCGAGGCGGTCAAGAGCCTGATAGTGCGCGAGAGCCTGAATCAGGCGCTGATTGTAATTTTCGAGGACCTTCACTGGATCGATGCGGAGTCCGAAGCACTGCTGAATCTGATCGCCGACTCGATTGGCACCGCGCAGATTCTGATGATGGTCAACTATCGGCCCGAGTATCGGCATGGCTGGGGCAACAAGACTTACTACGCGCAGATGCGGCTCGATCCGCTGGGCGCGGAAAATGCGGCCGAGCTGCTGACGGCGATGATCGGCGACGCGGCGCCGCTCGGTCCGCTCAAGGCGACGATTATCGAGCGGACGGAGGGCAATCCATTCTTCATCGAGGAGATGGTGCAGGTGCTGTTCGATCAGGGTGCGCTGGTGCGCAACGGCACCGTCTCGATTGTCAAGCCGCTCGCATCGATCGAGATACCGTCGACAGTGAAGGGAATACTGGCCGCGCGCATCGACAAACTCGCGGCGGCAGACAAGGACCTGCTGCAATCGCTCGCCGTGATCGGCAAGGAATTTCCGATCGGCCTGGTGCGGCGCGTGGTGGGCAAGTCGGATGACGAACTGGCGCCGATGCTTTTGAACCTGCAGGCGTCGGAGTTCATCTACGAGCAGCCCGCGATTCCCGAGAACGAATACACGTTCAAGCATGCGCTGACCCAGGAAGTTGCGTACGGCACCGTTCTGATCGAGCGGCGCAAGCTTATACATGAGCGGACGGCGGCGGCTCTGGAAGCGGTGTTCCCGGCGACGCTCGACGATCACCTGCCCGAGCTGGCGGAGCATTACAATCGCAGCGCGAACGCGACGAAGGCGGTGGAATACCTGGGCCGCGCGGCAGAACAGGCGGGGATGCGGTCAGCGTACAACGAGGCTATTCGCTACGCGCACGACGCGCTGGCGCGGTTGCGGGAGATGCCCGAATCGCGGGAGCGCGATCAGCGCGAGCTGAGGATCCTGATGATGCTGGGGCCGCTTACGGTGTCGACCCAGGGATTTTCGTCGGCGGAGCTCGCGGGCATCATCGAGCGCACGCAGGAACTCTGCCGCCGCGCCGGTGAGACGCCTGAAATCTTCGGCGTGCTGTTTCAGCTGTGGAGCTACAATCATGCGAGCGGGAACCTGCGCGAGAGCCGGGTCCTCGCGGAGCAGTTGCTGGTCATGGCTGATCGCATGCAGAACGATCTCGCGATGGCGGCCGCGCACAACGCGATGGGTTCGACGCAGCTCTGGATGGGCGAGTTTTCCGCGGCGCGCGAGCATCAGAAGATAACCGCCGAGATTTACGATCGCGACATCGCGCGGTATCTGCCGTCGATGCAGGCGCCTGTCACGCCGGCGCGATGCCATCTCGCCTGGGCGCTGCACGTAAACGGGTATCCCGATCAGGCGAGACGCCGGATGCGGGAGGCCAACGAACTCGCGACGCAGCTCCGCCGCCCCTTCAGCACCGCGTTTGTTCACCTGTACGAGATCGTGCTCGGTCACTTCAGGCGTGAGTACGCGGAAGTGCGATCGCGGGCTGAAACCCTGATCGAACTTTCGACTGAATACGGATTTCCGTATTGGCTGGCGGCCGGAAAGATGTGCCTCGCGCGCACGATTGCCAGCGAAGCCTACCGGAGAGGCGACGAAGCCGCGCTGGCGGGCGGGCTCGCGATGTTGAAGGAGGCCGCGGAGCACCTCGCCGCGAGCAACGCCGATTTGGTCTACACGTTTTCATTCGAGCTGCTCGCGGAAGTGTACATGATGATGAAACGGCCCGACGAGAGTCTGATCGTGCTCGACGAGGCGTTGCAACGGGCGGAGCGGATGGACCATCGCCTGCTCGAAGCGGAGATTCACAGGCTGCGTGGCGAAACGATGTTGCTGCTCGCGAACCAGCCCGATGCCGAGCGATGCTTCCGGCATGCGATGGAAATTGCTGAGCGGCAAGAAGGGCGGTCGTGGGAGTTGCGCGCGGCGACAAGCCTGGCGCGGCTGTTGGCGAGCAGCGGCAGGCGCGACGAAGGCCGCGCTGTTCTGGCGCCGGCGTTTGCGAAATTCACCGAGGGATTCGATACCAGCGATCTACGCAACGCCAAAGCGCTGCTCGACGAACTACAGGCGTAGCGCGCGTTAGAGCATCCGGCCGATCTTCTGACTGAGACGGCCGAAGAATCCCGTGCGATCGACCCCGGCCCTGGTGACAATCGGGATCTTCGCCTGTGGCTTGCCGTCGAGCAGAACGGTCAGATCGCCGACCGAATCTCCCGCGTGAACGGGAGCGTCGAGGTACCGCACCGACGGTTCGAACTGGACCGTGACCTTGGTTTCCTCGCCGCGCCCGAGCGTGAAGACCGCATCGCCGCTGGGTCCGATCGCGACCGTCTCGGCGACGCCGTCGTGAACCGGAATTGTCGACGGTACCGACTTTTTCAGATCAGGCCGGTAGCTGACGAAGGTGCGAAACGCCCAATCGATCAGTTTCTCGGTTTCGGTGCGGCGCTTCTCCTGGTTCGGCGCGCCCATCACGGCCGAGAGCAGATTCATGCCGTCCGACGACGCCGAGGCGACGAGATGATAGCCGGCCTCGTCGACATGCCCGGTCTTAATCCCGTTGACGCGCTTGTCGTAGAACAGAAGGGTGTTGAAGTTCGGCTGCTTGATCTTGTCGAACGCGAACTCCTTCTCCGACGTGTAGGTGAGCGCGTTCGGATGATTAGTCACGAGCGAGTGCGCGAGCGCGACCATATCGGCTGCGGTGGTGAACTCGCCTTCCTCCGGCAATCCGTCGGGGTTGTCGAAGTGGGTCTCCGAGAGCCCGATTTCTTTGGCCTTGTCGTTCATCATCTGCGTGAACGCGTCGGTGCTGCCGCCGATGTATTCCGAAAGGGCGACCGCGGCGTCGTTGCCCGAGGACACCATCAGGCCGTACAGGAGATCGTTCACCGCAACCTTCTGCCCGACGCCCAGAAACATCCGTGACACGCTGTCGTCCATCGAGAGCCGCCACGCTTTCTCGCTGATGGTGACGTCGGTGGTCGGTGAGATCTTCCCGGCCTTCAGCGCGTCGAGGCTCAGGTAGAAGGTCATGATCTTGGCGAGGCTGGCGGGCTGCATCTTCAGATGCTCGTTGTACGAATACAGCACCGCGCCGGTATCGGCGTCGATCATGATGGCGGCCTTGGCGTCGAGCGCGAACGGCGCCGGCCGATCGCCGAGCACGTGAATGTCAGACAGCGGAACTCCGGGATTCTCCTCGGGCGCGCGCTTCGTCGGAACGGGATGCCGATGAAATACGCGCGCAAAGGACGGACTGGAACCGGCCGTCAGAATAACGATCGCCGCCAACGCAATAATTTTATATTTTGATTTTTTCCGCACGCCCCTCACCATCCGCCCAAGAGATTACCTGTAGAGCGACCGGCGCGCGAGGTTCGCAGGCAGGCCCGCGGGACGCGATGACCGGCGGTTGTCCGAGCCCATGTATTCCCTTTCCTTCCGGCGCAGCATAAATCAGACTAACCCGAATGGATCTCTCCGTAATATTGCCGGTCATGAACGAGGCCGAAAACCTGCGGGTTCTGATCCCCAGGCTCGTCGCGCTGCTCGATCACGAGCGGATCAGTCACGAGATAGTCGTGATCGACGGCGCGTCCACCGACGGCACTCGTGAGACAGCGGAGGCGCTGGGCGCGCGCGTCGTCAATGAGCGCCGGCGCGGATACGCGGGCGCGATGGAGACCGGAATCGCCGAAGCTCGCGGCGACTACGTGCTCACGCTCGACGCCGACCAGTCGCACGATCCCGACTTCGTCGTAAAGATGTGGCGCGCGCGCAAGCGCGCCGACATCGTGATCGCGTCGCGCTACGTGCTCGGCGGCGTGATCTACTCTCCCTTCATTCGGCGTGCGACGAGCTGGCTGCTCAACAATGTGTTGCGCCGGGTGCTCTCGATGCCGGTGCGCGATCTCTCCAGCGGCTATCGCCTCTACCGGCGCGAGGTGTTGCAGGACCTGGAACTTACTTCCGCGAACTTCGAGGTGCAGGAAGAAATCCTGGTCAAGGCGTACGCCAACGGTTTCAGCGTGGTCGAAGTTCCGTTCACATATTTTCCGCGCGGCGCGGGCCGTTCGCATGCGAAGCTCCTCAGCTTCGGCTGGATGATATTTCGATCTTCAATTCCGCTGTGGAAGATTCGCAACTCGCTCGCCTCCGCCGACTACGACGAGCGCGCCTTCTACAGCCTGATTCCGCCCCAGCGCTACTGGCAACGCCGCCGCCATCGTATCGCGGTGCTGTGGGCGCGCGGAGCGGGCCGCGTGCTCGACGCCGGATGCGGTTCGAGCTTGATTGTGCAGAGCCTCAACAACGTCATCGGGATGGACTTCAACTACGCCAAGCTTCGATTTTTGCGCCGCTACGAAATTCCGCTGGTCAACGCGTCGGCCTTCGCGCTGCCGTTCAAGGACGATTCATTCGACTGCGTGGTCAGTTCGCAGGTCATCGAACACATTCGATACGACGAGTCGATTTTCAGCGAGATGCGGCGGGTGTTGCGGACCGGCGGGATGATGATCCTCGGCACGCCCGACTACGCGACGCTCGGATGGCGCCTCATCGAGCCGGTTTACGGCTTCCTGATGCCGGGCGGCTACAAGGACGAGCACATCACGCACTACACGCTGGACCAGCTGCGCGAAATCCTCGGCCGCTACGGAATCGAGATCGAGGAAGTCGCCTACATCGCGCGCAGCGAGCTGATCTTGCGATGCCGCAAGGTTGATCGCGCGATTCCCGCCGTCACCGATACCGCCGCGATCGCATCAACGGCTGCCTGAATCCGTGAGCAAGTCCCGATGATCACGCGGCCTTACCTTTCGAGACTTGGCGGCATCGGGGCGCTGGCTATCACGATTTGCATCGCATCATGCTCGAGCAACAGCGCTCAGCCGCCGCAGCTCGATATGTCGAAGATGCAGCTGGCGCCGGCACCCGCAGGCAGTTGTCAGATTGATGCCGTTAAAATGTGCCAGGTCACGGACGGCTCCCAGGCGACGGCGCCGCCGCACACCGCGCCGATGCCCAGTTCATATGGGCCGCCCAACGTTCCCGACTCGCTCGAGTTTCAGATTCCCGCGGGCCAATCGATCACGCTCTCGTGCTTCTACGATCCGCAGCACAGTTTGCTCTATCGAGCTGAGGCCACGGCAGAGTCCCCGCTGACCGGGAACTCGGTTGAGTATATGAAGCAGCACGGATTTTGCGCTAACAAGTAATGGGCGGCCCGCGCGCCGCAGGAAGGAAATCGAAATGCCAAGAATTAAAGTCGGCGATGTGAACCTCAACTACGATGCCGCCGGGAAGGGCGAGCCGCTGCTTCTGATCATGGGCCTCGGCGCGAGCTCCGCGTTGTGGGATCCCGAGCTGATAACCGGGCTCGCGGGCGCGTTCCGCACGATCACGTTCGACAATCGCGGCACCGGACAAAGCGACAAGCCCGACGCGCCGTATTCGATCGAGATGTTCGCCGATGACGCGGCTGGAGTGCTCGACCAGCTCGACATTGCGCGCGCACATATTTTTGGCGTCTCGATGGGCGGGATGATCGCACAGGAATTTGCGCTGCGGCATCCGAAGCGCACGGCCACGCTCACGCTCGGATGCACTACCGCGGGCGGGAAGCATGCGGTTCCACCGCCGCCCGAGTCGCTGAAAATTCTTACGGCGCCGCGCGAAGGCGTTTCGCCAGCGGATGTAATCCGGCGCGGCTGGCCGTTGGGGCATACGCCGAAGTACATCGCGGAGCATCGCGACCTGCTCGAGTCCGCGATTCCGCGCCTGCTGGCGCATCCGACCCCGCCATTCGCGTTCCAGCGCCAGTTCGAAGCGACTTACGGGCTGAATACTTACGACCGGTTGCCGCAAATCAAGGCCCCGACTCTCGTCGTGACCGGCGCGGAGGACGTGCTGATACCGGCGAAGAACTCCGAGATAATCGCAGCGCGGATTCCGGGTGCGAAGCTGCACATCATTGCGGACGCGGGCCACGCGTTCATGGATGCGCTCGACGAGTTTCTGAAAGTATTCGTGCCGTTCGTGAAGTCGCACCCGATCGCAGCGTAGATAAATCCGCGGCGCTTGCGCGAGGCGTCGCGGGCAGCGTTAATCTCGTACGTGCCTTCGTTTTACGATTTCGCGATCGTCTGCCAGTCGCTCAGCCAGACCCAGAGCCGGCTGCAGATGGCCGAGACGGTGGGCACGTTTCTCGCCTCGCTCGACCTCGACGAAGCGGAAATCGCGGCGCGATTCATGGTCGGGCGCGCGGTCGAGCAGGGCGAAGAGAAGCGGCTCCAGATCAGCGGCCGCGCGATCTGGAAAATCGTCGCCGACATGACCGACAGCGCCGACCAGGGTGAGGATATTTTCACCGCCGCCGAAGATTTCGGCGAGGCGATAGAGATGACGCTCAAGCTTCGCGGCGCCGATCCAGAGCCGACGCTGACGATTCGCGAGATCAACCAGAAATTCGCCGAGATAGCCGCGATCGAAGGACGCCACGCGCGCAATCGCAAGCTCGATGCGCTGCGCGAGCTGTTCACGCGCGCGACGTCGTTCGAGGCAAAGTATATTGCGAAGATTCTGATCGGCGAGATGCGCCACGGCGTCAGTGAAGGACTGATGCTCGAGGCGATTGCGCGAATGGGTGCGCGGCCGGTCGCCGAAGTTCGCCGGATTCACATGCTCGAGGCCGACCTCGGCCGCGTGGTGCGAGTGATCCGATCGCCCGGCGCGGAAAAGTCCGCAGCCACTGAATCTTCGACGAGTGCGCGCGTGGTCAAGCCGCTCAAGTCGATGCTCGCGTTTCCGGTCGCCGATATTGCGGAAGCGTTCGCAACCCTCGGCACCGATCTATCGTTCGAGCACAAGCTCGACGGCGCGCGCGTGCAGATACATCAGGGCGATGGCGGCGTGCGAATTTTCTCGCGCCGGCTGAATGAGATCACAGAGAGCATTCCCGATGTGGTCGAAGTTGTGAATCGAATCGGTGAGCGTCACGCGATCCTCGACGGTGAGGTGATCGGCGTCGATGCATCAGGGAGGCCCGCCGCGTTCCAGGATCTGATGCGCCGATTCGGGCGCACGCGCGATGTAGACAAAGCTCGCGTCGATCAGCCGCTGAAACTGTACATATTCGACGTGCTGGCGCTTGATGGCGCTCTGACAATCGATCACCCGTGGGCCGAAAGAATCTCGATGCTCGAAGAGCTGCAATCATCCGCTGGACTGGAAATCGTGCAGCGGATCATCAAACCGAACCTCGCCGAAGCAGAGAAATTTTATGCCGACGCTGTCGCCGCCGGATACGAAGGCGTGATGGCGAAGTCGCTCGCCAGCGCATACACGCCGGGTGCGCGCGGCCGCGGATGGCTCAAGATAAAACACACGCACACGCTCGACCTGGTGATCGTGGCGGCGGAATGGGGTTACGGACGCCGCCACGGCTGGCTCTCGAACTACCATCTCGCTGCACGCGACCCGAGCCGCGGCGGCTTTGCGATGCTCGGCAAAACGTTTAAGGGTCTGAGCGACGATCAGTTCCGCGCGATGACCGAACGACTGCTGGCGCTCAAGACCGCGGAGTCGCACGGCGTGGTGACGGTTCGTCCCGAGGTCGTCGTCGAGGTTGCGTATAATGATATTCAGCGCAGCCCGAATTACGACGCAGGCATGGCGCTCCGATTCGCGCGAATCGTGCGCATCCGCGACGACAAGTCAGCCGAACAGGCGGACTCAATCGAGGCGGTGACCGCCGACTACGATCGGCAGGCGATACGTCCAGCGGACAAAGCTTAGTCTTCAGCGCGTCAGCGAATCAGTGATGGTGATGTTGGACGTGGTTCGGTTCATGCGCGTCGCTGAGCGCCATCCCGATCGCCTCGATTTCCGATTCGCCGAAATCCTCGAGCAGGAACGCCTCGACGCTGGCGTCGGTTTCGACTCGCTCGTAGAGGTCGCAGCACCACCAGTCGGGAGCTAACTGGCGCGTGCGCAACACGAAAACATTGCCGCCAACTACTTCGACACGTTCCATAAAAGCCACCTTCCTGATTTGGAATGGCCGCAGGTGTCCGGGGGTAAGGATAAATTATATAGCAGATTTGCTTCAGGAGCGCTAATGCCGACAGCCTGAAAATTAACCGGATTTGCTCTGTTTTCTCGTCAGAGCGACCCAGGCAGTCAGCGCATCGGTTGTCGTCGGGAAGGCAAGCTCGTGCCACGGAACGCCGTCAGCTGCGAAGTATTTTACCTCGGTGGCCTCCTCTGTCAGCGCTGGAGCTTCCTTGCCGGGAGTGGCGAGATAGACGACGACTGTTATTGCGCTGTCGTTGAATACTCCGAGCAGCGGGCCGAGCGTCACGCGCATGCCCACCTCCTCGCGAGTCTCGCGTGCTGCACCGTCGGCTGCGTTCTCCCCAAAATCGACGTAACCGCCGGGAAACGTCCACCTGCCGACCGCGGGCTCGATGCCGCGGCGAATCAGCAGCACGCGCCCCGCGTCAACGACGAGGCACCCGGCG
>Ga0302324_100020833_pt1 | contig 12803 bp, 10 predicted proteins | sample Palsa_T0_1_FD_201949 | JGI IMG/M metagenome (GOLD analysis project Ga0302324, IMG submission 201949) | Peat permafrost microbial communities from Stordalen Mire near Abisko, Sweden - Palsa_T0_1 | ecosystem: Environmental > Terrestrial > Soil > Palsa > Peat permafrost | place: Sweden: Abisko...
GGCTGAGGCAGCCTTCGTAGAAAGAGGCTTCGTCGTCCCCTGTCAAAGTGATCTGAGGATTGATGATCACGTGGAAGGGCACGGGCCGGCGATCTTTGTCCGCAACTTCCCGAGGCGGCAGATCCTTCAAGAATTCTTCGCGATCCTCAATCACGGCGAGCTGCAGGGAAAGTCCGATTTGAGGTGCCGCTAACCCGACGCCCGGAGCGTCGCGCATGGTTTCTCTCATGTCATGGATCAGCCTTTGAATCTCATCACCCAATATCTCTTGGCAGGTCAATGGACGAGCGTCCTGCCGCAAAACGGGCTCTCCTGTTTGTACAATCTTTAGCCGCACATCGCCTCCACCCGATCATGAACGCTACGGGGAAAACCAACGGAACCTACAAATGTAATCATAGCGAAACGCCAGCGCTTGCTCGAAGCCACCCGACGACCCGGAGAATCGGCCCATCATGCGACAATCTTCTGAAGAGCGACGCTGAACTGCTGTTTCCAACTCGGTGTCGCGCTATGGAGTACGATGCCAAATACTTCGAAACATTTAGAGCCACGCTGGCCGGTAATGCTTGCTCTGCTTGCCGTGGGCGGATTGCGCTTTTCTTTGCCCGCATCCCTGTCCGCGGGACCTGACTGGTTGATCATCGTCGTTGTCGGAGTGCTTCTGATTCCCACAGCATGGGCACGCCAGCGCGGTAAAGATAAGCTCAATAAGTTTTTGGGCTATCTGCTGAGCTCCATTGTGACTGTCGACATGATCTGGTCGCTTGCTCTGCTGGTCGCGGCGCTACCCGCCCATCGACAGTCGCCTAAGGATCTTTTACGTTCCGCGGCTGCCTTGTGGATTACGAACATCCTGGTCTTTGCCTCGTGGTACTGGAGACTGGATGCAGGTGGCCCCCGCGAACGTGAGTTGCGCGGGGTACATACCGACGGAGCATTCCTTTTTCCACAGATGGCTCTCGATCAGCAAGCCAAGCGCGAGATGGGAGAGCAATGCTGGAGTCCAGGTTTCGTGGACTACCTCTTTCTCGCCTTCAATACCAGCACCGCATTTTCACCAACGGACTGTCCCGTATTATCAGCATGGGCCAAAATCCTTATGATGGTTCAATCGCTCATTTCCCTGACAACGGTGGCTCTGTTGGCCGCTCGCGCAGTAAACATTCTTTAGCGGGCGGCCCCGCGTGTGTACGTTTCATACGCAGCGCGGCTTTCTAGAACCCCAAACAGCTCGCGCGACAATTGCCGCTGTCGAGCGCTCTGTGATGGACGGGTGTTGATATAGTTTGGAGGTTTCGTGGCAGCTTGCGCCACTAAAACGCACCTCGGCTAAGGAAGCCAGGTCACTGAAGACGGCCGGCAACCAGCGCTCCGATAAGCGCCTGGTGCCCATAATTTCAAGGAGTCATTCATGAGGTTAGTCTGTAAATCATTCGCCGTGACACTTGCCATTTTGAGTTCCGTTTTTCTTGTTTCCGGGTTGGATACCGAGGACAAGAGCGAACCGATCACCATTGTCAGCCATGTGGACATCAAGCCCGATGGGTACATGCCGCAAGCCGAGGAAAACTCGTGGAGACTGTTCCGCGCCGAGACCGCAGCGACCAAACAAGATGTCGGTCTGGTTTCCTATGTCGTTTTGCAGCAGATCGATGCTACGAACCATTTCACGATCGTCGAGACATGGCGCGATGCGAAAGCCTACGAGATGCATGTGGGGTCCAAGCACACGGTACAGTTCCGAGATGAGATCCAACCGTTTTTGGGTAGTCCGTTCGACTCGCGCATCCACCATCAGTTTCGCTAGAGATGAAATGGGCCGAAAAACTCCGTCCGGTCTTGGAGATGGAAACCAGCAGTCAACCACTCATTCCCGAGATCACGCTATGCCTCGATTCTTCGCTCGAACGTTTCTGCTCCTGACCATCGCCGTTCTGCACCCGGCGACTGCGCAGAATGCTATGACCAGTCCTGCCCCGGAGCCCGCGTATGGACCGGAGCTCGAAGGCTACGATTATCCTTACCCCGTGCATCAATTCGAGTTCTCCTCCCAGAAGCAGACAATGCACATGGCCTACATGGACGTGAAACCGAAGTCGTCCAACGGCCGGGTCATCGTCTTGATGCACGGGAAGAACTTTTGTTCCGCGACATGGAAGGCGTCCATCGATGTTCTCGAGGATGCTGGCTATCGCGTAATCGCGGTTGATCAGATCGGCTTCTGCAAGTCGACGAAGCCTCAGCTGTATCAGTACACCTTCCAGCAGCTTGCGCGAAACACGCATGCTCTCCTCGAATCCCTGAGCATACAGAAGCCGACCCTGGTCGCGCATTCTACGGGCGGCATGATCGCCATTCGTTATGCACTGATGTATCCCGCCTCGACCAATCAACTGGTTCTGGTGAATCCGATCGGACTCGAGGACTGGAAAGCCAAGGGCGTACCTTCTATTTCTGTGGATCAGTGGTATGAACGGGAGTTAAAGACGAACGCCGATAAGATACGGCAATATGAACAAAACACCTACTATGCCGCAACCTGGAGCGACTCCTACGAGCCATGGGTTCAAATGCTTGCCGGCATGTATCGTGGTCCCGGGAAGGATCTTGTTGCATGGAACTCGGCGCTTCTCTATGACATGATCTACACCCAACCGGTTTACTACGAGTTTGAACACATCGCGGTGCCGACGCTTTTCCTCATCGGAGATAAGGACAATACGGCGATCGGCAAAGATCTAGCGCCACCATCCGTGCAAGCACAACTGGGGCACTATCCAGCGCTGGCGAAGCAAGCGGTAGCGAGAATCCCTGGTGCCAAGCTTGTGGAGTTTGCTGATCTGGGACATGCGCCACAGATTCAGAACCCGGCGACCTTTCACACAGCACTGCTGAAAGGGCTCTTGGCGTCGCCTTCCGCGGACCCGAAATAAGTTGTCCCTATCGGCTGAAGAGTCTTGAACGACTTCATCAGTGTTACCCTTCGACTCGAGATCAAATATGACCGATGATCGGCTGGAGCGCGGCGCCATCACGGTCGATTTGCCGCTCTCGCCGACGCAGACCTTGCCAGATCCTCCAGCCCTTGTCTCTCCTGCGGGTCGGAGCAATCGATTTCAAATCACGGCGTGTAGAGATCCATCCGCGGCTCGACTCAGAGCACTCCGCGTCCAGGAATTTCTTCCCGTGGTCGTTCAGCAAGAGTGAGGGGATGCCGTAGCGGTAGGGATAACTCATCTCTGGCGGAATGAAAATATCATCCCGCCCAAAATTGCACCAAAACCGCTTGCCGCTGCAAGGATGTGGTTATTTTTCCAGAATACGTGATCTGCTTTATCATTACCCACATGTCCAACCAGCTCCGGTGGGGAGTTCTCAGCGCCGCTGCCATCGGTCTCAGAAAGGTCATTCCTCGCAAGGCTCGGCAGGCCGCGACTGCTCTCGGCATTCCTACCGCTTACGGCTCGAAAGCTGTTCAGGAAAACACTGATGTTCCCCTCGCCCTCGAGGACGCCATCAAGAACATGGCAGTGATCGAAGCCACCTTTCACTCCGCCAACTCCCGCCAATGGGAATCCCCGAAGATAAAGATGAAGAGCCAACCTTGTCGAGGGTCTGGCATTTGATGGGTCGGAGATACAATTCCAGTTGCCCGAAGCCGGTCAATGCCGGCCGAATCAGGGACACGAAACCTGCCCCTCTGTTGCTGCTCGTCGTTTTGTTCGCTGGGTTGAGCATTGTTTCCTCGGGACGAGGACAATCCAGCGGCAAGGCCTCGGCGCCCTCCGATTCGGAAATTCCCACACCCCAACTAGTGAGGGAGCCCGCTGGAGCGAGCCGCTGCCGGTTTTGTCATGCTTCCGAAGTCGAGGGCTACGCGCGCTCCGCGATGGCACACTCGCTGCGTCGTGCGAGCCAGGAGCCGGACGGCACAGTCGAAACTCCCGAAGCACGGATTACGATGTATTCGTCACCAACGGGCTATTGGCAGCGACTGCAAAGCGGTGGAGACCTAACCAGATACCGCATCGATTACGTGATCGGCTCCGGCAATCACGCCTCTGGCTACCTGCTCGACTTGGCAGGTCATCTGTTCCAATCGCCCGTCGCTTACTATAAGACTCGCCATGCTTACGGTCTGGCACCCGGATACGAGGGACGGCCGAATCCGGATTTCACGCGACCTGTGGCCGAAGCATGTCTGTTTTGCCATTCAGGAACTGCTTTACACATCTCCGGTACGACGAACCAATATCGGTCGCCGGCATTCGCCGCAGAAGCGATCACCTGCGAGCGCTGTCATGGCTCAGCCGAAAAGCATCTCAGTGACCCCAGGGCAGGCACGATCATCAATCCCGCGAAGCTCGGGCCTGCCGCTCGCGACAGCACCTGCGAACAATGTCACTTGTTAGGAGTTGGCAGGGTGCTGAATCCGGGAAAGACGTTTGGCGACTTTCGGCCGGGACAGAGCCTAGAGGATGTTTTCACCACTTACCGAAATGTATCGCCACCGGGTGGGGACGGCGAGAAATTCAAAGTCATCAGCCACGTTGAGCAACTCGCGAGAAGTAGCTGCGCCCGTAAGAGCAATGGCCGGCTGTGGTGCGGAACTTGCCATGATCCGCACAATAAGCCCGTGGAACCAGTCGAGTTCTTCCGGTCTAAATGCCTTTCCTGCCACATGGCGAAGTTTCCCGATTCTCATCCGGGGAAGGAGAGCGATTGCCTCAGCTGCCATATGCCCCGACGGGATGCCAACGATGGGGGACATACGGCATTCACCGACCATAGAATCCAGCGACGTCCCGAGGCGCAACAAGCTCTGCCTGAAAATACCGACATTGCTGCCTGGCGCGAGCCTGCGCCGGATTTGCAGAAGAGGAATCTGGGCATCGCCTACGTAAATGTCGGCGCGGAACGCCGGTCCTCGCCATTTATCGTCCGCGGTTACCGCATGCTGACGGAAGTGCAAGACCAGTTCTCCACCGACAGTGCAGTTTTCACCGCCATGGGTACGGCACTGCTCCTGGGAAAGCAATCGACGGAGGCGGAACTGGCTTTTGAGCGCGCCCTTCAACTCGATCCGGACTCGGTGGCAGGCGAGACCAATGCGGCGTCAGCCTACCTCCAAGCTGGCGATATCGATAAAGCGGTGTCTCACCTCGAGCGTGCCGTTAGTATGGATCCGTTACATCTGCCTGCGGATGTGCCTCTGATCGATCTGTATAAGCGGCAGGGAAATGTGGCGAAGGCCGCTGAGCTAACCGGCAAAGTCAGCGCAGCTATGGACCGACCTTCCGACGAAACCGAGGCGGAGATTTCGCAACGCAGTTCGCCCGCCATGACCGAGGCGAGCTTCAAGAACATCCAGGTGCTCAAGGGTGTTTCCTCCGATCAATTGATCCCCGCCATGAGATTCATCACTGCGTCACTCGGCGTGGAATGCAACTATTGCCATGTGCAGGATCATTTTGACAAAGACGACAAGAAGCCAAAACAGATCGCGCGCGACATGATGCGAATGATGTTGGCGATCGATAAAGAGAGCTTCTCGGGTAATCGGGAGGTCACTTGCTACTCCTGCCACAGGGGTTCGCTGAAACCGGAGGCCATTCCGATGGTTGACCGTGAAGTGGAACCTAAGGCACAAGCGGCCACGGTTTCTGGTCTAGAAAAAACTCTCGTCGACCTGCCCACCACAGACCAACTGATCGACAACTACATTCGGGCGCTCGGCGGAGCGGTTGCGATCGAGAAGGTCACCAGCCGCCGGGAGCAGGGCACGACAACGCTGGGCGGACAAACCATGCCCATCGAAGTTTTCGATCAGGACCCCGACAAGCAGGTCGTGATCCGACACATGACGTCGGGAGACAGCATTACCGTTTTCAACGGCCATGAGGGCTGGTCCACCATGCCGGGGCGGCCTGTACGCGATCTGCATGGCGACGAACTTGATGCTGCCCGGATTGACGCGGACCTTCATTTCCCCCTGCACATCAAGCAGGACTGTCCCGAGCTGCAGGTGGAGTATCCCGAGAATATCGGCGATCGAGAAACCTATGTGATTTCCTGCAGGAAAGTGGGGCAGCCGCCGGTGAAGCTTTATTTCGACAAGCAGTCAGGGCGGTTGGACCGACTTGTGCAGTTTGCCGAGTCTCCGCTCGGACTCATTCCCACACGAATTGACTACGACGATTACCGGATCGTCGACGGTGTAGAGACTTCATACCGCTGGACGGTTGCTCGCCCCGGCGAGAGCTCGACCATCCAACTGGAACAGGTCCAGCAGAATGTTCCGATCGATGGCGCCAGGTTTGCCAAGCCAGCATCATCAGCGGGGGAAAGCAGAGTCATCCCGTCCCCTGATAAGTGACTCTGGCCACTTCGCCCGCGATGTATGCGATCCACAGAGATCCAAAACAGAAAGCCTGCCAGCAACTCTCTGCTCCAGCTACTTCGGTCCCAGTCAATCTTGCCAACATCCCCGAGACCGAAGTAAAGCGGCAGAACACTCTGAGCCAGGTAGCCGGACTTGCCATCGTTGTACTTGGTGTGCGTTTGTCCGCCAGAGCGCATCCGAACGGTCGCGCCGAGCCCGTTACGGTTTGAACGGGTGCCCTCGAGAACGATTTTCAGCCAGTGAATTTTCTTACGCTGCGCGAGGTCGCTGACCAGCACCTGCGGCTCGGAATTGAAATCGTTGGTCACGATGTCGAGGTCTCCGTCGTTATCCATATCGAATAGGACCGATGATCGGCCAGAGCGCGGCGCCATAACGATCGATTTGCCGCTTTCGCCGACAGACCTTGCTATTCAATTTCTCCTGCGCCTGTCTCTCTTGCGGGTCGGAGCAATCGATTTCAAACCACGGCGTGTAGAGGTTCTTGGGCGGTTCGACCCCGAGCACGAACTCGGCATCCAGGAATTTCTTCCTCTGGTCGTTCAATAAGAGCGAGTTGATGCCGTGGCGGTAGGGATAGCGCATCCTGAACTTCACGGGGAGAGAGCTTTGATTATGGAACATCGTAGTAAACGATTACCGGGTCAGCCTCAGTTCTCACGTCTTAGGCGCAAACCAGAAGGCTCCCTAAAGATCGCCCCCAAAACAGCGCAACTTCGCGGGAGATATGCGGGTAAGCAATTTCCCATTTTTCAAACGCGGGCGAAGCGAGAGATAATAGCGGCCATGCGTTGGCTCATCCGGCTTGGCTTTCTGTTTGCCGTGCTTTCCCCGTACTCCTTGATTGTTGCTCAGGCCACGGCAGACCGGATCGGACCCATTACTTCTGCGTTGCGGGTGGGCCAATTCGACAAGGCCCTGCAATTGCTGCAACCCGAATTGCAATTAAACCCCAAGAATCCGCAGTTGTGGACCTTGCAGGGTATTGCCTTTTCCGGCAAAGGAGATAAAAGAGAAGCGCTCGCTGCGTTCCGCCACGCGCTAGGTATTTCTTCGGATTACCTGCCTGCCCTGGAAGGAGCGGCGCAAATCGAATACGAGAGTGGGGACAAGGACGCGACTGCGTTGTTGCAGAAGATCCTGGTAGTGCATCCCAAAGACCCGACCAGTCATGCCATGCTGGCGGTGTTGGCTTACCGGCGCCATGACTGTGGCGCGGCTGTTCAACATTTTGAGCAAGGCGGTTCACTGCTGGACTCCCAACCTGGGGCATTGGAGGAGTACGGCGATTGTCTGGTGAAGCTGAAGGAAACGGAGAAAGCGATTACGATCTTCAGCCGCGCGCTGGCTCAATCGGAGTCGGATAGCGCGGTGCGCTATCGGCTCGCATCCGTGCAACTGCTGGCGCAACGCCCCAAAGATGCCATTGCGACCTTGCAACCTTTGCTCGAAGGAAGCACCACGGACGCCGACATTCTCGAACTGGCGGCTTCCGCTTACGAAGCCGATGAGAATACTCCGGAGGCGGTTCACATTCTCCGCCAGGCCATAGTGTCGGACCCTCATAATGTCAACCTTTATGTCGACTTCGCCAACGTTTCGATTGACCATCAGTCCTATCAAGTGGGCGTGGATATGATCAATGCTGGACTCCAGACAGAACCGAAGGCAGCGCCGCTGTACGTGGCGCGAGGCATCCTCTATGTGCAACTCGCGCAATACGACAAGGCCGAGGCCGATTTCGAGAAGGCCGATGCGCTCGATCCCCCGCTGGCCGTCGGCTCGGCTGCGGAGGGACTGGCCGCGGTGCAGCAGAACGACCCCGATCGTGCTCTTCGAACCCTGCGGGCGAAGTTAGCCAAAAAGCCGAACGATCCGTTCCTTCTTTATTTGCAGGCAGAAACTCTTACGCAGCGCGGGCCGGACCCGGGCAGCGCGGAATTTCGCGAAGCCCTGGAGTCCGCCAAGAAGGCTATTTCGCTTCGCCCTTCCCTGGGGGAGGCTCGAGATATCCTGGCGAAACTCTATCTCTCGGCGGGACAGAACGAGGCGGCCATCGAGCAGAGCCGCAAAGCGTTAAACACCGATCCTAAGGACCAGGCCGCCCTCTATCACTTGATTCAGGCGCTAAGAAAAAGCGGGCGAACCGAAAGCATTCCCGACTTGCTCAAGCGGATGGCAGAACTCCGGCGGGAAGGAACCAAGGAAGAAGCCGTGCGCAATCGCTACAAACTAGTCGAAGAGAAATCCCCGGGGATGGAGAAACCTCAGCCTTGACTTTTACCCGCCGTAGCTTCGTGCGACTTGTCCTCGGTTCAGCAGCATTCACAAAAACGCCATGGCTCTTAGCCCAAGGCGTCGCCGCTCACACGGTCAAGCCGGTGGCGCGGCCGGCCCCGTCGGGTCCCTTCTACGCGCATTTGGTGGACGTGGCGTCGGCCGCGGGGTTGAATGCTCCTGTGATATACGGCGGAGTGGAAAGCAAAAAGTACATTCTCGAAGCCACCGGTTGCGGTTGCGCCTTTATCGACTACGACAACGACGGCTGGATCGACATTTTCTTGTTGTCAGGCACACGCCTGACCGGAGATCCGCCGGGCGCAACCAACCGGCTTTACAAGAATAACCGCGACGGTACCTTTACGGATGTCACCGAGAAGGCCGGCCTGAAGGCGGTGGGATGGGCATCTGGTGTCTGCATCGGGGACTACAACAATGACGGATTCGAGGATATCTTCTGTACTTACTTTGGGCAAAACCGCTTATATCGCAATAACGGCGATGGAACGTTCACCGACGTGACCAAGGGCGCCGGTCTGTTGAGCGATCAGCCGCGATGGGGAGCGGGATGCAGTTTTCTCGATTACAACCGGGACGGGCGCCTTGATCTGTTCGTCTCCAACTACGTGCGCTTCTCTATCGAACAAGCGCCGGTGCCGGGAGAGAACGTAAATTGCAATTGGAAAGGTGTTCCGGTCGAGTGCGGACCGCGTGGATTGCCCACGGGAAGACATTCGTTGTACCGCAACAACGGTGACGGTACGTTCACGGACGTAAGCCAGGAGGCAGGTATTGCGAAGGCAACGGAGTGCTATGGAATGACGGTGGTGGCTGCGGATCTCGATGAGGATGGATGGACCGACATCTTCGTCGCCTGCGACTCCACCCCAAGTTTGCTGTTTATGAACAACCATGACGGAACCTTTCGAGAGGAAGGTGTGCTACGCGGGGTTGCGCTCAGCGACGATGGCATGGAGCAGGCGGGAATGGGCGTGGGGGTGGGCGACTATGATCCGGACGGCCATCTGGATTTATTCAAGACTCACTTTGCGGACGATGCCAACGGCCTCTATCACAACGACGGCAAGGGGAATTTCGACGATTTGACGCGATCGTCGCGGCTCGCGGTCGACACCCGCTACATCTGCTGGGGCGCTGGAATCGTCGATCTCGATAACGACGGTTACCCGGATCTGTTTATGGTAACCGGCAGCGTTTACCCGGAAGTGGAGCGTAAGTTAGCGCAATACGCCAACAAGACACCGCGCGCGGTGTTTCGAAACCTGGGCAACCGCACATTCGAGGAATTGGGGGAAGAAGCCGGCCCCGGAGTGACTGACGCTCACTGTAGCCGTGGTTGCGCCTTCGGAGATTTCGACAACGACGGGGATCTTGACGTTCTCATCGTCAATCTGAACGAGCCTCCCTCGTTGTTGCGCAACGACATCAAGCAAAAGCGGAACTGGATCAAGGTCAAGCTCGAGGGAGTCAAATCCAACCGCAGCGCGATTGGGGCGCGGGTGCTGGCTCACTACGGCGGCAAAGTGCAAGCCCAAGCCGTGCTCAGCCAATCCAGTTTCTACTCCTCGAACGATTCGCGGCTGCACTTCGGCCTGGGTGGATTTGATTCGGTTGATCTGGATGTCTATTGGCCCAACGGTCTGCACGAACAATACAAGGGCCTTTCGGCGAACCGGCTGATCACTCTGCGCGAGGGATCGGGAATTGTCCGCAACCGGGGTTGGGAGCGGAGCTAGCGGCACGGAGCGATGCCTCGAAGCCGACGATTCTGGGGCCGGTAAACCTACCGCGGGGCCCGGAAACCTGGACAAGGTAACAAGTCAAAGACGCACTCCTCAAATTTCTCTTGACAGTGGCTCCCGCTAGTATGTATATATTAGCGCGTTTGAGTAAACGTTTGCTCGTCAACGCTACCTCGTTGCAGCGCCATTGGGAGGAACCATGTCGGGAGTCCTGCGGTCGCGTCGGTACCTATGCCTCGCCTTTCTCAGTCTATTTTTCGCCGCCAGTGCGTTTGCCCAGTTTACCGGTAGTGTGCAAGGTACTGTGCAGGATCCATCTGGGGCCGGCATCGCCAAGGCCACCGTGCAGTTGGTCAACCCGGCAACGAAAGCCATCGAGTCCACCACCTCGGATGCGTCCGGCATTTTCCGGTTCCTCAGTCTGGCTCCGGGCACCTATAAAGTAATTGTGGAAGCGACTGGCTTTTCGAAGTCTGAGGTCGACATCACCTTGTTGACCGAGCAGAACCTGAATGTGCCGGTCACGCTCAAGCTCGGCTCCGTCTCCGAAGCGGTCTCCGTCACCACGGAGGCCCCCGTGGTCGACACTGCGGACAGCCGCACCCAGCTCACTCTCGAGAATCAGGCCGTCGCCGAGTTGCCTATCGTTGGGCGGAACCTGGTCACCCTGGTGACCATGGCCCCCGGAGCTTCCGGTCTAGGAACAAGCGGGGCGGGAAGTCCCGCGTCGGGTGTGGACAACTTCTCGACCGAAGAGCAGGTTGACGCCAGCGCCAATGGTCAGGGCGGGAATAACAACCAGTATGTTGTCGATGGACTCGACGTGACGAGCGGAATTCGCCAGGGCGTTTTGAATCTGACCCCGCAACCTGAGGCGATTCAGGAAACCAGCGTTCAGGTCAACACTTTTACCAGCGAGTACAGCCGCGCCGCTGGACTGCAAACCATGTTCACCACGAAATCCGGCTCAAACCAATTTCACGGTTCGGCATCGGATTATTTCAATTACCAGAAAATGTTCGCGAATCAGCACTTCGTTAGTTCTTCGGAGGCACCCTACCTGCCCTTCCATTCCAACAACCTCGATTTTGCGGTGGGTGGCCCCGTGATTCCGCACAAGGAGTTTTTCTTTTTCTTTTCGGTTGAGCCGCTGCGCTCATCGTCGAGCAGCGGCGGATCGGTGAACTACGTAGACCCGGCGTTCATCGCCTTTGCCCAAGCGAACTACCCAACCAACGTAGGAACCGGGCTGCTCACCACTTACCAGCCCAGGGTGTCCGGCGGCACCGTTACCTCGACCGCACAACAGGTCTTCGGTTCTGCCGCGGGCGGTTGCGGGACGACGCCAGGGCAGAACGGGGTACCGTGTACTCTGAACATGATTGACACGGGCTCGTTTGGCGGCACGTCAATCCGCAACGGTACGCAATACTTTGCCCGCCTGGATAAGGCTTTCAAGAACGACCGAATCTACGCCAGCCTGTTCAGGACTCTTCTGCTCACGGGTGCGCCTTCGGCTATGCCGCAATTCTCTGCCTTGAACAATACTTGGGAAGTTGCTGGGCAGGCATCATGGACGCACACTTTTTCACCCACCCTGCTGAATGAATTCACCATCGGCCAGAGCCGGGTGGAGGGCGTCCTGGGCAGCGGAGCCCCCGCGGCCAGCTACTACATTCCCTCTGTATCTGTATCCGGCATCAGTATGGATTCGGGGCAGGCATTCGGGGTCGGCTTCGCGCAGGGAGACTTCATTCAGCACAACTATCACTGGCGCGACGTGCTCACTCATGTGCATGGTGCCCATACCCTGAAATTTGGTTATGAAGGCTGGTATGGCGACGATGTCGAGCCCTTTCAGGGACCCTGGTCTCAGCCAAAATTCTCTTTCAATAACCTGCTGACCCTGGTACAGGATTCTCCTGCCGTCGAGAACGGAATCTATTACAACCCCTCGACCGGTACCGAGCAACTTTGGAGTTGGGATGCAGCCTCCCGGACTTTCGGGCTTTTTGTGGAAGATACCTGGAGAGTAAAGAAGAATCTGACCGTGACCCTGGGCCTGCGCTATGACGACAGCGGCAACCCTTGGTCGAAGAGCGCGTCGACGGTGTTTGGAAACTTTTACCTGGGCACGGGCGCGACCGAACAGGAGCAAGTGGCGAATGGCTACGCCAAGGCTACGCACAACGCACTGCTGCACTCGGTTGACAACCTGTTCAGTCCTCGCGTGGGTTTGGCGTGGGACCCGACAGGAAAGGGTGACTGGGTGGTGCGTGGTGGTTTTGGCATCTACAACAATTGGCTGACCCAGGCGAACGTGCAGGAAGAATTCCGCGGCAGCCCCCCCGGAG
>Ga0302324_100020834_pt1 | contig 12803 bp, 11 predicted proteins | sample Palsa_T0_1_FD_201949 | JGI IMG/M metagenome (GOLD analysis project Ga0302324, IMG submission 201949) | Peat permafrost microbial communities from Stordalen Mire near Abisko, Sweden - Palsa_T0_1 | ecosystem: Environmental > Terrestrial > Soil > Palsa > Peat permafrost | place: Sweden: Abisko...
CGACATCTCCGTAGGCGCCTCTCGCCTCGCTTGCGGCGGTCTGATACCACTTCGTTGCCCGAGTAAAGTCCGCTTGTATCAGCGCGGCCTCACCCAACGATGCATAAAGCCAGTACCGGTCGGAACGCTGGCCGGTATCACCGCTCAATAGCCGTTGACAGATTTGCTGAACATCACGTGCGCGCGCTTCAGCTTCGGTCTTCTTGTCCAAAAAAAGCGCGAGCGCCGCGGCATTAATGCCACTCCAGTATCGCTCGCACCGATCGCCATCGAATGCTTCTGTGTAGGCCTTTTCGGCAGCCACCAGATGGTGCCGTTTGGCTTCGCCATCAAGAGCGCTCAGCCATAGGTCCTTATGGGTTCGAGCCAGAATCGAAACGGTTTCTTCATCCCTGTGTCCAGCGGCGTAGAGGGTCGTCAGGATGATATTGGCTCGCTGGCTGGCTCCGCATCGCGCCAATGCCAAGGCTTCTAAAACGATCAGGCTGGAGTCGCTGGGCCAGACTGTCAGCGCCTCACTAATGACATCAAAGGCCAGCAACGGTTCGCCGCTACGTAGAAGCCTAGTGGCGAGCTTGGCGTACGCTTTAGGTGAATCCTGCCAGGCTTGTTTATCATGGGTCCGCCACAGCACATACAGCGGTGTGAGATCGAGATAATCAATGCTCTCGAGCAGTTGGCGGCTTGGCGAGTCAGTGCGCGCTACCATGGTTTACGAAACGGACTGGCCGGCTCATCGATGCGCCGCTCGCGACGGAATAGTATCCACTCTCCACTTTCCGACAATGCTGCCCGTCCCAGTGCCGCTGCTAGGCTAGTTGCCGAGTCCACGGAACTGTTCTCAAGATGACGGCGCGCCTGCGCATAGATAGCGAGCATACGGGCATAATCCTGCGACTCGTACAGCACGCCGAGCTTATTGACTAGCGCGACCAGTGCGGCGGCGATCGATGAACACAAAAAACCCAAAAAGCTGATGTGCCTTAGAAACGGCGCAATCTGCCTCAATTGCGATTGCAACAGTACGGCGAGCGTGGCGCATCCGCCTAGCCCAAAGATAACGCGGACAGCAATGTTGGTTATCTTCTCGACTCGAAGAGCGTGCGAATGCGCCTGAGCGTAGTAAGGCTGTTGATCTGCGATCCAATCGCGTAGCACCTGATCGACCGGTTCCCGCAGCCGTGTCGCATCAGGTACCACCGGACGAATCAGGGTTGCCGATCTGATCGCGAGGCGGATCCAATTAAGATCTACCGGATATCTGTTGGTATAGTAGTCAGCCGCGGATTGATTGATCCCACATGCATCCCAGTAGCACTGCACTCTCAAGCCTTCTGCCAGCGCCCGGTATTCAACGAATCTATTATGTATGTTGCTTCGCCGCGCTAGGTAGAATACAGCGTAAGCCAATATGAGAAGGAGCAAATACGGTACCAAGAGCAGTTGCTGAAGCGGCATATCGCCGCTCGCAAAAACCAAAAAGGTTCCGTATAGCGCGGCCGCCGTTGTGGCGAGCAAAAAAATTAGCTTAACCGCAATCTTGAACTTTCGCTGCAAGGACAAGGCCAATCTGTCGGCCACGGCATAGAGTGCGCACAGGTTCGCGTTACGCTCGTTCGATGCCCAACTACGCGGCCAGTTAGGATCCATGTGTGGTGCAGGTCCGAGCGGCCTGTCGTTCGTCGAGACTGCGGCATCGTGGTTGAATTCATCAGTGCGCTGCATCGCGAGTTCGCTTGGTGTCCGACCGGTCGGTTCGTTACCATTTGCGCCAAGCGCGCGATCCCGTGACACTGCGTAGGTGGGCGCCACGCCCAACACAAGTTGGATCATCTCTGGGGCGCCACCATTCTCAAAATAACTGTTCTCATCGCCAAGCAACGCTGTGGCAGCGAGCACCGCAGGATTGCCGGGCGGCGCAGTAGTGGTTTCTTCGGCGACGGATGCATCAGTTGACGCGATCGAGATCAGCACGTGGCAGCTGTGGCGAAGTTCTGGCAACCCTTGAGCATTTGAGGCCGCTCCGCAGCCGACCACCGGCATGCCACAAGCCGTGGCCGCAGCACTTATGGACGGACTCAGCTCGCTGGCCGCACGCGCCAGCACCAGGAATGGCGAGTGCACGTAGCGTTCCCGATATAACCTGAATTCACTTTCAAGAAACGGCCGAAGGTTGTATGAATTCGCTACGACCGAAACGCCCTTCGTTTCCACCCCAATGACGATCGGCACCCCTACACCTGCGTGGATCGCCGTCACGTTGCAACCCCGGCATGGCTTGGCACTACGACAGCACTATGGCAGCACCTGCACATAGGGGGTCTGCAAGATATCCTGCGCCGACTTCTGCAAGTCGACCAGTTGATGCACCACCGAGAGAACCTCCAACGTATGATCTTTCGGAGGGGGAGACAAGTTGGCGGCCGCTTCAGCGCCGTGACAGGAACCGTCCAACGGCAGGTTATAATTCGGTACATAGTACCTTCTGCCTCTATAGGCTACGCTGAACCGGGTATTGCAGGACTCGTGTCGGAGATTAAAGAATATGTCTGCGCAGCCCTGGCTCTGAGCTCCCGGCGCAGGATCGGCACAGTATCCGAAGGTCAGAGGAGTGTTGAGATTCAGCTTGGCGTTGGCGTTGGAGCGGAAGTACCGGTCGAGCTCGTCCTGGTACTGGAGCAAATCGCCGAGGAATTGGATGATCTCGCCAACGGATCGGTTCTCGAGCTGCAGGCCAATCGTGATCTTCGCCTGGATCGCGCCTGCTACAGCATCTTGCGCATCGACAAACCGGTTGAAAATGGCACAATAAGATGAGGGTGTTGGCGGTTTGCCGACTGCCGGAGCCATCAGCGGGATGGTTTGGTTGCTGGAAGCTGAGGAATCGTCAGTCGGTACATCGACAACCGATTTGCTGCAGGCCTCCTGCTCGGTGCCGGCGCTCGTACCTGCAGTGATTGGAATTCCCGCAAAGCACAGCGCGGTTTTCGGCTCTGAGTCAACCGAGTAGAGGGAATAGGTTTTGTCGGAGTGTCGCACCCATTGAAATTTGCTGGTGTCCACGGATGCGAGCGATTCCAGATCCTTTAAGCTGGTACTTGTCAGGGACAAGTGGTCGACAAGGACGCGCCGCTCGTTGTAATAACGCGCAGAGAACGAGTTCAAAGAGTTGATCAGAATCAGATAGTGTTGGAATTCCGATCGAGTGTCGCAGCGCAGCGCTCCCGACACCTCACCTTGCTCCAATAAGCTTTGCTGTTGCTTCAAGGTATCGAGCGCATCGCGTGGAGAATTTCTGATGCGTATCGATTTGCTGACTTTTTGCGGGTGCCCCGCGGCGTCAGTACTGTCCTCAGAGACCGTAATGTCAGCGGCAGAAAAGAACAGCAGCAGCACGATCCTGCGATCCAGCCCGCGATCTAACCAATATTTGACGAACTTCGCGTCGATAGGCGAGGCAATGCCGGTTGCGAAATCTTTCGTGTCGAGATGATCGACTTCGAAGGTTGGCGCCACCTGCACGGTCAGCCCAGGGCTGAAGGAGTTGCGCACCATCGATTTGGCGGGAGGTTGCCCGCCAAAAGGAAAAGCTGCCAGTAATGAAGCGTTCGCCTGTATGGATTCGTGAATCGACGGCACCTCGTCGAAGTGGAGCGGAGCCTTGTCCTTGGCGCGCAAAATATTGAGTAACAGCAGCTTGTCGGTTATGTCCTCGATGGCATCGTCATAGGATACTGTCTCGGAGCTGACGATGGCGGAGGACACCCCACAACCGCACAGCATTGCGGCTAGCAGCAGAAGCAAAGTGGCACGCATTCTTTTCTCCCTGTCCTTAAGAGCTGTCGAGCGCTTTGCAGACTTGCACGTTGGCCGCGAGGCGGAGCCTGGATTTAGGTGAGACCGAGACCGCAGGCCGCCACATTGGACTTTGGTAGGAATCTAATTCAATCAGACCGGTAACTCAACGCCGCACGATCGATCGGGCCAGTTGCTGGATGCCCTGCGAAATCGAAACGCTGCCGATCGCCGGTATATGCAGCCTCGATTCCCGTCGAGCTTTGTACAGCTTGCTGCGTCGCGGACTACTGTATGGACGGCCTTGCCAGCGGGACGCTACCGTTCGTCGATGGCACGCCGCCCCGTATTCGATCCCCTCGAAGCCACCACCAGCGAGCCGCGCTGGTACGTCGTGCGCAATACGCATGGGGCGGTGCTCGAGGTTCGTCCGCTGGCATCTCGCGCGAACCTGAAGGGCGCCTTCGTCGCCGCTATGCTCGAGTACATTGACGCCGGATGGCAGCTCGGTGAATTCTGCACCGCGGGTGTGTTCTTCTGTACTAAAAGCCGTCGAGCGGCGCCAAGTGGGGATCACGCCTACAAATTCTTGCCGGGCACTGAGTACCGGTTTAGGTCGGTAATTACACTACGATAGATTTGACGGTTGGACGATAATGCCGGTAATTCCTACTACCACTATCGGAAGCCCCGTTATGAGCAAGGCCGTCAAGAAAGCGATTTCCCTGCCGACATACCTTGCCGCTGAAGTTGAAGCCATTGCGCGCGCAGAAAGCAAGCCTCTCAACGCCGTGATTCACGACGCCTTACCGGCCCTCAAGCGCTCGCGGCTGCGCGGTAGAGATGCAGATCCGCGCGCAGCTGTTGATCGGCTCAATAATGCTGGGGCAAGATTAGAGGCCCTGCGAAGGCGTGCACGCTGGTGAAGCAAGGGCTGCGCATCTTTGTCTCCTCCCCCGGCGACGTTACAGCGCCGCGCGAAATCGCGGCACTGACGATCGAGCGCCTCGCCCAGGATTACGCACGCTTCCTAAGTATCGAACCCTACCTCTGGGAATTCGAGGCGATGGTCGCCTCCGGGCATTTCCAGGACTCCATCGAGCCGCCCAGCGCATTCGATGTGGTCGTATTGATCCTCTGGTCGCGACTCGGAACACACCTGCCGGAGCGGACGGCGGTTCGCGAGTACCGGGGCCTCGACGGCCGCGTTCCTGTGACTGGGACGGAATGGGAGTTCGAAGAGGCGTTCCATGCTGCTAAGCAGAGGGGCGCTCCCGATCTCCTGGTCTATAGGAGCCTAAAGCCCGCGCCTTTTGACACTCAAGACCCAGATCGTTTTGAGCAACAATCGCGCCAGCTGAAGGCCTTAAACGCATTCTGGGAGCGGCACTTTTCCAATCAGGGCATGTTCATCGGCGCCTATACGTCATTCACGAGCGACGCTGAGTTCGCGACTGCTCTCGAAAATCACCTACGCAAGTTGATTGAGAAACGAATCGCCGAGCTGGGTGCTGCTCAGCGCGGTACGGCAGCGCGGGCTTGGGCCCAAGCACCCTTTCGCGGCCTCGAGTCCTACGAGTTCGAGCACGCGCCGATCTTCTTCGGCCAGGACGAGGCCCTCGCCAAGGCCATGCTCCAGTTGAGCGCAAACGCCGAGGCCGGTTCGCCCTTCCTGCTGGTGTTGGGCGCGAGCGGCTCGGGTAAGTCCTCGCTCGTCAAGGCGGGCATTCTACCCAAGCTGTTCGTGCCGCGGCGCATGGCCGGCACCGCATTCCTGCGACGCGTCGTGTTCCGGCCCAGCGACGCCCGCGAGGCTGAAGACCTGTTCGATGCGCTGGCTCGTCGGCTGACAACGCAGGTGAGCGGGCAAGAGGGCATAGCGGAACTCCTCGGGCCCGGGCAATCTGCGGCGAGCCTGGCCGCCCATTTGCGCAGCGCCGCGGCCGCCCCTGCCTACCCAATCGGCACTGCACTGGGCCAACTGTCGCTGCGAGCGCGGCAACACGGCCGAATGCTCGAGTACGAGAGCGCCAAGCTTGTGCTAGTGATCGACCAGCTCGAAGAGCTGTTCACCGTTGAGCGGATCGGATCCGACGAGCGCCGGCGGTTCGTCGATCTTCTGGCCGGTTTGGTGCGATCCGGTTTGGTGTGGGTCGTCGCTACGATGCGGAAGGACTTTTGGCATAGAGCCGATGAGGCGCCCGAGCTAGTGCGTCTGGCGGAGGGCAACGGTCGGCTCGAATTGCTGCCTCCCTCTCCTTCCCAATTGAGCCAGATGATCCGGCGGCCGGCGGAAGCCGCAGGCATCAGTTTTGAAGTTCATGGTACGACCAGTGTGTTACTCAATGAGGTCATCGCTGAGGAGGTCGCGCGCGAACTTGGGGCGCTGCCGCTGCTCTCCTATCTTCTGGATCAACTCTATCGCGCTGATGTTATCGAGGCCGAGGGAACCACCCTCACCTATGCGAGTTACGATAGGCTGGGCAAACTAGATGGCGCCATTGCGACTCAGGCTGAGGCCGTGCTCGCACGCTGCGCGCCCGAGGAGCGTCAGGCACTCGGATCGGTACTGTTCTCGCTCGTGCAGATGGGCAGCGCCGAAGGCGACATTGAACGCGTCATCGCAAGGCGCGTACCGCTGTCCGCGTTTCCGGCCGGCACGCCGCAACGGCGCTTGGTCGATCGATTGCTCGATCCCGATGCGCGATTGCTGGTCAGCGATGCGGAGAAGGATAGCGCCCCGACGGTGCGCGTGGCACATGAGGCGCTCATTTCCAGATGGGCCCAGGCCCGCGATTTCGTCCAGGGCAATGCCGAAGCTCTGAAGATCCGGCGGCGCATTGAGGAACGGTATGGGTCGTGGCGAGGTCGGAGCAACGCAGGGCTAACCGCGGCGAGCTCCGGAAGCACTCGCCCAACCGTGAAGGTCCTGTCGACAACCTATTGGCAATCGCACTTCGGGCGAGAACCCGGGCTGCTGGCCGATATCGATCTGGCGGATGGACGGCGGCTACTGAAAGAGCATCGCGGTGACACCGAGCCGCAGTTGGTCGCCTATATTGAGCGCTCCGTGGTCCAGGCCGAAAGAACCCGTAATCGAACGATTCAGGTATTGATCATCGTTGCCACTGTGGTCACGGCATTGGCTGTCGTCGCATTCTGGCAACGCAATATCGCACGGATTGAGGCGGACACCGCCGATCGCGCTACCCGCTTCATGGTGTCGCTGTTCCAGCTTGCCGATCCAGGCGAGAACCGCGGCAAGACCGTGACGGTGCAGGAGGTATTGAAGAAGGGTGCTGATGAAATCAGCGGGAGCGAGAGCGGTAACGCCCTCAGCCGCGAGCCGCGCGTACGTAGTGAGCTGATGACCGCGATGGGCCAGGCGTATTCAGGCCTCGGATTGTACGAACCAGCGGAAGCTCTGCTCGCGAAAGCCACCGCGGACGAGAGTGCCGCGTCCGTCGGGGACGAGTCACGCGTGCGCACGCTGGTGGCCTACGGGTCCACCATGTATATGGCGGCCAAATATGAACTCGCGGAGAAAACGCTCCGCAATGCCGTCACTCTTGCGCGCAGGAGCCTCAGCCCGTCAGATATCCTGCGCTCCGAGGCTCTGACGGGACTAGCGGAGGTCCTGCTGCAGTTCGAAAAGTATGCTGAGGCCGAGCAATTATGCCAGGAGGCACTTGCGGCGGATCGAAAACGTGGTCCTGAAGACGAAGCCGTGCTGGCGAATACGCTTGCGTCGCTGGCCGATGCCTATTTCTACAGTGGCGATCTTGCGGCAGCCGAAAGCCCGATGCGCGAAGCGCTTGCGTTGCGCCAGCAGGTTTTTGGCATGCACCACGCGCGCACCGCGGAATCGGTGAGCAACCTCGGCTCGCTGCTCTATCAAATGGGCCGGTACAGCGAGGCAGCGGCGGAATACCAGCTGGCATTGCCAATTTACCGGGAGGTGTATGGCACCGATCATCCGGAAGTTGCAGCGCTACTGAATAATGTCGGTAGGTCTGAACTGATGGCCGGTGACATCGACGATGCTGAGCCCGCCATCCGGGAAGTGCTGGTGATGACGCAGAAATTCTTCAGTAACGCAAACGACCATTTCGTAGCGCCCCTTAATAGCCTCGGCATGATCGACGCTTATCGCGGTCGTCTGGAGATGGCTCGAGCGGAACTTCAGCGAGCGGAGAACATCGCGCGCATGCCCGGCTATGGCGAACTTCTCGATCAAGTGCTCCTCAATGAGGCCGATTTGGAGCTCGCGAGTGGCAACCGTGCACGCGCTACGGCGCTGCTCGCCGAGTCGAGGGGGGTATTGGAGAAACTACACCCGCAAGGCCCTGCGAATGCATGGCGTTACGCCGTCTGGAATGCCGTGGACGCTGGACTGCTCGCCGCAAATGGGGATACGGAGACCGCAGAACAGATGCTCACTGCAGCGTTGAGTACGATTCGCCAAAGATTCGGTGTAGCCGGCTTCTACAGTCTGCGCGCCGAACGACAGATGCAGCTCATCAAGAAAGCCTTGATGGACAAGAGGCGATCCTGATCGGATACCTGATCGGATACCTGATCGCGATCAGTCGAGAATGATTGCCGCCGCTCGGCAGGAGATCGCCGGCAAGCAAGCTGCCTGAACGAGCCGTTCTGCAGACTGTATAATACGCGTCTTAAATCTCATCTAAAACGCATGCATTTGTATTGAAAATCAAGTGTTAAGTCAAACGAATGGCCTGTTGGCAGAAAGATTGATGTAGCATGGCTTGCATGCTATCTAAAGTGCAAGAACTGGCCGCTCGAAAAAATCAGCAACAAGGCAGGATTTATGCGCGCTAAATCAATATGGATACTCATGGCGTCGGTGGCATTCTGCGGCACTGCAGGTGCGCACACCCTAATCGTCGATGAGTGGCCATACCCCAGTAGCAATATCGGTAGTGGAACGGGGAACTCCGTTACATTGGGCAGTACTCTCCTCGATGGCAGTACCCTCGCTGGCGTTACGACGCTCAGCTTTGCGCCAGGAGTTACCACAATGAGCTACCAGACGGATTACGGTGTTCTGGGAGGAGGTCAAGAAGCAAACGAGTATGTTTGGGGTGATAGTGCAGGAGGTGGAGTCGACGCGTCGAGTGTCCCTGTCCCCCCCCCCAATACCGGCGAACAAATCGTCATAGAGCCTGGGACTTACACAGGTGGCACGTTTACTAATTCGAGCGGTACCACTACGGGTGCGAATGCCTTCGAGATTTATTTCGACTATGCAGCGGCCTGCTCGACCTGCACTGCGACGCTTGATGTAAACGGCACAATGTACCAAGCTACGAATCCGTCTGCCACAGGCGTGTTAACGTTCAGTGACGGCATCCTCGTGGGCAGCGCAACAGCAGCAGGTTTTGCACCGGTTACCGCCCCCGAAATCGACCCAGCCTCCGCGATGGGAGGTTTGACACTGTTGGCCGGCGCACTTGCGGTGTTACGCGGTCGTCGCGCTCTCGTGCGTCAACAGTCGACGAAGAGAAGCCTTCAACCAGCCTGAGTTTGCCCGGCTAGCAGAATCGTTTCGCCTCCTCCCCAAGGCGGGACTGGCATATCCTCTTCTCTCCTTCGCGTTGCTACCGCTATCGCTATTGATCGGAGATTCGTCAGCCGTTGCCGGGCCGCACCCATGATAGGAAGGCCGTGGCTTAGGTTTATTACCTAGAGGGGACTCAAGTTCTCAGACAGGAAGCGTCGCAGGACCACCATTCCCCAAGTATCACGCTCGCAATAGGCCTTCAGTCCCGCCAGCAACTCACGGCGTCGCTCGCCTGATATTTTGGGATCTCGAGCCTGCAGAAATGCCGACTGCGGGGCGCCGACTTCCGGAAAGGTCTGGGCGGAGCTGATCAATGGACAAGCGGACGCGGTTGGACTTCTTACTCTCAGCCACGTCTATTTGAAGCGGCTTGCTTCATTGGTCGCTGGTGCCCACGTGAAAGAAACTCCCAAGCCCACCGCCTGGTATGTCGCCAAAGGGGGAACCTATATCACCATCGAGGAATTACTCGCCCACGAGGATGGTTGGCTCGCTGCCATTCAGGAAATCATGAGAGCTGCCGTAGATGCGCTAAAAGATCAATAACAGTGAACAGAGATTCGCGGTCTGCTGACACATACCCGTAAATGATCCTTTCACGGAGAATATACCGCTCGTTAAGGGCCCTGTGGGTTTGGTATAAACACTTTTTGCGTCCCGCCTCGCAGAAAAACTCTCGCTCATCAGTAAACAGACTACAGCCGCAATAGCGCCGCGCCTGGCCCCGAGCTTCGAGGTGTAGCGCGCTACCATTCGAACCGAGGTTCAACCGCCAGCCTGCATGATTGATGCGGCATCAATGTTCGCGGCCACGCAATCGACAGCCTTCCCGACTCGCAGACTATGGCTGCTGATGTGCGTCGGGTCCAGCCTTGCACGACTCGCCAGGGCCTTCAGAATGCGGCCGACATCGCGTGTTGAGAGTGGCGGCGTGAGCCCGAGCGCTATCGCCGCGCAACTCAACAACGAAGGCCTTCGCTCACCTGGGGCGAACTGGAATCGCACGGCGCGGCGTAGGGATGGTAAATGGCTGGCTTCAACCATTCACGGCGACGTGGCCCGCGGGTTCGGCATACTGAACAACGACTGCTACCGCGGCGTGGTCATTTGGAACCGAACGCGCTGGGTTCGCTCCGCTGCCGATTCGGCCCATAGAAGGTGAGTGCCTAATCAGCGCGAAGAGTGGATCGAGAATCGCGACGAGTCCCTGCGCTTCGTGTCAGACGAGCTGTGGTCGCGCGTTAAGGCCCGCCAGGAGTTGCAGAGTCAACGAAGCGGCAGGTTAGTCAAGACAGGGCTCGCGCGCCGTCGTCGCGCTGGCGGCGGTCCAGCCAGCAAATATCTGCTTTCAGGTCTACTGCGCTGCGCAGCCTGGGAAGCCTCGTTTCAGCTTTGCAGCGCCATTCGATACGGCTGTGCGAGCCATCACAATGGAGGCAATACGGCTTGCAGCGTGGGCCTGACAATCAGGCGGGATTACATCGAAGACAAGATACTGAGTTGCGCGCACACGGAGCTGCTGAACCCTGCAAGATTGACTGGGTTCGAAACCCGTTACCGTGCGGCATCCAGCCGACCGGTCGTGGACCATAGCCGGCGCGTCGCCGAATTAAACCGCGAGGTGCAAAACATCACTGATGCGGTTGCAAATGGGTGGGTCTCCGACGCACTAGCGACTCGCCTGCGGGCAGCGGAGGCCGAGCGGGCACGGTTGACGGCTACCCCCAAGCAGGGCCACGAGCTGAGGCCCGTCTGTTGCCGATGGCGAGCGCAGAAGAGCGTGCCGAACTGATGCGTCGACGATTAGCTCAGGGCGGCGATATCGGCCGAGCCGCGCTGCGCGAGTTATTCCCGAAGTCGATATGGCTGGAGGACTCGGGGAGGCACTACTTCGGGGCGTTCTTCGACGATGGCATAGGGGCAGCGTTGTACGACTGGTGGCCCGACCTCAGCACGTTTCCAATCGTAGAGGATCACCAAGTAGGCGATAGTGGTAGCGGGGGGTCGCGATAGCGGCGGTACGCCGCGGAAAAGGTCCAGAGACTGCGGCACGTGAGCAGCCCACCCCGTGGGGCGCCTTTTTTGATCACCATGTCGGCGTCGATGTAACCGAAGAAGCCCCCGTTTTCGATATTGCGCACATTGCTGAGGCAGAAGGGCAAGATGTTGCCCCTTAACTGCTGCTCTGCACGAATCGCCAGAGCCGTCAGCTCTACGGAGGGCACTGGTCTCGCGGCGCGACCTATAAGTCCATGCACACAAGTACGATCTTACCTGCGCCACCCTTTTGCACCAACGCGTGCGCCTCGGCAGCATCGCGAAGCGGGAGTCGGCGACTGATCGGCAATAGGAATTTGCCATCACGCACGTCATCGGCAAATTCCCGGACTTTCGATGCGTCGGGACGCGCAAACACCCGAGTTATGCTGACAGTGGGGTTTAATTTTGACAACCCATCCGGAATCACGGACGCATAGCCAAAGCTTCCACCATCGCGCACTTTGCCAAATAGCTTTGCCGCTGTATCGCCGCCTACCGTATCAGCAACGCTGTCCACCATCGAAAGTTTGGCGATGGCGGAATCATCGTCAATGGCCACCGCGTCGGAGACCTCCAGTAGCCGCGCTTCCGACAACTGCCTGGCCCGAACGCCCGCAATCACCGTTGCACCGAGTTTCTTGGCGGTATGCACGGCTGAGCGCCCTACGCTTCCAAGGGCTCCGCTTACGAGGAGCGTCTGCCCGAATTGAGCCCGAACAACCAACCGTACGAGCTGGTCGCCCGTCAATGCAACGAGCGGAATGGCTGCAGAATCGATCAGGTTCAATCCTTCAGGTAAATGCGTGAGGACCGAGCCTTGAACGACGACAAATTGCGCGTAGGTCGCGTTGGCCAATGCCAACACGCGATCACCCGGTTTGAAAGTGCGGATGTTTTGTCCCACCGCTCGAACAACTCCGCTCACGTCCTGGCCGAGAATTGCCGGTAGCTTCAAGGGGAAATCCTTCTGACGTGCGCCCGATCGCACCTTCCAATCAATGGGATTCACGCTGGCCGCGGCGGCCTCCACCAGTACAGAGTCGGCACTTATCGTGGGTTCGGGTACGTCGTCTACATACTTCAGGTTCTCTGGACCCCCGTATTCATATAATCGTACTGCTTTCACTTTACCCTCCGGACAAGTGCGGCCTGACGCACATTCATCTTACGCTAACAGTCCTGCCACGCATTCAAGCGGCGCAATTGCGCGCCGATCCGAGGAAGTGGGAGGAAACCTACGCTCGGATAAAAAGTGCGCGGGGTCGCGGCGTGCTACGGTATGTGAGGCATGGAACGCGAGACTGGCAGCAACAAAGAAGAACTGCGGCAAAGCGAGGACCGTTTCAAGCTGCTCGTTCAGAGCGTACGGGATTATGCGATTTTC
>Ga0302324_100020836_pt1 | contig 12802 bp, 7 predicted proteins | sample Palsa_T0_1_FD_201949 | JGI IMG/M metagenome (GOLD analysis project Ga0302324, IMG submission 201949) | Peat permafrost microbial communities from Stordalen Mire near Abisko, Sweden - Palsa_T0_1 | ecosystem: Environmental > Terrestrial > Soil > Palsa > Peat permafrost | place: Sweden: Abisko...
CGGCCTTCCCCGGCGGCGTTGCCGAGTCCTGGAACGGCGCTTCCTGGGCGCCGGTGAGCGTTCCGGGTAACCGTACGCGTGGGCCGGTTTACACGTTGAACGGAGATTCCTGCGTCTCCTCCGTAGATTGCTGGGTAGCCATGAGCGTGTCGCCACCCCTGAACCCGTTCGGCTTCGACGTAGCTCTCGGGCACTGGAACGGGTCCCAACTCAGCGCGGTGACGCTGCCGTTCGACGGCTACTTGGCGGCCGTTTCCTGCCTCAAGATCAATGTCGGGACCTGGTGCACTGGTTTAGGCCAGAAACCGGGCACATCCAAGGCTGCCAACGGACAAGAGGCGGCGCCGATGTTCGGTGGCAGTTTCACCGTTGCTTCGCCCGGCGGCCCGGGTAAACCCAACTCTTGACGCATTCTCAATCGACAATCGGGTCTGGGGTCGCACCGGCCAACTTCAACGTCGGCGCCCGTCCCACGATGACGAGTTCCACCCCGTCCCCAACGATATTCGATTGGGTACCTTTCGCTTTCAACGCCCTCGTCACCTCGCGAACCTCTTCGCGCCAATCCTCGTTCGGAGCCTCCTCAACCACGCTGCTGGCGACCTCGACGCGGTTCCGACCGCGTTCTTTGGCGAGATAGCTGGCGCGGTCGGCTCGGCGGAGGAGGACCTCGGAGGTCGTCGCGTGGTCTGGCATCGCGGCTACACCGAAACTTGCCGTGAGCGGCCGAGAGAGGTTGGGGACCCCTGCCTGGAAGATGGCTCCGCGCAGCTTCTCGGCAAGCACCCGCCCGCCTTCAGCGTCGGTGCCCGGAGCGAGGACGACGAACTCCTCACCACCGATGCGAGCCGCGAAGTCGCTCTCGCGGATCGTTTCGCGCAGGATCTCGCCAACTGCAGCCAGGGCCGCATCCCCGGTCTCATGACCGTGGTCGTCATTGACTTTCTTGAACTGGTCCAGGTCGAACGCGATCGCCGCCAGACTATGACCGTTGCGAGCTGAGAGCGCGGCCATGCGTTTGATCGCGTCGATCATCGCCCGACGGTTCGGTAGCCCGGTGAGGACGTCGGTAGAGGCGCGGCTCTCCGCGATGGCCAGGGACCTGAGGTTGGCCAGTACCGGCGCGGCCTGGGCCACCGTGTCCGCCATCGCTCGGGTTTGGGTTTCGTCCAGTGCACTGGGTGACTCCAAGAGCACCGAGCCAATGACTCTACCAGCCACCAGCAAGGGCTGGCAGGTCGCGGTACCGGGTACCTGGCTGCAGACCTTGCACGCGACCAGCTGTTCGTGGTCAAGGCCGTCCCGATGTGCACGGCCCAGGCGGATCGCCAAGCACGAACGCGGCTCGGCAGAGATCAGGCCTTCGATCAAGACCGAGCCCTCGGCTAGTTGGCCACTCGCCTCCAGCCGGTTGTCGGAAGTGTTGCGCCTGAGCACCGTCACCGTCGCCCCCGGTAGTGAACGTTCGAGATGGCGCTTCACGAGCTCGCTCGCCTCGTCTTCGCTGTCGACGGCCTGGACCAGGTCAGAGAACCCACGCTGGCGGCTGCGGTAGGAGAGCTCGTCCTCGCTGAAAGCGAGGGCCCGGCGACCCTGGAGCTGCAGCGCCAGCAGACCGAACAACGCCAGCACGCCGGCCAGCAGTACCACCCCGGCGACGGAGACGATACTTGTCTCTCGCAGCGTTGCGTCTCTGCGCTGCTCGAGCCGGGTCAGCAGTGCTGCGTTGAAGGCCCGGAAGTGGTCCATGTCCTGCTTGCCGGTCAACACCAGCGCAAAATCGTTCTTCGCAATCGCCCCGGTGCTCCGGATGGCAATGGTCTTGGCTGCGTAGGCTTGCCAGGTGCGCGCGGCGGCATCTTCGGCCGCGGCCAGTTTTACCGAGGTGCGGTCGCCGGCTGCTGCCGCCGTGACCAACACGCGATCGGCTTTGTAGTCGGCCTGACCGGTTATGTAGGGCTCCAAGAACTCCTTCTGGCCGGTGTAGAGAAAGCCGCGCATACCTGTTTCCTGGTCGAGCATCGCGACCAACGCCGCCTCGGTGCTCTGGGTCTGTTCCGCAGCGCGAATTGCGGCGGTGCGTTGCACCTCGAAGCCAAACGTCATTGCCGCGGCCAAGACGACAATCGCCAGGAGCAAGTACCCAAACGGGCGACGAGAGCGGAAGATGCTCCCTTTAAGACCGTCGACCAGGGTCAACTGTTGTAGGTCGGTTGGCTTCGTCATACAATCTCACCCAGCTGCTCGGGCCAGACGGTTCCCGGCGTGGCCACCTGGGTGGCGTGGCCGAGTGCCTCGCCTGCTCCGCCAGGCTCTTCTTGGCGGCTCGAGCCGAAGAGGTCGTCCAAGCCCCAAACGCCGATTATGCGCCGGACGAAGGCTGATGGGGAGCGCACTGTCAACGACCTGACTGCCGGCTGAGGAGCTCCCGGGCAGCCAAGATCATCTCTACGTTGTCGACCACAACGTCGTTGACCTGGAGGATTGCTCGGCGATTTGGCGCGCTGTTATGTCGGGGTGGGCGACGACCTTGCCAGTGAGACCAGAAGGATGATGACGACGAGGGTCACGGGCTAGACCGTTGCGGGGGGGTGTCGGTCAACGCTGGGAACGTGAGCGTCGCTGTGGCTGATCGCACAGTCAGTCCGCTGTGGAGGGTAATGGTCGCCTTCCAGGGACCGCCGGGTAACTGCTTGCTGAGCATCGCCGCCGCCAGCTCCGACCGGCCCGGAGCGAGCGCCGAGCCCAGGGTCACGGGGTAAGGGCCGCCGCGAACCCCGCCAGGTCCGTTCGAGAGTGTCAGACTGCCGCTGATGTCGAGCGGCCCCTCGCCGCTGTTGTGGATGGTCACCGCAACGGACGGATTCCCGCTCGTGGCCCGTTTCGCGGCGAGCCGGCCAATGGTGAAGCTGGGCGGAAGGGTGCCACCGAGGCCGATCGAGACATACATCCTGATGCCGACCCGGTTCACGAACAGAAGGCCGCGATGGGCCGATGACGCTGGGGAAACCTGGGCCCAAAGGACTGCGTATTTCTCCCCCGTGGAGGCGTCCTTCGGCACGCTGAGCGTCACCGTCTCCAAGGCGTCGGTCCCCGGTTGTAGGCGCAGCATATTTCGGCTCACCGAGGTCCAGCTGGAAAGCTGGTCCTGAACGCGGCCGGCGGAAAAACTGAAACCCAGACCGCCGAGGCTGGCGCCGGCCGCGTAGACGGCAACATCGGCTACGGCGCGGGTGGTGTTGCTGACCTCGACCTGTCGGGAGACGCTCGTCCCGGGCGCGAGGTGGTCGATGATGTACAAGCGCGCCAGCGGATTGCTAGTCGGGCTCGTCGGGACGGCGACGAGGCGTATCCCGATCCCGCCTGGCGATGCTTTGGCCTGGGACGTCAGCGTCGCGCCGGCGGGGCTAGCCGGGACCATAATTGCGGCGAACACCAGAAGGACGATCCAAATGCGGCGCACGTTCGCTCAGGCGACCGAATGGGTGATGGTGGCCGTGTAGACCCCGGGTGCGTAGTCGGCCGGCACTATAACCGAGATTGTGGGGTCCCAGGAAACGGTGCTGATCCCGGTACTCGCTCCCGTCACGACGGTCGACACTCCCGTGAGGTCGGTTGCAGTGACTGCAGTTGCGACGACGGTCGCAGAGTCCGTAAGAGCGCCGGCTGCGTAACTGACGTTGCTGGCCGGGTCGGCCGGCCCCGCCGTCGGGGTGAAGGCGGTCGAGATCACAGACGCCGTCCAGGTGGTCGTGCCTCCGCGCTGATCGGTGACTGTAACGCTACCGAGCTGACCGCTCATCGTGGTCGCAAGGGCCGACGCTACCTCTGACCCGAGCGAAACGCTCGCGGTGGGTGCGCTAATCGAAAGGGCGCCCGCGGTCAGGGTGAAAGATGCTGGAGTTTCAGCGGCTGCCGGCAGTGAGGTGCCAGCCGCGAGCGCAGAGAAGGCTGCTAAGGCGGCGAAAGCGCCAAGGACGACCAAGGCCTTGCCGGACTTGCGCCCTTCGGTCAATGTTGTAAAGCGCTCCATTGCAGTCCCTCTCCTTGACGACTCGACCACATATGGGTGAGTCCTCTAAGGTGTCGGTGCCCACGATGAGCGGTTGATAGCGCGAACGCGCGTTCTTGCCTGGCTACTAGCGCTGGCTGGGTAGGCGTGCGGCCGGCGACGGCGGCCCGCCGGCTCGGGCCTCACGATCGTCACGCTCAATGAGGCCCGCCCGGACGGCCGTTGCCACCGCCTCGAGCTTGGAGTGCGCGTCCAGCTTGTACAGGATGCTTTGGACGTGGTTCCGGATGGTGTTGAGGCTAAGGTGCAGTTTGTCTGCCAACGCCTTATTTGGCTCTCCGGCCGCCATCAGTCGCACGACTTCCAGCTCTCGGGGGCTGAGGTCGGAGCCGAGACCGGAACTAGGGCGAGGCTGAAAAGCTAAGTGGGGCGGGGATATGACGGACGAGGGCGCTTCGCCTTCGTGGACGTAGTGGATGGCCTCAACCAGAGTGCCCACAGTGGCGGTCCTGGCCACGAAGCCCGCGCCGCCGCCGACCGCCCCTACCGGCAGCGCTTGGTCGGTGAGCACGAGGACCTGGGCATCCGGCACGAGCGCCCTAATCGCCTCTGTCAACCTGGCCCCCTCACCGTCCAGCAAGTCGAGGTCGATGAGGACGATGTCGGGTTCGCAGGCCTTTGCCACCTGTTCGGCCTCAGCAGCGGTGACTGCAATGCCAGCGATGGTGATGCTCGGCTCATTTCCGAGGACCAGCAGCAGGTTCTGAACGAACGTTTCGTCGTCGTCAACGACGAGCACTCGGATGCGGGGATGGTCGGCTCGGTCGGGGTAGGCGGCCATGATCGTCTCTTTTTCCGCCAGCAAGCCGCCGAATACGTCGAGCAAGCGTGGCTCGAACTGGCGGCCACGCAGTTCGGTCATCGCGGCGTAGGCAGCGTCGCCCGGGAGTGCAGGACGGTCGACGCGGTGGCTCGTCAAGGCGTCGAAGACGTCGGCGACCGAGACGATCCGCGCTTCGAGAGGGATTTCTTCGCCTCGTAGGCCTTGCGGGTAGCCACTCCCGTCCCACCATTCGTGGTGACCGAGAGCGATGGACGCAGCAACCCTCATCAAAGGGGACGTCGAACCGGCCAAAAGTTGGTAACCGACCCTGGCGTGGTGCTGCACAGCGCGGACCTCATCGGCGGTGAGCTCCCTGGGCTTCAGCGAGATGGGCTCGGGCACCATGACCTTGCCGACATCGTGCAAGGTTGCGGCACGGCGGAACTCGTCAGTTGAACAATCGGCGAAGCCGACGGCCTCGGCCAGAATGGCCGAGATGCGGCTCATCCGCTCGATGTGGCGGCGAGCTTCTTCGTTTAGGGAGAGCGCCCGCGCTATGCGCTCGGTGATAAGCGTTTCGTCGTCGGTCGAAGAAGGTATCGTGCCGGACTCGAGATCCGAAACGACGCCCTGCACTCGCCTCAGCCGGGCCACCGTCCGCTCTAACCCACGGAGGTGGCTCCGCCGGACTGCCTCCAGCTCGCTCCTGCGCAGGACGCTCGCCAGCGTGATACATATCTCGTTCACCGTGAACGGTTTGATCAAGTACCCGTAGGCGCCGATATCGTATGCCCGTGCCGCGGTCGCAGGATCGTCTACGCCAGTGGTCATGACGACCGCGACGTCGGGGAAGTCGGCGGCGAGACTTGCGAGGAGGTCGAGACCGGACTCTCCGGGCATCGTGACGTCGCACAGTACTGCAGCGACGTCTCCGTCATTCAAGTGTTGCCGGGCTTCCTCTCCGCTGGCCACCGCGCTGCAGTCGTACCCGGCGCCGGTGAGGATCCGGCGCATGCTGCGAGAGAAGATGATGTCGTCATCGACGATGAGGATTTTGAGCGCCGGGTTCGCTCGTTGGCTCGTCATTTCCCCCGTTCTCTTCTGCCTTATCCGCTCTCGAGAATTTTGCGGATCGCTCTCAGCAGGTCGACGGCGATAAACGGTTTTTCGACCAGGTTCAGCCCTCCAGCAGGCGCACTTTCGTGGATGACCACTTCCTGGTTGTACCCGCTCATGTAGAGCACCCTCGTCTCCGGTCTGAGCCGGCTCAGCTCGGCGGCTAGGTCCTTGCCCGAGCGACCAGGCATGACCACATCGGTCAATAGAAGGCTGATGATCCCGGTGTGTTCGTGAGCCACCTGGAGCGCCTCGTCGGCATTGGGGGCCGAAAGGACCGTATAGCCGTTGCGGACCAGGATGCGCTTTGTCGGTTCGCGCACTATGTCCTCGTCCTCGACCAGCAGGATGGTCTCGCCGAACGAGGTCGTTGATTTGCCCGGCGGCACCTCCTGCGCTGGCCCGGCAACGTCCTCCGTGGCTGGCAGCTCTACCCGGATGGTCGTCCCGAGCCCGGGCTCGGAGTGGACCACAACCCCACCGCCTGCCTGGGTAACTATGCCGTACACGGTCGCCAGACCGAGCCCCGAGCCCTCCCCCTTGGCCTTGGTAGTGAAGAACGGCTCGAGCGCCCGAGCTCTTACACCTGGTGCCATCCCGCACCCGGTGTCCGAGACAGTCAGGCACACGCAGTGGTGCGGACCGTCGCCCTGCTGGCGGGCCCAGTCGCCGGCAGCCTCGCAGCCTGCGGTCTCGATCCGCAGGCGACCGCCTCTGGGCATGGCATCTCGTGCGTTGACAATCAGGTTCATCAAAACCTGTTCGATCTGGCCCCGGTCTAGGTGTGTGCGAGGCAGGTCACGGGCCAGGTCGGTGACCAGCTCGATGGCCTCCCCAAGGGCCTGGCCCAACAATTTCTCCATATCAGTGACGATCATGTTGAGATCGATGACCTCGGCCCTGGCCACCTCGCGGCGACTGAAGATCAGGAGTTGGCGTGTCAGTTGCGCTGCTCGAGTCGCCACGACGGTGATTTCAGCCAGGTCCTGGGCGAGGATTGCAGCCTCTTCGTCCTCACTGAGCCCGAGCCGCGTTGTCAGCTTCTCCAGCCCGTCGGAAGCCAGGGCGGCGTAGTTCATGATCCCGGCCAGCAAGTTGTTGAAGTCATGCGCAATGCCACCAGCCAGCTGGCCGAGGCTCTCCAGCCGCTGGACCTGGTTGAGCCGGTCCTGAAGGGCGAGAAGCTCGCTTGCGGCCCGGTTACGGTCGCTGATATCTCGCGCCACCGTCGAGGCGCCAACGATGGTGTTGGTCGCGTCCCTGATCGGCGAGATCGTTATCGAGACGTGGACGATGGTCCCATCCTTGCGGAGCCGCTGGGTTTCGTACTTCTCTATGTGCCCGCCGTTGGCGACGCGCTCGAGTATTGGGCCAAGCTCGTCTGCCCGGTCCGGTGGCATTAGCAATGACACGTTGAGCCCGAGTATTTCCTCGGCCCTGTAGCCGTAGAGGCGCTCGGCAGCCGAGTTCCAGCTCGTTATCACGCCGTCGAGCGTTTTGCCGGTCATTGCGTCATCTGACGATTCGACGATCGCGGCCAACCACGCTGCCGCCTCCAGGCCGGGAGGTGCGGCCTGCATGGGAGGTGCGCCAGGCATGGGAGGTGCGCCCGGGTCATCGTCGACGAGCAGGGCCCGAAGTCCGGGATCGGCGATGTCTGCCTCAACCATTCGGGGTGCCGACCATCACGGGTGCCAAGGCTCTTGGCTCAGTTCCACGTTCGCCCAACGGCAGATGGAGCACGAAAGTCGTACCCGCTTCCGAAGTAGCGACGTCGATATGGCCATTGTGACGGTCCACGATCGTCGCCCATGCCAAGGCCAAGCCCTGGCCGGTGCCATGCCCGAGCGGCTTGGTGGTGAAGAAGGGCTCGAATATATGGGCCAGGACATCAGGCGGGATACCGGGGCCGTTGTCGCTTACGCTGATACAGGCCTCGGCGCCGTTTACCCAGGTCTTGATAGTGATAAGGCCGCGTCCCCAGGTGACTTCGCGGGCCTCACTCACGGCATAGGCGGCATTGACCAAAAGGTTGAGGACAACCTGGCCGACAGCGCCGGGGTAGCACACAACCGCAGGTAGGTCGCCGAGGTCGGTAGCGACGTCGGCTATGGACTTGAGCTCGTTGCGGGCCATTATGACCGTGTTGCTGATCAGGCGGTTGATGTTTGTTGGCTCCGGCTCGGCCTTGTCCGGGTCGCCAAAAGCCTTCATGGCCCGTACGATCATCGCCACCCGCTCGACGCCCTCATGGCTTCGGCGCAACGCCGCAGGGACCTCAGCCTCAATGAGATGGAGCTCGGGGCCCGCGGAGATCCCTGTGAGCAAGGCAGCGATCTCGCTCGCTGCGTTGGCCGCTTGCAGCTGGGCGGCCGCGCTCCGCAACGCTCCGAGCACCCCGGCCACAGTCCGCCACGAACTGGACAGGAAGGTCAGGTTCTCCGATATGAACTGCATCGGGGAATTGACCTGATGGGCGATGCCGGCCGCCAGCCGGCCCAAAGCCTCCATTTCCTGCGCTCGTTGCAGGTCCTCAACCAGCCGCAGGCGCTCTGTAATATCCTCGACGGTCGCCACCAGGGTGTGCGAGCCATCCTTCCCGTCGTCGACCACAACATCGTTGACCTGGGCCACTATCACGGTCCCGTCGGGCCGTCGGGCCCGGTACCTCGAGTACCGCGGCCCGTCCCGGCGGCTGTCGGGTCGACTTTCTGGGAAGTCCACCCGTTCACCGAAGAGGTCGCTCCGAAGGGCCCCATGTAGATCCTCGGGCGAGCGGCCGAGGATCCCGCATAGGGCCTGGTTGGCGTCGACAACCCGTCCGTCGGCGCCGAGGCTGAAGATGCCGAGCGGCGCCTGTTCGAAGATGTTCCGGAACCGGTCCGCGCTCTCGTCGAACGCCAACTCAGCGAGATGGCTGGCCGTGATGTCCAGGTGGGCCACGACGGCCGCACCGACACCCGAGGCAACAGGCGATGCGGTCATTAGGAAGCGGCGCCGCTGTATTGGACTATCGCAGTCGTACTCAAGGGTAAAGGCGTCCCGGTCCCCGGCTAGGACGGCCCGTAGACCGCGTGCCGCCAGGGAGGCGTCCTCGGCGCCCACGCCTCGGGCATTCTCGCACACGGCCAGATAATCAACACCTACACCGCAGCTGGATGCGTTCGCACCGTTGTCTAGGGCGAACCGCTTCCAGGCCAGGTTGGTGGCCAGGATGATCCCGTCAGGTCCGACGACGGCGACGGCCGTCGGCAGGGCGTCGAGCACCGCCCATCCCAAGTCTGCACCTCCATCCGCCACCACGGGAGCAAGCTGGGCTTGGGCCAATAGAGCGTCCCCGTCGGGTGCTGGGGCAATGCTGAGCGTGCTCGGGAACTGGTCCGCCGGGACCGGCCGGGAAAAGAAATAGCCTTGCGCCAACGGGCATCCCATTTGGCGGAGCGCCTCGAGCTGCACGTCGTTCTCGATACCTTCGGCGACCGCCGTCAGGCCCAGGGCGCGGGTGAGTGACAGTATGCCGCGCACGAGGGCGGTCGCCTCGGCATCGCGACCGAGGCCGAACACGAAGCTCTTGTCGATCTTGACAACGTCGACCGGGAACATCTTCAGGTATGACAGCGACGAGTAGCCCGTACCGAAGTCGTCGATGGCTATACGGGCCCCGAGGCGGCGGATCGCTTTAAGGACGGCGAGGGCCGTACCGGTATCGCGCACCAGGCCTGTCTCTGTCACCTCCACAGTGAGGGACCCAGCATCGAGACCGGAGCCGTCGAGGGCGCCGCGGACCACGTCGACCAGTCCAGGGCCCGCCAGGTCATCGGCCGACAGGTTAACCGCCACGCGAAAGTCGTCGGCGACTCTCCCCTCCATCTTCCACGCCGCCACCTGGGCACAGGCAACACCAAGGACGTGGGAGGTCAATCCCGACATGAGGCCCAAACGCTCGGCAACGGCTATGAACGTGTCCGGTGGAACGTGGCCCCACCGCGGATGATGCCAACGGGCCAGTGCCTCGGCCCCGATTATGCGGTGGTTGTCAATACGCACAACCGGTTGGTAGACAACACTGATCTGCTGCTGGGTTATGGCAATGCGGAGGTCGGTCTCCAGATCGAGACGTTCGCGCAGAGCCTCCAGATCTTTTTCTTCAAAGGCAACCGCGTGGCCGCCGCCCGCCGCTTTCGCCCTGTTCATAGCCAGGTCTGCGTTGCGGATAAGGTCATCGGCCGTCGCTCCCGAAGACGACAAGGCGATGCCCGTACTAGAGGTCACGTACACCTCGGAGCCCTCGACCTCGAACTTACCGTTGCTGGCCGCCAGAAGGTGCTGTTGCGACCATTCAACGGCGTCATCGAGGGTCACGACCCGCTCGATTACGACGGCGAAGACATCTCCCCCGAAGCGGGCGACCGTAACGTCGGGAGCGGCCAACCGCAGAAGGTCGGCGAACGCGACCAGCAAAGCATCACCGGCGGAGTGCCCGAGGGCGTCGTTTATGGCCTTGAACCGGTCAATCCCGACGAGGAAGAGGGCGGTCCGGGAGCCGGCCTGCCGGGCCCGGACCAGCGCCCGCTCGACCCTGTCATTCAGTAGGTTGCGGTTAGGTAAGTTGGTCAACGGGTCGCTAATAGCCAGTTGCTCGAGGGCCGCCTCGGTGCGCTTGCTGTCGCTGATATCTCGGACCTGTTCGAACCAGTAGGCCTCGGCCCCAACCTCGCGGACCAGCGTGGTGATTGCCGACAGCCACACAACGGTCCCGTCTGGCCGGAAGAACTCCATCTCCGCCGCGTGCTGGTCCTGAGCCGGAGAGATGAGCTCGGACGAGTAATAAGCCCGGCTGGGCCCGGCAACCGCGTAGTCAGTCAAAACGCTGCCAATGAGGTCGTCGCGGCTACGACCGAGGATGGAACACAGCGCGGGGTTGACTTCGGTGAAGCGACCGTCCCCGCCAGCCAGGGCAAGGCCCATTGCCGCCTGTTCGAAGCCAAGTTGTACCCGCCGTTCGGCCTGGCGGCTAATGGTCACGTCCTGGAACGAGACGACCACTCCCATTTCGCCGGCTTGGTCGGGCTCGGGTACGGGGACGCAGTTGACCGATAGCCAACGCAGCTCGCCGTTCGGCCGGGTCGCTCCTACGGTTAGGTCGACGACGGGGCACCCTGTCTCCAGAGCAGTCCGTACCGGAGTACCCCGAGGCTCGATCGTCGTGCCGTCCGGGAGGAGCAAGAGCCCGCCTTCGGTGCCTCCGGCCAAGCAGGATAGGCGGTCCGCCGACCCGAATATGCGCTCGGCAGCGCTGTTGTAGCTGAGCACGGTGCCGTCCCGCCCGTAAACCACGAGCCCTTCACCGAGTGACTCGACGGTCCAGCGGTACTGCGCGGCCTGTCTCCAGAGCAGGTCGGTGGCGGCGCGTCGTTCGACGGCGTAGCGCAGGGCGCGGGCAAGGACATCTGGAGCCAGGCCGGTCTTGGCAAGGTAGTCCTCGGCGCCGCGCCCGATGGCCGCCAGCGCGAGTTCCTGGTCGTCCTGGCCGGTGAGCACCAATATCGGGGGCGCACCCTGCTCGAGCAATGCAGCCAGCCCGTCCAGCCCCGCAGCATCGGGCAGGCCGAGGTCCAAAAGCACGCAGTCAAAGACAGCCGCTTCGAGTGCACTCAGCGCCGCCGCAACGGAGCCGACAGCGGTCATTTCCGCCTCGGGGGTCCCCTCTGCGAGCGTCTGCCTGATAAGGCTTACGTCACCGAGGTTGTCCTCGACAACCAATATGGCACGTACCACGAACATCCGCTCCTTGTGGGCCGACGAGCGTCCGTGGTCCGATAATCATCCGTGAACTAAGAAACATCCAACAGTGACATTGTCGTCTGGACCGCGCGGAAGTTGAACGAAAGCTTCGGTCGGCAATTGTTTACGGTATTGGGAACCGTACGATCGACAGCCAAAAGCTTTCGATAGACCTCACGGTCGACAAGAAGTCGTCAAAGTCGACAGGCTTGGTGACAAACCCGGCCGCCTGGTTGCGGTAGGCGTCGGCGACGTCTCCATTGTCGGCCGAAGTCGTCAGGATCACCACAGGAATAGAGCGGAGTCGTTCATCGTCCTTCATCTCCGCCAGCACCTCCCGGCCATTTTTGAGCGGGAGGTTCAGGTCTAAAAGGACCATGTTTGGCGGGGCTGCTCCGTCATAGGGAGGTTCACCCCGCAAGAAAGCAATGGCAGCCTCACCGTCGCGTACGACAGACAACTCGTTGGCGACACGTGCCCCACGGAGAGCCTCGATCGTCAGGCTTATATCGCCCGGGCTGTCTTCGACCAGGAGAATTCGGATGGGCTCGATATTGGTCAGTGTCATTTTTCTTCCTTAGTAGGCAGGGTGAAACAGAACGCGGCACCGCCGAGGTCGGCGTCCTCAACCCAGATGCGCCCGCCGTGGCGCTCGACCACCTTCCGGCACACAGCCAGGCCGATACCGGTACCGGGGTACTCTTCGCGAGTGTGGAGCCGCTGAAAGGCCCGAAAAATGCGCTCGCGGTGGCGCTCGGGGACCCCCTCGCCGTCATCCTCGACTCTGATCTCGCACCAGTGACTATCGAGACGACGAGACGTGATGAGCACCGTAGGGCTCGTGCCCCCTTTTCGGAACTTGACGGCGTTGCCGATGAGATTAGCCAGCACCTGGCTGAGCTGAGTGGGTTCGCCCAGTACTGCTGGCAGGGGGAGCAACCGGACAGTCGCGCCGGACTCGGCGATGGCCGTGCCCAGGTCCAACAGGACATTGGCGGCAACGGCGTCCAATTGGACGACCACTGGCAGGGTCGCTTCGCGCCCGGCGCGAGAAAACATCAGAAGGT
>Ga0302324_100020838_pt1 | contig 12801 bp, 9 predicted proteins | sample Palsa_T0_1_FD_201949 | JGI IMG/M metagenome (GOLD analysis project Ga0302324, IMG submission 201949) | Peat permafrost microbial communities from Stordalen Mire near Abisko, Sweden - Palsa_T0_1 | ecosystem: Environmental > Terrestrial > Soil > Palsa > Peat permafrost | place: Sweden: Abisko...
ACGTGAAATCGGCTATTTCACGAGAGAGTTTTGCAAAAAAGACGGTTCTGCTGTGCAGCGAGCCAACCGCGGAGCATTGCCATCGCCGGCTGGTGCTCGAGTATTTACAGGAGAAATGGGGCGGCGTTAGTATCGTTCATCTCTGAATCGAGGATTGAGCCATGCCCGATTCGACATTCCTTTGTCTTGCAGTTGCCAGAAGGGCCGGCGGGAATTGTATCGCCGGTATTGACATCGATTCCGGCAAGTGGATTCGCCCCGTCAATCCAAAGACGCACGGCGCATTCGCAGACTACGAAACCATCGCAGTGGACGCGATCACTCAAGAACCTCGCATGCTTGAGCCGCTCGATCTTTTTCAAATCCATCTCGCCAGGTTCGCGGGGAACAATGTGCAGCCGGAAAACTGGGAGATGTCTCCCGCGCCTTATGATCCCGCGTTCAGGGTAATCCGCCGATTTGTGCATCCGCAAGATGCGAACGTGCTGCTTCGCTCGCTACAGGTGAGCGGCCCTCTCCTGCACACTCACGGCGACAGAATCCGGGCTGACGATCCGTCTTTGAAGCGCGGACTGAGCCACTCATTGTCACTCATTCGTCCCGAGCATCTGCACTGGAGAGTTGCGCCTCATCCAACCTATCCGAACCGGCTGAGGATCCAGGCCGAATTTCGCTTTGATGGCGCCCCGTACTGCCTTGTTGTGACTGACCCGCTCTGGGAGTCGCAGTGCCGGCGCATCGGCTCCGGCAGGCATCCACATACCGCTATTGCAGGAAATCGCAACGGCGGCGTACTGCTTACAATCAGCCTTGCCGAGGTGCCGCTTCACGGCCATCACTACAAGCTCGCGGCGGGCGTCTTCTCTCTTCCCGCCTGAACGGGCCGCACTGTCTCATTGGGTTGCACCCGCAACCTGCGCCCGATAGACTTCTCCTGAGCATGGCCATCGCGCGCGACAACTCTCCGGAACGGCTGGTCAGCGCCTCGCGCGCTGAGGAGGAGCAGGGCTTTGAGCTCAAACTGCGGCCGCGCTGGCTGCGTGAATTCATTGGCCAGTCGAAGGCCAAGGAGCAGCTTGCGATCGCGCTCGAGGCGGCCAAGTCCCGCGGCGAGGCGCTCGACCATGTGCTGCTCTTTGGGCCGCCGGGGCTGGGTAAAACGACGCTCGCCACCATCATTGCCAATGAGCTCGATGTGGGCTTTCAGCAGACCTCGGGGCCGGCGCTGCAGATCCAGGGCGACCTCACCGCCATCCTCACCAACCTGCGCGAGCGGCAGGTACTGTTCCTCGATGAGATTCACCGCATGCAGCCTGTGCTCGAAGAAAAACTTTACACGGCGCTCGAGGATTACAAGCTCGACATCATCATTGGCCAGGGGCCCGCGGCGCGCACGCACGTGATGGAGATTCGTCCATTCACTTTTATCGGCGCCACCACGCGGCCCGGCTTGCTGAGTTCGCCCCTACGCTCGCGCTTCGGCATTTTGCTGCGTCTCGAGTTTTATACGGAAGAGGAACTGCGTTTCATCGTCACGCGTTCCGCCGAGGTGATGCAGGTGCCCATCGATCAGGACGGCGCGGCGGAGATTGCGCTGCGTTCACGCGGCACTCCGCGCATTGCCAACCGGCTGCTGCGGCGCGTGCGAGACTACGCGCAGGTGCGCGGCTCCGGCGTAATCGACCGCCCCACCGCCAACTCCGCGCTCACCATGCTTGAGGTGGACGCGCACGGCTTCGATGAGATCGATCGGCGCCTGCTGCTCACCATCATGCAGAAATACGACGGCGGCCCTGTGGGGCTGGGCACGCTGGCCGCAACGCTGGCCGAGGAAGAAGACGCGCTCGAAGAAGTCTACGAGCCATTTCTCATTCAGATTGGATTTCTGGACCGCACGCCGCGCGGCCGCGTGGCCACGCGCCTGGCCTATGAGCACTTTGGCCTGGCCATGCCCGGACGCCAGCCTGGACTGTTCTGAAGCTGGCGATTGCTGCGCATCGAACCTATCTCGCCAACTCGCTGACTTGCTAACTCACTAAGAAGGAGTCTCCCATGGCACTTACTGAATCCACCATGCTCGAACTCGGAACGACGGCGCCGGACTTTGCGCTGACAGACGTTGTCACTGGCAAGATCGTGCGGCGCGATGACTTTCGCGGCAAGAAGGCGCTGCTGGTGATGTTTATCTGCACGCATTGCCCCTATGTGAAGCACGTTGAGAAGGGCCTGGCCGCGCTGGGGAAGGATTACGCGGGAAGTTCGCTGGGCATTGTCGCCATCGGCAGTAACGATGTGACCACGCATCCGGATGACAGTCCTGCCGGGCTCAAGCGTCAGGCAGAAGCGATGGGCTTTGCGTTTCCCTATTTGTACGACGAAACGCAAGCCGTGGCGCATGCTTACAAAGCCGCCTGCACGCCTGATTTCTTCCTGTTCGACAGCGACCAGCGGCTTGTCTATCGCGGCCAGTTCGACGCAAGCCGCCCTGGCAATGGGGTTCCGGTCACCGGCCAGGACCTTCGCACCTCGATCGATCAGGTGCTTGCGGGCAAACCCGTACCGGCGGATCAGCATCCGTCGATTGGCTGCAATATTAAATGGAAAGCTTGAGAGAAGCGGAGTTAGCGCCTAAGTAACTCCGCTAACTCCGCTAGCTCCGCTTTATAACGCCAGGCTTTTCAGGTACTCTCTGAACTTATCCGCAAACTCCGGCCGTTTCAAAGCAAACTCAACCGTTGCCTGCAACATGCCGAACTTGTCGCCGGCATCGAACCGCTTGCCTTCAAAGGTATAGCCGAAGACCTTCTCGTCCTTGAGCAGCGCCTTGATGCCGTCGGTAAGTTGTATCTCGCCGCCTGCGCCGGGTTCGGTCTTCTCAAGTAAGTCAAAGATGCGCGGAGTCAGTACATAGCGGCCAATAATAGCCTGCGTCGACGGTGCGTTTTCCAGCTTCGGCTTCTCTACCATGCCGGTGCAGTTATAAATGCGCGCATTGTCTTTGTCCTGTGAGCCGGCCAGCACGCCGTAGGCGCTGATCGCCGGTCCCTCGATGGTCTGCGTGGCCAGCACCGATCCGCCGTGCTCGTTGAACACGGAGATCATCTGCCTGAGGCATGGCGGATCGGCGTCGATTACATCGTCGGGCAGGATCACCGCGAATGGCTCATCGCCCACCAGGTCGCGAGCGCACAGCACGGCGTGGCCCAGGCCGAGCGGTTCTTTCTGCCGGACGGAGCTGATGCGCGCCATATTGGCGACGCCGCGCGAAAGAGCGAGCAGCTCTTTCTTGCCCCGCTTCTCCAGCATCGCATCCAGCTCGAAGCTGATGTCGAAGTGGTCCTCCATCACACCTTTGCCGCGGCCGGTGACAAAGACGATGTGCTCGATGCCCGATGCGATCGCTTCTTCCACGCCATATTGGATGATGGGCTTGTCGACGAGCGCCAGCATCTCTTTGGGAATCGACTTGGTGGCGGGCAGAAACCGGGTGCCGAGCCCGGCTGCGGGAAAGACTGCCTTTCTTACCTTCTGATTCATCCTGTCCTCTTCACCGCGAACTGAATTAGCGGGAATATCAACTGACTTATAACTACAATGTGGGAGAATCGTCGCCAAGCAGCGCCTGGCGCACGATCTTGATGGGTGGGAATCCCTGGCGCAGAAAGTTATTGTGAAACTCTTCCAGCGAGAAGGCTGCGCCCTGCTTCTGCTTCATATCCTCGCGCAGTTTCATGATCTCCAACTTACCCAGCGTGTAATAGAGATAAGTCGGATCGCCAGTGCCGCGCTTGGTCTCTACGACCGCCGTTTCCTTCGGTTGATACCCTTCCTTTTGAAAGAACTCGATGGCCTGGTCGAAGCTCATCTTCCCGGTGTGCATTTGGATGCCGACGATGAAGCGCGCGTTGCGCAGCAGCGCATCCTGCAACTGCCCAAGGCGGAGGAATTTCGACTCGCGCTCGTCCTTTGCGCCGGCGCCGGGCTGGCCGTAGCCTTCGTCGAGCATCATCTGCTCGCAGTAGTGCGCCCAGCCCTCAACGTCCGTGTTCGCGCCCAGCAATTTGCGCACGCGGCTGGGCGCCTGCGGCAGCCACAGGAACTGCACGTAGTGGCCCGGATAGGCCTCGTGCACCGCAGTCGAAATCACGGTGCCGACGTTGAACGAATGCATGTAGCCCTCGACCTCGGCAGGCTTCATGGAGGGGTCGGGGAGCGTCACGTTAAAGTACGCCTCGGTGGCATGTGCCTCAAAGGGGCCCGGCGTATCCATGCTGGCGAATGTGGTGGCGCGCATGAAGGGCGGCGTCTCTTCGACGATGGGCCGCACGTCGGAAGGAATGGTCACGATATGGTGCGAACGAATGAAACCGACCAGGCCGTCGAAGGTGGCGCGAAAGCTGGGGATCAACTGATCGGGTGCGGGATGATTCTGGCCGAGTTCTTCAAGGACCGCGCGAGGATCTTTGTCCGGCTCCAGATTTTTCGCCACCTGATTGAAGTGCGCCTGGTTCTTGCGCAGGTCGGCCCAGCCTATATCGAGCAATTTGTCGAGCGGAATATCAACCATCTCGTCGTATTTGAGCTTCTTTGAGAAGGCATCCGCGCCGATGCGGAAGTCGCCGTTCGACTTGGGAAGGAGGTCGGTCTTGAGCCACGCGAGATAGCTGTTGAGTGCAGCGACGACGGCTGCGTTGGTCTGCGTGAACTCGGCCTTGAGAGCTGCGTCCTGCGCATCGGCAAAGGCCAACGGGACGTCGTGCTCAAAAAAACTCACGATGCCCGGCAACTGTTCGATGGCGATCTCGGTGTAGATGCGCGGAGGATTTGTGAGGTTGATGTGCGCCTCATCGAGCAGCGCGGGCATCTGTTTTTCGCGTGCGATCAGCGAGCGCAGCCGATCGTCGGGCGGCGCGAATTTGCGCTCCATCAGCACGAAAGCGGCGTTGGCGGCTGTGCTCGAATAGTTGTCCGGATTTTTCTCCCATGGACGGATGGTTTCAAGCGTCAGGAGGGCGGAACGGATGTTGGAGAGCACGATCTCGCGATCGCTTCGCGGAACGAAATCGGCCGCGTCCGCAGCGGGATGAATCGCTTCAATGCGCGCCTCAAAGCTCTTGAGCGCCGCAATCTCCGCGTCGATGTTCTTGTGTGAGTAATCTTCCAGTTGCGCGTCGTATTGGTGATAACCCACCTGCGTGCCTTGCGAGGGCGCGTAGTGAAAGTAAACGGTATCGAAATACTCATTCGAGACGCGCTCGAACTGCTGCTTCCAGTCTTGCTTTTCAGCGTATGCGGTAATCGCCGTAGCCATATAGACTCCAGTTGCCAGCATGTACCCAAATCTTTTCACTTTGCCTCTCTTCAACGAATACTGATGTTGTCGCCTAAATTCTGCCGGGAAGTTTTCGTCACATCCCCCAGTGGCTAAAGCCAACGGATTTCTGGCGCCTGCGGCACGGCTGAAGCCGTGCCCTTTCAAGACTTGCTCAGCAATCAGGCCTGGTTGGCAACCGGCGCCGCGGCCAGGTTGGCGACCAACTCGTGAATCTCAAGCAGCACTTCGTCGGGCCGCGTGGCAGCCAAAGGATACTTCAACAGACCCTGCGGCGTGAACTGCGCGCCGCGCTTTGCATTGCGCGCCACCAGGCGCATGAGGTGCTGGGGATCGACGGCCGCGTTTTCAGTGAAACGAATTTGCACCTCGCCGCGCTTGCGGTCGACCTGCGCGATGCCGATGCGCTCGCACTCCAGGCGCAGCAGCGCGGCATCGAGCAGGTAGACGGTAGCGTCGGGCGACTTGCCGTAGCGGTCTTCGAGCTCCGCGCGCAGCTCGGCAAGCGCCGCCTCAGAGTGCGCTCCAGCGACTTTCTTGTAAAGGCGCAGGCGCTGATTTTCTTCCGCCACGTAGCTCTCGTCAATGCGCAGTGGAATGCCAAGGTTGAGTTGCGTGGTGGGCCGCTCCTCGCTGCTCTCGCCTTTCATCTCCTTCACCGCGGCCTCAAGCATCGATGTGTAGAGCTCGAAGCCGACGGCCTCGATGTGCCCGCTCTGCTCGCCGCCCAGCATGTTGCCTGCGCCGCGCAGTTCGAGATCGAGCGCGGCAATCTTGAAGCCTGCGCCCAGGTCGCTGAACTCCTTGAGCGCAGCGAGGCGACGGCGCGCAATGTCACTCAACTCTTGTTCGGGCGGAATGAGTAAATACGCATAGGCCCGGCGATTGGAGCGGCCCACACGCCCGCGCAGCTGATAGAGCTCGCTGAGGCCGTGACGGTCCGCGCGGTTGATGAGGATGGTGTTGGCGAGCGGAATGTCGAGGCCATTCTCGATGATCGTGGTCGCCACCAGCACATCGTATTCGTGATGCATGAAGGCCAGCATCACGCGCTCGAGCTCGGTTTCGCCCATCTGTCCGTGGCCCACGGCGACGCGCGCCGCAGGCACGAGCTCCTGGATGCGCGCGGCGATTTCGTAGATCGACTCCACGCGGTTGTGCACGAAATAAACCTGGCCGCCGCGCTCGAGTTCCACTTCAACCGCGGAGCGCACGATCTTCTCATCGAACTTGGCGACCACGGTCTGAATCGCCATGCGGTCCTTGGGCGGCGTCTCGATGACGCTCATGTCGCGCAGGCCCACCAGCGACATGTGCAGCGTGCGCGGGATGGGCGTGGCGCTCATGGCGAGCACGTCGATCTCCTTGCGCATCTGCTTGAGCCGCTCCTTGTGGCGCACCCCGAAGCGCTGCTCTTCATCGACCACGAGCAGTCCGAGATCCTGGAACTTGATGTCCTTGGAAAGGATGCGATGCGTGCCGATGAGTATGTCGACGTTGCCATTCTCCACGCGCTCGACGATGAGTTTCTGCTCTTTTGCGGTGCGGAAGCGCGAGATCATTTCCACGTTGATGGGGAACTGTGCGAAGCGACGCTTGAAGGTTTCAAAATGCTGAAAGCTCAGAACGGTGGTTGGCGTGAGGATGGCCACCTGCTTGCCGTCCTGGACGGCCTTGAACGCGGCGCGCATGGCGACCTCAGTCTTGCCGTAGCCCACATCGCCGCACAGCAGGCGATCCATGGGCGTGGTCGACTCCATGTCGAATTTGATGGCGCGAATGGCGGAGACCTGGTCGTCGGTTTCACGATAGTCGAACGAGTCCTCAAACTCGCGCTGAAATTCATTGTCGGGCGAGAAGGCTGTGCCCTGCGCGGTCTTTCGTTCGGTATAAAGCTTGAGCAGTTCGCCGGCCATGTCCTCCATGGCTTTGCGCACACGCGCCTTGGTCTTGGTCCACTGCTGCGAGCCAAGTCTGTTCAACACCGGCGCGGGTCCGGCGTCGGTGGAGCGATATTTCTGAATGAGATCGAGGCGCGTGAGCGGAACGTAGAGCTTGGCGGCCTCGGCGAATTCGAGGATCATGAATTCGATGGAGAGGCCGTCCTGCACGATCTCTTTGAGGCCCTGGTACTGCGCGATGCCGTGCTCCACGTGGACCACGTAATCGCCGATGGTGAGGTCGCGAAAATCCGACACAAACGCGGCGGTCTTGGAGCGGGTGGGCTCGGGCCGCGCGGCCACATCGGCTTCGTCGGAGAGATCGTTGGCGCCGAAGAGGATGAGGTTGTCGCCGGGAAAGCTGACGCCAGCGGACAATAGCGTGCGCACGATGACCGGGACGCGCAGATCGCCTGCCATGTAGCTGGCTTCGTCGAGGACGGTTTCGCCGCCGGGATGAAAGAAGCGGCTGCCGAGGCGATAGGGAAGCTGGTACTCGCGCATCACGGTGGCGAGCCGCTCCACGTCGCCCTGGTTGGGCGCGGCCAGAACGATGCGCTGCTCGGCCGCGATGAGCGAGCGCAACTGCTCGGTGAGCGCGGGAATGGACCCATGAAACCGCAGCGTGGGACGCGAGTTCATGGCAATCTCGCCGAGCGTCTTGTCGTCATCGAGCACGTCCACGACGCCGAGTTGGTCGAGATCGAGTCCATGATGCGAGTCCAGCATGGCCTGCAGAATTTCGGGACGGAGATAGATGTCTTCGGGCGCGATCAGCGAGCCGATGCCGGAGCGCTCGTGGCGTTGCTCCACCTTGTTCCACCAGCGATCGATCTGGTTGCGCACCATGGCTGGCTCTTCAACAAAGAGTGCGCATTTGGGCAGCAGCTTGAGCAGATGGCTCTCCGCGCCGGCCACGCAGGAGAAAAATTCCCAGCCGGGAAAGACGCTGACTCCGCCTGCCGCAGCAGCCTCGGCAGCCATCTCTTCATCTTCTCCATCGACGCGCTGTTTGCTGAGACGCGCATGCACAGCGGCCAGCAGGCGCTCGGTTACGGGCGTCTCGGTCAGCGGCAGCAGCTGCGTCTCATCCAGGCCCGACTGCGAACGCTGCGTCTCGGGATCGAATTTGCGAATGGTGTCGATCTCGTCGCCGAAAAATTCGATGCGCACGGGCCGGTCGGACTCGGGCGAGTAGACATCGAGAATGCCGCCGCGGCGCGTGAATTGGCCCGGCATCTCGACCAGATCCATTTGCGCGTAGCCCACGCTGGCCAGATGCGCGGTGAGCACCTCGACGTCGACCTCTTCGCCGCGCTTTAGGGTCACGGCGAGGCTGGCGTAGTAGTCGCGATGGAAGAGCCGGAGCGCGGCCGCCTCGATGGGCGCGATGAGAATGGACACCTCACCAGTTGCGAGCTTCCACAGCGCGGCGGCGCGCTGCTCCTGCACATCGGGATGCGGGGAGAGATTTTCAAAAGGGAGCACATCGTGGGCGGGCAGGCGCACCAGCCGCGCCGGATCGACCGCGCCGGTGAGCTCGCAGCCTGCGCGCAGCGTGGCTTCGAGGGCTTCCGCGGCCTTGTTGTCGGCGACCACCAAGATGACGGGCTGCTTGGCGGCCCGCGCCATCAATGGCAGCACCAGGGAGCGGGCGGTCGCTGTCAATCCGGACACACGCCTGCGCCCCGTGCCGAGGCTGAGGTGCCTGCGCACGCGCTCAAATGCTGGAGACTGCTCCAGCGCCGCGAAGATTTCGCGGACGAACGGGAGAATCATGCAATGCCAGTTTACCAGTGTGGGCGCGATGCTGTAGCCGGCCGGCCGGTGTGATTCGATGTCCTGCGAAAGTCACTTACGACGATTGCGGTTGCTCCACCCCGCGCTTGCGTCTCAAACCGGCGCCGCTGACTGTCACCGCGCCAAGTGCGACACTCGCCGCAATGGCCCACAGGCCGGCCGAGTAGGTATGCGTGGCATCGTGCAGCCAGCCGATGGCATAGGGGCCGGCAAAGCCCCCGGTGGCGCCGAGGGAGTTGACCATGGCGATAGCCGCGCCCGCCACCTTGCTGCTCATGCGCCCGGTGGAGGCGCTCCAGAACAGCGGCAACGCGCCGTAGACGCCCATTGAGGCAAAGCAGAAACAGGTGAGCGTCGCGGGCAGGCTGTGAACCAGGCCGGCGCCCAGAAATCCAGCAGCGGACACCAGGTACATGGTGGTCAGCGAACCTCGGCCGCGCAGGCGGCTGGCCAGCACCATGGCCACACTGCCAGCGCCGTACGGGAGCGCTGCCCACCAGCCGGTGGCGGTGGCAGACACTCCGCCGGCAGCCAGGATTTTTGGCAGCCAGAAGCTCAGTCCGTAGAGGCCCGTCATCAGCATGAAGTAGGCGATGGCGTCACGCGCGATGTGAGCTGTGATTTTTCCAGATGCGGTGCGCTCGCTTAGTTCGTCGCAGTGCATTTCGCGTTGCAACTGTTCCCGCTCGCCGGGCGCGAGCCAGCGTGCATTCCAAGGACCGTCGACCAGCACAAGCCAGGTGACCACGCCGAGGAGCAGCGCCGGCGCGCCCTCCAGGATGAAGAGCCACTGCCAGCCGCTCAGGCCGGCCGCACCATTGAGCAGCAAAATGTGCGAGGAGACTGGAGAGCCGATGCAGTTGCATACCGGCAGCGCGAGCAGGAACATCGCCATCACACGGCTGCGCACCGGCCGCGGCAGCCACAGCGTGAGGTAGAAGATGACGCCGGGATAGAAACCGGCCTCGGCCACGCCCAGCAGCAGGCGCGCCCAGATGTATTCCGAGCGGCCGTCGATGAACGCCGTCAGCACCGACACAGTGCCCCACACCACCAGAAGCAGCGCGATCCAACGTCGAGCGCCGATGCGCGCCAGCATCAGGTTGGCGGGCACCTCAAACAGACAATAACCAAGAAAGAAGATGCCCGCCGCAAAGCCGTAAAGGCTGTCGGAAATCCCGAGGTCGCGGTTCATGGTGAGCGCGGCAAAGCTGATATTGACGCGATCGAGAAACGCCACCATGTAGAGCAGCATGAGGAAGGGGCAGAGGCGCAGCGCAATTTTCTTGTAGAGCGGATTCATGGGCGAATTGAGACTGGGGTGGCGCAGAGGCAATCATACAGCGCTGCCTATTGCGCGACTTCGGGTATAAAATCAAGCCACTGGAGGCTGCCATGGCCACTTCCACTCACGGATTAATTTCGGTTGAGGAGTATCTTGCATCGGGCGACTATCAGCCGGATGTGAACTATATCGATGGCGAGATCGAGGAGCGGCACCTGGGAGAGTACGACCACTCCGCATGGCAGGAAGCAATACTTGCCTGGTTTGGTCGGCATTTAAAGGAATGGAAGATTCGCAATCGCCCTGCGTATCGCGTTCAGGTGCAGCCAACCAGATTTCTTGTGCCTGACGTGACCATTATCGATGCGGCGATTCCGCCGGAACGGATTGCGATCACGGCCCCGATCGCCGTGTTTGAAATCTGGAGCGAGAAGAGCAGTGTGCGCCGGCTGTTGCGCAATCTTGTTGACTATGAGGCAATGGGCATTCCGCAGATATGGTTTATTGACCCTGCCGATCCGGTGTGGCAGCGGTTTGAGGGCGGACAACTGCGCAATGCGAGCCGCTTCGTTGTTCCTGACCGGGGCATTGACATCGACATGCAGGAGATCGCGAAGCTGGTTGAGTAGGTCGCAGAAATTCGTCGAGCTTTACTCCCCGCCCAGCGCCTTGGTAAACGCATAAAAGAAATCCAGCGACTTCCAATACGAATCAACCGGCAGGCGCTCATCTTGCCCATGAGCCCGGTCGTCGTCGCGCTCGAGCGCGATGGCTGAGTAGCCGTAGCAGGGAATGCCTGCCTGCGCGAAATAAATCGAATCGCTTGCCCCGTTTTCCATGACCGGCGTCACGGGCGTGCCGGGCCAGAGCTGCTGCGTGATGCGCGTGAGCGGCTCAAAGACCTCGGGAATCGGCGCAGGCGGGACCATGGCCTTGCGCTCGGGAGCCGTGTCAGCCACATCGCCCGCGTCGGAGACATATTTCACCGTCAGCTTGGGGTCGGCGAAGAGGCCGATCAGCTGCTGGCGAATCTCTTCCGGCGAATGGCCGGGAAAGATGCGGCAGTTGACGTTGGCCTGCGCGGACTGGGCCAGCGCGTTGTTGGCGTGGCCGGCGATCAGGCGCGTGGCCACGCACGTGGTGCGGAAGTTGGAGCTGAAGCTGGGCTCGACGCTGAGGCGCGCGGCCGCATCTAGATCGGGCGGCGTGGCCAGGATGGCGCGAATGTCGGTGGCCGTCTGCCCCGTTTCCTGCCCGGCGAGATTCTTGAAATAGGTGCGCGTCACGTCATTCATCTCGAAGGGAAACGAGTACGCAGCGAGCTTCGAAAGCGCGGCGGTCAGCTCGTAGATGGCGTTGTCGGGGCGGGGGCGCGAGCTATGGCCGCCGGGATTGATGGCTGTGACCTGAAAGTCCGAGTAGACCTTTTCCGTGGCCTCAACATCGGCCACCACGGCGTGGCCGTGATCGAGTTCCACGCCGCCGGCATCGGGATTGATGACGTAAGCCGCGTCCACCAGCTCGCGATGCTGCCTTACCAACCAATCCGCCCCGTTGAACTTGCCGCCTTCCTCGTCCGCGGTGAGCGCCAGGATCAGGTCGCGCCTGGGCTTGTAGCCCTCGCGATGCAGGCGCAGGAACGTGGCCACCAAGGCGGCGTCCGAGTCCTTCATGTCCTGCGTGCCGCGGCCGTAGTAGTAGCCGTCCTTCTCCACAAATTCAAAGGGATCGGTGTGCCAGTCCGAGCGCAGCGCCTCAACCACATCCATGTGGCAGAGAAAGAGCGCCGGCTTCTCGGTGGGCGTGCCGGCGGCGCGAATCCTGACCACCAGATTCTGCTTGCGCGCGTCGGGGCCGAGCAGGTGCACGTCTTCGGGGGCAAAGCCGGCATCGAGAAAGCGCTTCTGCATGGCAGCGGTGGCAGTGGTCACGTTGCCGCGCGGCGTGTCCGTGGTGTTGATCTCAATGAGCTGCTTGAAAATCTCTTTGGCCAGGGCGCGGTCTTCAGGCGATGCGGCAGGCAGCGGGGTCTGGGCGAGCGCGGGAAGACAAAGGCAGGCGGCGGCAACAAGCGAGGCAAGGGGATGCGGGAAAGCATTTCGGTGCATGGTGGAATTGTAATGCCCGCCCGGTGCGATATTGGATTTCCGCTCGCGCCACGTTTGCACACTTGGCCAAATCGATTTATTGTTGTCCTGCCAAATATTACGAGGTGAGGTATGCATCTGCGGTCTGCTGTCGTCCTGTCTGTTGTCGCCGTTGCTCTTTGTGCGCAATCTCAAACGCGGCCGAAGATTACCGGCATCTCGCATCTGGCCGTCTACACGTCCGACGGCGCGGCCACCGATCACTTTTATCGCGAAATTGTGGGCGCGGCAAAGGCGGCCGATCCGCAGAATCCGCAAGGCGTACGCTACATGATCAATGCCGTGCAGTTTGTTGAG
>Ga0302324_100020839_pt1 | contig 12800 bp, 10 predicted proteins | sample Palsa_T0_1_FD_201949 | JGI IMG/M metagenome (GOLD analysis project Ga0302324, IMG submission 201949) | Peat permafrost microbial communities from Stordalen Mire near Abisko, Sweden - Palsa_T0_1 | ecosystem: Environmental > Terrestrial > Soil > Palsa > Peat permafrost | place: Sweden: Abisko...
CCGGCCAGCTCGGCGCTGTCGGATACCCGGAACACCGACCACATCGTGTACCGGATCAGCTCGTTCAGCTCCCGCGCCTTCAGCCGCTGCCGGAAGTCCCCGGTCGGCTCGGTGCCGGCCGGCCTGCTGCCGGACTGCTCCGCCCCGGGCTGGTCCGTGACCGGGCGCAGCCCGGCGTGCTCCATCTCGGGCCGCTGCCCGGTCTCGTTGCCAGCCATGCCTTCATTGTCCCCCAGCGCCTTGAGCGGTCCCGCCGCGGCCGGCCGCGCGGTGGCCGGCCGCGCGGTGGCCGGCCGCGCGGTGGCCGGCCGCGCGGTGGCCGGCCGCGCGGTGGCCGGACGATTTCTTGATCACGGTAACTCGGGGCTGCTGGAGCAACCACCTATTTCCGTGATCAAGAAATGGTGGGGATGATCCCGGCGGGCGTCGGCAGGCTGGAGATGACCTGGTCCGCGGCGGTGCGCGCTGAGGCGATGCAGGCGGGGATGCCGATCCCGTCGTAGCCCGCGCCGCAGACGGCCAGGCCCGGCTGGGCGGCGATTGCCGCGCGGATCCGAGCCACCCGGTCCAGATGGCCGACGTTGTACTGCGGCAGGCCGCCGCCCCAGCGGCTGACCCGGGTGTCGACCGGGCTGCCGCGAACGCCAGTGGCCGCCGCCAGGTCAGCGACCGCCAGCGCCGCGAGCTCGCCGTCATCACGCTGCAGCAGCGCCTCCTCGCCGAGCCGCCCGACAGAGCACCGGACGAGGTGAACGTGCCGGTCGGGCTCGCGCAGGTGCGGCCATTTGACGGTGCTGAAGGTGACCGCCTTGACGGCCCGGCCATCGACTGCGGGCACTAGGTAGCCGCTGCCCACCGGCACGGCCGGGAACGCGTCGTCGGGGAAGGCCAGTGTGACGATCGCCATGCTCGCACTAGTGATCTCGGCAAGCCCCGCCGCGGCCGCCTCCCCGCCGGGCACGCCGGCCAGCAGCCGGCTGGCCGGTGCGGCCGGCAGCGCGAGGACGACAGCGTCCGCGTCGAGCTGCCACGGCGCGTGAGCTGACCCGATCGTGAGCCGCCACCCGCCCGCCGTGCGGGCTAGCCCGCGCACCATCGCGCCGGTCCGGATCGTCGCGCCGGACGCGGCGGCGACCGCCGGGACCAGGGTGGCAAGGCCGCCGGCCAGCGTGGTGAATACCGGCCGCGCAGGACCGGCTGACCCGTGAGGATCCGGCACGGGCCCGTCCGGTGCGGCGCCGCCCGGCTCGGGGCTGGCCGGTGCGGCGTCGCCCAGCGCAGGGCGACCCGGCCCCGGGTGGCCCGGCCCCGGGTGGCCCGGCGCGGGGTGATCCGGCGCGGGGTGATCCGGCGCGGGGTGATCCGGCGGCGGGCGGTCGGGTCGCGGGGTGTCGAGCACGGAGCGGGCGGCGGCGGCCAGCGAGGCGTACCGCCGCGACGCGGCGGCGAGCCCGGGCAGCGTCGCCTCGAACGACAGCTGCTCAGACCGGCCCGCGTAGACGCCGCCGAGCAGCGGGTCGACCAGCCGGTCCACCAGTTCCTGGCCGAACCTCGCCCCGACGAAGCTGGTCACCGACACGTCGCCGTCCCGCGGTGTCGCCGGCAGCTCGGCATCTGCCATGGCACTGGCCAGCCCGGCGGCGGAGAGGATCTGGGACTCGGCCAGCGCATCCAGATCCGCGGGCACGCCCATGACGTGGCGCCGCGGCAGCGGCCGCAACCGTCCCCTGGTCCAGATCCCGGCCGTCGTCGTGCCCGGCTGCACCAGCTGACCGGCCAGGCCTACCGCTGCGATCAGATCCGTGCCCTCCGGCCGCCGGGCCAGCAGCGCCTCGGCACCGGAGTCGACGGCGATACCGGCCACCTCGGACACGGCGAGCTTGCCGCCGAGCCGCGGTGATCCCTCCAGCACGGTCACCGCCGCACCCGCGTCGCGCAGGAAGAACGCGGCGGCGAGCCCGGCGATCCCGCCGCCCACGATGACGACGTGAGGCGGCTCGGCAGGCGCGGTCATGCGGCCAGTGTGTCAGGCCACTTCACGTGCCCCGGCGGCTGCTGCTCCTCATAGGAATTAGCGGGTCGGCATTCCGGCGGCCTCGGCCGAAGGTGGCCGACCCCCAGCTGAGCACTTGGTCCTGCTCATTGGCGTCAGGCTGCCGCGGTCTATACTGGGTCTCAGGTGAGCCGGGAAGCCTGGTCGGCGCGATGTTGAAGCCATGATCCGCGCGGAGGTGCCACCGATGACCCGCTTCCTGAGCAGAGACCGGATCGCGATACTGGCCGCGCTGGTGGCACCGCTGGGCGCGGCGGCGATCCTGCTGCCGTTTCGCGCCAGCTGGTCCAACACGAATGCGGCCCTGCTGTTGGTCGTGGTTATCGTCGGAGTTTCCGCGATCGGGAACCGGATGGCTGGCGCCCTGGCGGCGGTGTGGGCGGCGGTCTGGTTCGATTTCTTCTTCACCCTGCCGTATTACCGGTTCACGATCCGCCACTCCGCAGATGTCACCACCGCGGCCCTGCTGCTGCTGACCGGGCTGGCGGTGTCGCAACTGGCTGCCCGCGCCCGGCGGCTGAGGACCGTCGCCATCACGGACGCGGGCTACCTCGCGCTGATCCACGAGACAGCTTTGCTAGGCGAGTCAGCCCGGTCCCCCGATGCGGTGGTCGATCACGTGAAGGAGCAGCTCGTCGGCCTGCTGGAGCTGGAGGGAGCCCGCTTCGAGTACGGCGCGCTGCTGGGCCACCCGCCGCGCCTGGAGACGGACGGGACCGTCATGGTGGGCCACGCCCGGCGGGATGTTGGCCAGTTCGGCCTCCCCGGCGAGGAGATCGAGCTGCGGACCTTCGGCAACGGCCAGTACTACGGCCGGTTCATGCTGAAGCCCAGGCCGGGTTCGAGGCCCTCACTGCAGGCGCGCCTGGTCGCCGTGACGCTGGCCGATCAGGCCGGCCGGGCGCTCGGCGCCAGCCAGGCCGCCAGGAGCTCGCGCTAAGGCCGCGGTGCTCGCCTGGCGATACACCAGGTGCAGCAGAGCTGCCACGCTGCGGTACGGGTCACGGTGGCCGGCCTCGCGTTCGGCAGCGAGCAGGCCGGCCAGCTCAGCTGGCCCCGGCGCGGGCTCATCCAGGTGATCGGTGAAGACCCGGACGCCGTACCACTCCTGGCGCTGCCAGCCGAGCGGCGCGAGCGCGGCGTCCATCTCCGCCGGGGTGTGGGCGCGGGCCTGCAGGCCCAGCCGGTTGACGTAGTCCTTGCTGTCGAAGGCGGCCAGAGCGGCCGGCCAGTCGCCGCGCAGCCCGTCGCGCATCGAGGTGGCAAGCCCGTTGCGCACGAGCAGCGACAGGGCGCCGTCGGCGGCGGTCACCACGTCCAGCGCGCCGAGCATGGGGCTGATATCGGGAAGGTACATCAGGACTCCGTGGCACAGCACCACGTCAAAAGCTCCCCGCACCAGTGCGGGCGCGTTCTCGCCAGCGCCATGGATGAGGCGCACCCGGGCCGCGACGTCGCCTTGCTCGCCCGCCAGAGCGGCCTCGAAGGCGGCGAGCAGCTCGCTGGAGGAGTCGATGCCGGTGACCTCATGCCCGGCCCTGGCCAGATGCAGTGCCTGGGTGCCCTGCCCGCAGCCGACGTCGAGCACCTGCGCAGGCGGCCCGATCAGCTGCGGGAGCCCGGCGAGCTGGGACCGCAGCACCTCCTGGCGGACCACGTCACGCAGCCGCCCGAGCATGCCGAGCCAGCGGGCTGCCCCTCCGGCGAAGGAGCTGCCCTCGCCGCCGCCCGAGGTTGCTGGCTGGCTGATCGGTTCCGCCTCCTGCCGGCGATTATCGCCGGGCCGGAACCAGCCGCCCGGCGCGTGCGTCCCAACGGCATGAACACTAGCGCTCGGGCTCCGGCCTCCCGCCCGCGACAGCGACCGGGACAGCAACTGCGACTGCGCGGGACCGCGCTCTTCCTCGCCGCGGCGGCTTCCGCCGCTGGCCTGCTGCTGGCCGGCTGCTCAGCCGGATCCTCCCCGGCGATCTCGGCCATCGGCACGCATGCCCCGTCGATCCCGGGCAGGGGCACCCACGCCGCCAGCAGCCCCGGCTCTGCGGGGCGAAGCGTGGGGCTCGGCGCCCTGCCACCCGCGGCCGGGGGAAGCCTCGCGGCCGAGGGAAGCCCTGGCGACGGTTCGACCTCCATCACCGCGGCCAGGCTGGTGGTGCCCGGCCAGAGCATCATCTACACGGCCGCGCTGACCGTGCGGGCGGAGAACGTGAGCGCCGCCGCCTCGCTGGCGACCAGCATCGTGACCGCCGCCGGCGGGTACGTGGCCGGCGAGCAGGCCACGCTCAAGCCGACCGGCCATGCCCGGGCCACGGTCAGCCTGCGGCTGAAGGTCCCGGTCGCCGCGTATCCGGCCACGCTCCGCCAGCTGTCCGGCAAGCTCGGCAGCCAGACCTCGCTCTCCCAGCAGACCCAGGACGTGACCGGGGAGGTCGCCGACGTCAGCAGCCGGGTGGCGTCAGCGCAGGCCGCCATCGCCGCGCTGCGCGGCCTGCTCCGCCGAGCGGCCTCCGTCAACGGCCTGCTCAACGTCCAGGACCAGATCAGCTCCCAGGAGTCCGAGCTCGAGGCGCTGCAGGCCCAGCAGCGCGCACTGGCCGGCGAGACCAGCTACGCGACGGTGTCGCTGCGGCTGGTGAGTAAGCACCTGGAATCCGTTCCGGCCAAAAAACGGTCACATGATTTCCTGAGCGGCCTTTCTGCTGGCTGGCGCGGACTGCGAGTGGCGGGCGCCTGGCTGCTCGCGGCCGTGGGAACGGTGCTTCCCTTCGCCGTGCTCGCCGCGGTGCTGGCCGGCATCGGATACGCCGGGCGGCGGCGGGTGCTGCGGCGCAGGTCCCGTCCGAGCACCGCCGGGTAGCGCGCCGCTAGCGGGGCAGCCGGGCTGACTGCTCGTGCACCAGGTCAGTCAGCCTGGCGAGCATGTCAGGATCGGTGTCGGGCAGTACGCCGTGGCCGAGGTTGAAGATGTGACCTTCGGCGGTGCGACCGCGGTCGAGCACCTCACGCGCGCGTCGCTCGATGACCTCCCACGGCGCGAGCAGGACCGCCGGATCTAGGTTGCCCTGCAGCGCCTTGCCGGGCTCGACCCGGCGCGCTGCCTCGTCCAGCGGCACCCGCCAATCCACCCCGACCACGTCCGGGCCCGCCTCGCTCATCAGCCCGAGCAGCTCGCCGGTACCGACGCCGAAATGAATCCTCGGCACGCCGGCCGGGGCCAGCGCCTGGAAGATCCGCCTGCTGTGCGGCAGCACGAACCGGCGGTAGTCATCCGGGCCGACGCTTCCCGCCCAGGAGTCGAACAGCTGCACGGCGCTGGCCCCTGCCGCCACCTGGACCTGCAGGAAGGCGATCGTGATGTCGGTCAGCCTCGTGAGCATGGCCTTCCACAGTTTGGGATTCCCGTACATGAGCGCCTTGGTGCGGTCGAAGCTCTTCGACGGGCCGCCGTCGACCAGGTAGCAGGCGAGCGTGAACGGGCCGCCGGCGAACCCGATCAGCGGGGTGCCGCCAAGCTCGGCGACCAGCGCGGTGACCGCCTCAGTCACGAACGGAATGTCGTCAGGCTGCAGCGGACGGAGCCGGGCCAGGTCGTCTTCCGCGCGGATCGGCTGCTCGACGACCGGCCCGACCCCGGGAGCGATGTCGATGCCGATCCCTATCGCCTTGAGCGGCACCACGATGTCGCTGAACAGGATCGCGGCATCCGCCGCGTACCTGCGCAGCGGCTGCAGCGTGATCTCTGCGATCAGGTCGGGCCGGGAGCATGCGTCGAGCATCGACGTCCCGGCCCGGGCTGCGCGGTACTCGGGCAGCGAGCGTCCGGCCTGGCGCATGAACCAGACCGGCGTGCGGGGAACTGGCTGCCGCAGGCAAGCGCGCAGGAACGGCGATTCCTCCGTCTGCGAAGTCACACCGCCGATCGTCTCACAGGACGCGCGCGCCCTGGACCTTCATCGCGGGCGGACTGGCGCTGCCGCGCTGCCGCCGAAACGTCTCGTGACACGCCGCTGCAGATCCGCTGCGCGGGGTCCGCGGCGTGCCAGCATCAAGCTCACCCCGGCAAGGAGGTCGCCGATGACTGAGCTGGCCCAGATGACCATGTACTGCCCCGACTGCCGCGCAGAGCGGCCGTTCGGGCAGTACCACGCGGAAGCCGGGTGCTGCCCTCACTCCCCGGAAGGCCGGTGCCCCGAATGGTCGTGCACGGCATGTGGAGCAGCGCTGTTTGTAGGTTTCATCCCTTATGCATATGAATCAAGCCGTGTGCCGGATATTCGCGACCGGGTGGCATGAGGGCCTCGCGCTCGCGCCGTACGCTCAGACCATGAGGCACGAGGGCGAGACAGCTGGCGTTGCGGCCGGGGGCATCGCGGCCGGGGTCGCGGTCGGGAGGGGCGCGGCCGGGGGCGGCGCGGCGACGTTCCGCTCGGCCCTTGCCGACCTTGAGGCCGGCCTTGACCTGCAGCGCGGGCTGCGGCCCGAGCTGACCTTCGAGCAGGAACCGGCGCCAAGGAAGCTGGCCCCTTACGCCGCGTCGGTCACCGTCACCGTGCACGACGGCGACGGCGATATTGGCTGGGGCAGGTTCGTGCTGCTCTATGACCCGGCGGGGCAGCGCGGCTGGGGCGGCCCGTTCCGGATCATCGCCCACCTGCGCGTCGATCTCGAACCCGAGATTGCCGCGGATCCGCTGATCGGGGAGGTCGGCTGGAGCTGGCTGACCGAGGCGCTGGACGCCCGTGCAGTCGGCTACCAGCTGACCAGCGGGACGGTTACCCGGGTGGTAACGGAGGGGTTCGGCGCGAAGCAGGACGAGCCTGCCACGACCGAGTTCGAGCTGCGGGCTTCCTGGTCGCCAGCCCGGCAGGAGCCGGGTGCCGGTGCCGCGGCGGCCGGTCCCGCGGCGGCCGGTCCCGCGGCGGCCGGTCCCGCGGCCGCCGGTCCCGCGGCCCCCGGTGCCGAGCCCCCCGGTGCTGTGCCGGCGGGCATCGGCGAGCCTGGCGTCCTCGGGCTGGACGGCCACGTCGCCGCCTGGTGCGACGCGCTCTGCGCGGCGGCGGGCCTGCCGCCGATGGCGGCCGGGGTGAGCGCGCTGCGGCAGCGGCGCGGGCGGCGGCAGCGATGACCAGCGGCAGCGAGCCAGTGCCAGCGGCAGACGGACTTGCCAGGCCAGAGGGCGGCGGGCTCGCCATGACGGAGGGCGGGGCGCCGGCGGAGGTTACCGGGGCCCGGGCGGAGGTTCAGTCGGAGGTTCAGGCCAAAGTGACCGGGGCGCAGGCGGAGGCCCCGGCGGAGGCTGCCGAGTCCGAGTCCGTGCCGCTGCTGGTGCCCCGGGACGGCCTTCCGCCGCTGGTGGTCACAGCCGACGCGCTCGACGCCGCCGCCCGGTTGCTCGCGGCCGGCCACGGCCCGGTCGCTGTCGACGCGGAGCGTGCCTCCGGCTTCCGTTACGGGCATCGGGCCTTTCTCGTGCAGTTCCGGCGCCGCGGCGCGGGAACGGTGCTGATCGACCCGGTGGCATGCCCTGACCTGTCAGGCATCGACCGCGTGCTGGAGGGTACGGAAGCCGTCCTGCACGCCGCCTCGCAGGACCTGCCATGCCTGGCGGAGATCGGATACCGGCCCCAGCGGCTCTTCGACACCGAGCTGGCCGGGCGGCTGCTCGGCTACCCGCGGGTCGGGCTCGGCACCCTGGTCGAGGCAGTGCTCGGGCTGGCCCTGGAAAAGAGCCACTCGGCGGCTGACTGGTCCACCCGGCCGCTGCCCGATGACTGGCTGCTGTACGCGGCGCTGGACGTCGAGGTCCTCGTTGAGCTACGCGATGAGCTCGCCCAGCAGCTCGAGGCGCAGGGTAAGGCCGAATGGGCGCGGCAGGAATTCGCCGCCGTGCTCGCGGCCGGCCCGGCGCCGCCACGGATAGACCCATGGCGCCGTACGTCGGGCATCCACCGCGTGCACAGCAGGCGGGGCCTCGCGGTAGTTCGCGAACTCTGGCTGGAGCGCGACAGGATTGCCCGGCAGCGCGACCTGTCGCCTACCCGGGTCCTGCCCGACGCCGCCATCATCGAGGCCGCCAGGTCGCTGCCCAAGGGCGCCCCCGACCTCGGCAGGATCGCCGGCTTCCACGGGCGGGGGGCTCGCAAGTACACCAGCGAATGGCTGCGAGCGGTCGGGCGGGCCAGGGCTGAGCCCGAGCCCGCGTTGCCCGAGTCATCGGCACAGGTCAGCGACGGGCCGCCGCCCGCGCACCGCTGGCAGGAGCGTGACCCTGCGGCGGCCACGCGGCTGACCGCAGTCCGGGCCGCGGTCGCGGCACTGGCTGACGAGCATGGCCTGCCGACGGAGAACCTGCTGCCGCCGGACGCCGTGCGCCGGCTCGCCTGGCAGCCGCCTGATCCGGTCAGCCCGGCGGCCGTCGGCATGAACCTGGCCAGCCATGGCGCCCGGCCATGGCAGGTCGATATCACGGAGGCGGCGATCTCCGGTGCCCTGCTGAGAGTCATCGAGAAGGCATCCGACTGAGGCGTTCACCGGCCAGCGTCACAGCGCCGACCCGGTTCCCAGGCGCCGGGCGACCGGGCCGCCAGGCTCGGGCCGCCAGGCTCGGGCCGCCAGGCTCGGGCCGCCAGGCTCGGGCCGCCAGGCTCGGGCCGCCAGGCTCGGGCCGCCAGGCTCCCGCGGCCGGCTCCCAGGCGGCCGAGTGTTACGTCGTCCGCGGCGGTCCATTCATGCGCTTCGCCGCAGCGCCGACAGGTCGCACGGCACCGAGGACCCAGCCCGCAGGACTCCGGCGCAGGGAAGCAGCCGGTCGGTCTCCGGGTAATGCGGATAGACGTTGAGTATTACCTCGCAGTCGCAGCAGCAGGCGCCCTGCCGCTCCAGGCGGCGGATCAGGCCCCGCGCAGCGGGCGCACGGAGGTCCCGCCACCAGGTTGTCCAGCGGTGGGTGCCGTCGCAGCCGAACTGCTCGATCATCCGCAGCAGGTAGCAGCGCAGGCACTCCCTGTGCCCGGGCTCGGTAAGCCGGAACGACAGCTCCGCGAGCTGGCTCTCGACCGCGTCCGCCAGGCTCTCCGTCATGGCTGCTCCTTCTCCTCCGGTGACCCGATGGGAGCAGTTCTAACCTCAGCTGCCGACATTTCCGGGCGTGCCCCGCTCGATCCGGGGAGCAGGACAGGGCTCGATGCCGTTGAAACGACATCTGAGCGGGTCAGATGCTGTTGAAACAACATTGGCAAGGGTTCCGGCCGGGGTACGGCCCGGCGAGGTCGTGCCGCGGGCCCTGGCCGCCGTCTTCAGCGCCCGTCTTCAGCGCAGGCCGTCAGCGCAGGCCGTCAGCGCAGGCCGTCAGCGTCGGCGAGGACGGCCGCCGGGCGCCTGGGCGCCGACCGCCGACCGCCGACCGCGCGGTACCTGTGCTGCCCGACGCGCTCAGCGCGCGTCCTGCGACGACGGCACGACGGCGTCTGGAGACGACGGCACGGCAGCCGCGAGATCATAACGATCGGCGGCTATCAGAGTGCCTTTGGCGACATGTAGGACCCACCAGGCCGCCTTGCGCAGCGACGGGCCGGCCGGCGGGCTGGCCGCGAGGCGAGCGCAGATCGCCGCCAGGAGTACCGGCAGGTTCTCGCCATGAGCGCAGATAAGCGTCGGCTGATCCTGGTCGACGATTCGCCCGGCGAGCTTTAGCAGATTCACGCCGGGGCCGCTCTCAGGCCCCGCGGTGAGGCCGGCATCTGTCTCCGCCGTCGTGCCGGCCAGCGCCACGTAGGGCGTGACGGTCGCCACGCAGCGCGTGGCAGGGGAGCTGATCACGCGGCATGAGCCGAAGCAGGCCAGCAGCGGTGCGAGCCGCTCGGCGTCGGCGGCGCCGCCAGGATCCAGCGGCCTGGCCAGGTCGTCGCCGTGCCAGGTTCGCTTGCTGCCGGCTGAGGCATGCCGGAGCAGGATGATCGGAACGGTATCGGCTGGACCGCGGGTGAACTGCGCGAGCAGCGAAGCGTCCCGCTGGTAGGTCAGCCTGGCAGGCGCCGCGGCGGCGGGAACCCACTCCATCGCGTCTACCTCGTCGTTGGGGACGAAGGCGCTGCGATCAGCGGAGCGCGCTGCCCAGTAATCGACGAGCTTGACCCGGCCGCCGCTGTCGTAGCGCGTCTGCCCGAGGCACCGGCCCAGCGTCACCCCGATCCCGGTCTCCTCCGCGATCTCGCGCACCGCCGTCGCGAGCGCGTGCTCGCCGGGCTCGCACTTGCCCTTAGGCAAGGTCCAGTCGTCATAGCGGTCGCGGTGAATCAGGGCCACATCAACGCCATGGTCTCCGTGGCGCCACAGTACCCCGCCCGCTGCCCGAATCTCGCCTGACGCGCCGATCCCGGCCACCGCCGGATCAGCCACCGCCGGATCAGCCATCGGCGGCCCGGACCTGCCGCAGCCGGATCAGATGGCTCTGCAGATCGCGCAAGGGTGAGCCATTATCGCCCAGGTGATGCCTGGTCCACAGGCCATCAGGGCCCAGCCACCAGGACGACGTCCCCGCATCCATCGCCAGGTCGATGAGACTGCGCAGCTCAGCCTGCTGGGCGGGGTCGGTGACACGCACAAGGAGCTCCACCCGCCGGTCCAGGTTCCGGTGCATGAGGTCGGCGCTGCCGATCCAGGCCTCGCCAGGGGAGTTCCGGTTCCCCCGGCCGAACGCGTAGATCCGCGAATGCTCAAGGAACCGGCCCACGATGCTGCGGACCCGGATCGTCTCCGACATGCCGGGAACGCCCGGCCGGAGCGCGCAGATCCCGCGCACCCACAAGTCGATGGGCACGCCCGCGCGCGACGCGCGGTACAGCGAGTCGATGGTCGGCTCGTCGATGATGGCGTTGCACTTCATCTGGATGCGCGCGGGCAGGCCAGCGCGAGCGCGCTCGGCCTGCTCGTCGATCTGCTCCACCAGGCCCGCCCGCACCCGCTCCGGGGCCACGAGCAGCCGCCGGTAGTCGCTCTTCCGGCTGTAACCGGTGAGGTGGTTGAACAGGTCAGTGACATCCTCGCCGACGGTCTTGTCGGCCGTGAGCAGGCCGTAGTCCTCGTAAAGCCGGGCCGTCTTCGGGTGATAGTTTCCGGTGCCGATGTGGCAGTAGCGACGGAGCGACCCGTCGGAGTCCTCGCGCACCACCAGCACCATCTTGCAGTGAGTCTTCAGGCCGACGAATCCGTACACCACATGGCAGCCAGCCTGCTCCAGCTTGCGCGCCCAGGCGATGTTCGCCCGCTCGTCGCCGCGGGCCTTGATCTCCACCACCACCACGACCTGCTTGCCGGCCTCGGCCGCGTCGATGAGCGCGTCGACGATCTCCGAGTCGCCGCTCGTGCGGTAGAGCGTGTGCTTGATCGCGAGCACCCGGGGATCCGCCGCGGCGGATACCACCAGGCGCTGCACGCTCGCGGTGAACGAGTCATACGGGTGATGCACGAGCACATCGTGATCGGCGAGCGTGGCGAAAACGCTGGTGTCCTGCGGCAGCGCGGTCTCGGCCGGCACGAACGCGGGGTACTTCAGCTGGCGCATGTCCAGATCCGCGATGGCCGACAGGCCCGACAGGTCCAGCGGCCCAGTCAGCCGGTAGACGGCGCGCGGGTGCACGTCGAGTTCGGTGACCAGCCTGTTGAGCACGTCCGCGGAGATCGACTCTTCCACCTCGAGCCGGACGGCAGGCTCGAACCGGGTCCGCATCAGCTCGCGCTCCAGCGACTGCAGCAGGTTCTCCGTGACATCCTCATCGATCTCAAGGTCACGGATCCGGGTCACCCGGAACGCGAAGTGCTCGATCACGTCCAGCCCGACGAAAAGCTCGCCGAGATGGGCCGCGATCACGTCCTCGATCGGGACGTACCTGTTCGGCGACACGCTCATGAACCTGGGCAGCAGCGGCGGCACCTTGACCCTCGCGAAGATCGTCGCGCCGGTCTTCGGATCGGCGATGGTCACCGCCAGGCTGAGCGAAAGGCCTGAGATGAACGGGAAGGGATGCGCGGGGTCGACGGCCAGCGGAGTGAGCACCGGGTAGATGCGCTCGCGGAAGAGCCCCTGCAAACTCTCCTGCTCGTCCGGCACGAGCTCCTTCCAGCGCAGGATCTCAATCCCCTCGTGTCCGAGGGCGGGCACGAGGGAGTCGGTGAAGCACCGGGCATGCCGGGCGGACAGCTTCCTGGCCATCTCCAGAGTGCGCTCGAGTATCTCCCTGGCCGGCCGCCCGGTGGCGTTCTCGACCGGCAGGCCCGTGGCCATCCGCCGGATCCGGCCCGCCACGCGAACCATGAAGAACTCGTCGAGGGCGCCAGCGAAGATGGAAGCGAACCTCACCCGCTCCAGCAGCGGGACGTCCGCATCCTCGGCAAGCTCCAGCACCCGCTCGCTGAAGTGGAGCCAGCTCTCCTCGCGGTCGAGGTAGCGATCAGGCGGCAGCTCAGCCGATGCGGGGCCGCCCGAGACGGCGGGCCGGCCAGCATCGCGCCGCGCGCCGTTCGCCCGTACCAGCTCAGCAGCTCCTGCGGGTGCGGGACGCTGCCCGTCGGCGGGACGCTGCCCGTCGGCGGGACGCTGCCCGTCGGCGGGACGCTGCCCGTCGGCGGGACGCTGCCCGTCGGCGGCAACCTGCGGCACCCGGGAACTCACTTCTTGCAGCCTTCCCGTGGTCTTGCCCGCGCCTTTCTTTCCATCGCCCCGCGGGGGGCTGGCCTGGTCCACACTCAT
>Ga0302324_100020840_pt1 | contig 12800 bp, 12 predicted proteins | sample Palsa_T0_1_FD_201949 | JGI IMG/M metagenome (GOLD analysis project Ga0302324, IMG submission 201949) | Peat permafrost microbial communities from Stordalen Mire near Abisko, Sweden - Palsa_T0_1 | ecosystem: Environmental > Terrestrial > Soil > Palsa > Peat permafrost | place: Sweden: Abisko...
CCGGCCCCTGGCTTGTGGCCCACCGAGCACCTCCCCACACGGCGCGAGGAGGCCCGGGTCACGATCGAGAAGAAGCTTTCGGATCTCCGCTCCCAGGTCGTGTAAGCCATCTTGGCGCTTTGCCAACAACGCCCGACCCGATAAGAGTCAAGCGGCCATACCCGACTGGACCAAACGTTCAAAGATTTTCACTCGCTCTAGGTCCCACGCTCCATCGCATGGGCATCGAGCCGCTCTTCACACGCTCCAAGATGCAGAAGCATGAGCGCGCACGTCGTCGAAGGAACTTATTGACAGCGGCGGCGTTTGCCGGAATAGCGGTTTGTTCTGCTCGCGGATCGGGGACACCTGCTGTCCCGGTTGACGTTCCACAGCGAGAATCGTCATCGGGCGGGGCATACGGGACGCCTCCAGGGAGCGATCTTGGCTGACATGGGCCGTTGCCGCATGGGGTTCCGTCTGCGGAGCGTTCGAATTGGTTCGGCCGCAGCTTGCGTCCGCTGACTTTCGTCAGCGCAAGGGGCTCGACCCGGCTGCTCATGCTCCGAGCGATCCGAGCTGGTCCAGCTCGGCGACCGCCCGCTGGGTGAGCCAGGCAAATCTCTCGGGATAGTGGCTCGGGTCATAACCGTCGTCGCCCATGGCCCCGCCTAAGTAGCGGGCGAACACGCCTTCGAGGATGCACGCCAGTTTCCAGTAGGCGAAGGCCACGTAGAAGCCGAGCTGGGGCAGGTCCCGACCGGCGCGCGCCGCGTAGCGAGCCACCAGGTCGTCACGGCGGGCAAACCCAGGCATGGTCGTGGCGGTCTGGCCGAGGGGCGAGAACTCTCCCGGCTCGGGCCAGTAACAGAGCAGCTGCCCGAGGTCGGCGAGCGGGTCGCCCAGAGTGCACAACTCCCAATCGAGCACAGCGACCACGCTCGAGCCGTCCGGGGTCAGGATGCAGTTGTCGAGGCGGTAGTCGCCGTGCACCACCGACGTCCGGCCTTGCTCGGGGGTCACGGCCGCCAGCCGGTCGTGGATCTGTTCCATGTCGGCAAGTGGCTCGCCGCCACGGTCCTGGTTGGCGGCCTGGTAGTTGGAATACCAGCGCTTCAGCTGCCGCGCGATGTAGCCCTCCTTGCGGCCGAGGTCGCCGAGACCGACCTGGTCAGGGTCCACCCGGTGGATTTCCACGAGCGCGTCGATCAGCGCCATGCCGGCCCGGTGCCGGGACGGTTCGTCGAACGCGGTTTCGACGTCGTCCTGGGTTCGGGCGATCACCCCGTCGACGAAGCCCATGACATAGAACGGGGCACCGTTGACAGATAGGTCCTCGCACAGGCCGAGGGCGGGCGGGACCGGAATGCCGGCCGGTCCCATGGCCGAGATGATCTGGTGCTCGCGGGACATGTCATGGGCTCTCGGCAAGAGGCGACCGGTAGGTGGCCGGCGCAGCACGTAGCGGGCGCCGGCCTGATCGGTGATGACGTAAGTGAGGTTGCTTCGCCCCCCGGCGACCAGGGTGAACTGCAGTGGGGGCTCGGCATCCTTGACGTGTTGCTCGAACCACGCGGTGACCAGTGGGCCGTCGATACCCCTCGGTGTCTCGGTTCCCCGGTTGTTCTGGTCGCTCATGGCCGAAGCTCGGAGGCGATCGTTGTGGGCCGTTCCTCCACGACCGTCACGTCTTTTGATCCCACCGATGGTCGACCGAGATGCAAGCAGCTGGCGTGGCTGTCTCGGTGGCGAAGGCGCAAAGCTCCACGATCGCCTGCTGAGCGTGCTGGGGACCCCGATCGACACGCGCAGTAGCGTCGCTGGGGGCTATCACGTAGAACCGTTTGTGAGGAGCGCCGGCAGGTCGACCTTGCGGATCTTGCCGGACGCGGTCATCGGAAACGCGTCGACGAACCGCCAGTGGCGGGGAACCTTGAAGTGCGCGAGCGTTTTGGCGGCATGCGCCATGAGCTCGTCCGGTGTCGCGGCGTCGGGCTTCGTCAGCTGGACGACGGCGGCGACCTCCTCGCCCCATCGCTCGCTCGGTGCGGCGATCACGGCGGCTGCGCTGACGGCAGGGTGCCGCAGCAGGACATCCTCGACCTCGATCGGGTAGACGTTCTCGCCACCCCGGATGATCACCTCGCGCGCCCGGCCATGAATGCGGACGACGCCGTGGTCGTCGATCGATCCCAGGTCACCGGTGTGGAGGAACCCTTCGTCGTCGAAGACCTCGCTGGTGGCCTCGGGCATGTCCCAGTAGCCGAGCATCGTAAGCGGCGAGCGCACGCACACCTCGCCCACCTCGCCGCGAGGGGCGATCCGTCCGTCGCTACCCACAATGCGCAGCTCGGTGTGCGGGACCGGGACCCCGACCGTGGTCGCGACGTGCGCGGCATCACCTGCGGGATCCGATTGAGTGACCATCGGGCACTCGGACTGCGCGTAGGCGAGCGACACGGTGGCGCCGTAGGATTGGATCCGCTCGACGAGCGACGGGGGGACGCTGGTACCGCCGAGCCCGACGGACCGCACCGAAGACATGGCCTCGTCGCCAGCGGACGTGTCGAGCAGCGCGTAGAACATGGTCGGTACACCGCCGGTGCGGGTTGTGCCAGTGACCCTCATGATGGCTACTTGGGCGACGGGGTCGAAGCGCGGCATCACCACATAGCAGCCGCCGGAGGCAAGCGCCCCTAGGACGATCACCACCGATCCGCCCACATGGTGCAGGGGGATCGGGTTCAGCCAGACGTCGGTCTCGTCTGCGCCGATCGTCTTGGCGCGGATGAAGCCGGCGTTGAGGGCGGCGCGGTGGCTCAACGTCGCCCCCTTCGCTCGGCCGGTCGTTCCCGACGTGAACTGGATGATGAACGCGTCGTCGGGTAACACCCGCGGGCAGTCGAACGTCACCGGATCCGGGTGCATCGACACCGAATCAACATCGATCATTACGCACCCGTCGGTTGAGGCGACGAGGTCGGAGGCTCGGGGACTGAGGTCGACTCCACGGTTGTCGGGGCCGACGTAGAGCGCCTGTGGCGAGGTAAGCGACAGCGCGTGCTCGACCTCGTCGTCCGTCCAGGCGGTGTTAAACGGCGTCAGGACGGTGCCCGCCAACGCCGATGCGAGCTCGATGACCACCCACTCGGGGCTGTTGGCCGCCCACAGCGCGACGCGATCGCCAGCTTGTGCGTGGCGCGCGATGTCGGCCGCAGCCGACTCGACGGCGTGGAGGAGCTCTCGGTAGGTGAGCGTTTGAATCGTGTCGAGGGCGCCTTGCGGGGCCCAGACGAGCGCCGGGCGGTCGGCCAGGCGCGCCGCCTGCCTCCGTAGCTGGTCGCCGATGGTGCCGTCGAGCAACGGTTGGGCGGTCTGAGGCGAAAGCACCGCCGGCACACGAGCCCGTGTCATGGCTCGAGCCAGACGGCGACCCGCTCGGGGACGTCCCCCGTCGGCGATGGCGGATGAAGCTGCGCGACGACGTGGTCCGTCCCCACGGCACGCTGCGCCCCCAAGCGGCCTGCCGGTTCTGCGGGCTCGTTCGAGACGACGAGCGCGTCGGGGAGCGGGAAACCGGCCCAGAGGCCAAAGCCACCGGGAAGGCCTCTCGGCGCGTCGCTCACGTGGACGGGTAACCGAGGATCTTCGCCGCGTTGGCACGGAGGAATTTCGGCCAGACCTCGTCCTTGAACGGGACGTCGTCGAACTGGGCGAAGGTGCGCTCGAGCTCGATGCCGAACGGGTAGTAGCCGCCGTAGACCACCTTGTCGGCACCGCGGGTGTTGGCGTAGTCGATGATCTCGCGCGGGTAGTGCCTCGGCGCGAACGCCGTGGTCGAGTAGTAGAGGTTGGGCCACTTGAGGAGCAGCTTCACGGCCAGGTCAACCCATGGCTCGCCACCGTGACGCATCACGAACACCAGCTCGGGGAAGTCGTAGCAGACCTGGTCGATGAGCTCGACCTTCTGCGCCGCCATGGGAAGCCGCGGCCCGGGCACGCCGACGGCCACGAATACGGGGAGGCCGAGCTCGACGCACGCTGCGTAGACCGGGTAGGCGCGTCGGTCGTCAATCGGGACCTGTGGCCAAACCCCCGAGGGGAACATCGTCACCGCGCGGATGCCGAACTCGTCGACGGCTTGCCGGATTGCCCGGACCGAGCCCATGACCTCGTTGGGGTCAACGGCGAGGGACGCCGCGAAGCGCTCGGGGTGCCTGCGGAGCGCCAGCTTCGTTGCCTCGTTCGTCAGGCTGACGAGCCCGATCGCGACTCCATGCGCGTCCATCTTGGCAACCGTCTCGTCGACGGACTGCTCGTCATTGACGTCCTCCGCCCGGTTGGCCGGCATCTCCTTGAACATGTAGCCGATGGTGTTGTTCGCAGCGCCATCGGCGCGAAGGCCCGGGAAGGGCGCGATGTTGCTCGCGGATCGAAACCCGGTGAGGGTGTCGATCACCGCGATACCGCGTGGTCGCGTCATCCTGACAACTGGTCGTCGCCGGGAATGGGGAAGCGCGCCAGCGCCGGATCGAGTGGCGGGAAGGCCGGTGGCCGTTTTTCGCGCCAACTGCGGACGCCTTCCGCGAAATCCTCCGATGCCATCGCCGCCTCCATGTACATGTCGCCGCGGGCGACGGCCGAGGGTAGCGTGGAGGTGAGATCAACGTAGGTCTGCCGCTTGATGACCGCCATCGCTGCCGGCGAGCAGCTCGCTGCGAGCTGCCGGGCGTAGTCGGTGGCCGCTTCGAGCAGCTCCCCGTCGACCACGCGATTGACAAGCCCGAGCTGCAAGGCCTCAGGCGCGCGGACCAGGCGGCCGGACAGCAGGAGGTCGTTCGCCACCCCGAGTCCGACCAGGCGCGGGAGCAACCAGGTCATGCCGAGCTCCGCGGTGAGCCCCCGGCGGACGAACGCCGTGGCAAGCTTCGTGGAGGTCGAGGCGAACCGAACGTCGCAGAGGAGGGCGATCTGCATACCCACGCCGAAGCAGGCACCGTTGACCGCCGCAATGAGCGGCTTGCCGATGGTCACTGCCATCCAGTAGGTCGGCCTCGCCGCGCTGATCTCGTACCCGCCGTCGTCGGCGATGTTGTCGAGGCTCCCGCCGTCGGCGCCGACGCAGAAGTCGGGACCGTCGCCGGTTATAACTAGGGCACGAGCCCCGGGATCGACGGCGAGCTTCTCGAGGGCGGCGAAGAACCGCTGCCCGAGTGCCGGCGTCCACGCGTTGCCCGGTGGCCGGGCCAAAGTCACCGTCGCCACGCCGTCGGCGACGGTGACCTCGACGGTGCCGTCGATCGCCCAGGGTGAGCCACTCACTCCTGCGCTCTGGTCAGGCGCAGTCACGTTGAAGCCCCAGGACTCGCGGGGCGAGCTTGTTTCGCCCGAGCGCCAACCGGACCCGACCCGTGAGCGGTCGGTCGTTGTTCAACGGCGCGTCGCTCACCGGCTTGGGCGGTCGAGTCACCTCGCCCGCCCCACTGCCCAGGCCGCTCTGGCCTGCTCCACCGTTGTGCCGCGGCGCGCTTGGACCGCGTGCCGATGGTGAGATCCAGATTCAGACTGTCCTCCAGCCATGGCGAAGGCTTGTCGGCCAGCACGGCGCCCACGTGGCTCACAGCCCCAGCAGCGCGGCCATGTTCGTCCGCATGATCAGGTCGCGCGCTTCGGCCTCGATGCCCTCAATCTCCTTCTCGAACAGCAGCGGCTCGACGAGGCCTTCGGCGTGGGGCCAGTCGGATCCGAACAGCACGTGATCGGCGCCGATGGTGTCGATGAGCTCGGGGATGTCGTCCTCGTAGTACGGGGCGACCCAGACGTGTCCCTTGAAGGCTTCGACCGGGTCTCCATTGAACTCCTCGGGTGCCTGGTTGGCGTACTTCTTCATGAGACGGAGCAGCGGCTTGACCCAGGCGGCGCCGTTCTCGATGCTCAGTACTCGCAGGCCCGGGTGGCGGGCGAACACGCCATCGATGACGAGGCTGGCCATCGAGTCGTGGATAGCCCGGTCGCCGACCACGACCTTGGCGAGGACGTTGGTGCGACCGAACGCCTCGAGGGTGGCCGAGCCGCCCCACATGGCCGACATCTTGTGGTAGCCGCTGTCGCCGAGGTGGAAGGCCACCGGGACCCTCGCCTCGGCCAGGCGCGCCCAGACCCGGTCGTGGGTGGGATGCCCGAGGGACCGCCCTCCCGATCCCGGAACCGGCACCGGTGCCGGTCGGACATGGACGACGCGAGCGCCTATGGCGATCACCCGGTCGACCTCGTCAACGGCTCCGTCCGGGTCGGCGAGTGAGATCATCGGGACGGCGAAGATCCGGTCCTGGTACGAGTAGCCCCAGTCGTCCTCGAGCCAGCGGTTGAAGGCATGGAGCGTTGCCATCGTGGCGGGGATGTCGTCGCGCAGCGCCTCCTCGAGGCCGACGGCGAGGGTCGGGTAGAGGACCGCACCCGCGAGCCCCTGCTCGTCGAGGACCTTGATTCGCTCGTCGCGGTTGCGGTACTCGGGGGGGATGGGCTCGACCTGCATGAGCGTCTTGCGGCTCTCGCCCTCGGGGACCCGACCGCGGAAGTAGAGGTCGAGGCAGCCGGGCTTTGTGACGGGATCGAACGTGGGGTTAGGGATGAAATGGCTTACGCGCTCGCCCACCACGACGACCACGCGCTTGCCCTTCTGTAGGATCTGGACACCGCGCGTCGCGAACGCCGGGTCGAGGTGGCGAGTGCACGCGTCGAGCGGTTCGTAGTAGTGGTTGTCGGCGTCGATCGGGCGAAGGTCGGTCATAGTCGTTCGTCCTTTGGTCACGGTGCGGGTCGAAGGTCTTCGAAGTCAGCGGCTCGCCCCTCGCGCTGGGCGCGCATCGCCTCCATGCAGTCGTCCGGGTAGTACATGCCGGCCTGCCAGAGGGCGACGAGGTCGAGGCCGTCATCGACGGAGTGGTCGCGGGCGTGGTTCAGCGAGTGCTTCGAACCCCACTCGGCCAGCGGGCTCTTGGACGCGATCTCCTGGGCGATCGACGACACCCCGGCGAGCAGGGCGTCGTGGTCGTCGAAAGTGGCGTTGACGAACCCGACGGCTTCGGCGCGGGTGGCCGGGAGGCGCATCCCTCGGAACGCCATCTCGCGGGCGATCGCGTCGGGCAGCACCTTCGGGAGTCGTTGCAACGTGCCGACCTCGGCGGTGATGGCGATGTTGGTCTCCGCCACGACGAAGAACGCGTCGCTGGTCGCGTAGCGCAGGTCGCAGGCGCAGACCATGGCGACGCCCGCGCCGGCGCAGCCGCCCTGTACCGCGGCGATCACCGGCACCCGCGCACGCTCGATCGCTGTGAAGGTCTCTTGGAGGGACTTGATGCCCTGGTAGAGGACCGCCCGCTTGCGGCCGGGTTCGTCGCCTCCGTCCGTGGCGCGGAACATGCCGCCGTCGAACACGCCGAGGTCGAGGCCGGCGCAGAAATGGCGTCCGGTCGAAGAGAGCACGATGACCCGGGCCCGGGCCTCGTCGTCGATCTCCTGGACGAGGGTCCGTAGCTCGGCCCAGAACGCCGGGATCAGCGTGTTCTTCTGCTCGGGCCGGTTCATCTGGATGTGGGCAACGCCGCCGTCGTAGCGGACGTCGAAACAGGTCAGCGGCATGGGGCGGCTTCCTTAAGTTCGTTGATTACCGACGCCCAGGTTTCGGGGTCCTCGGCGTATGGCACGTTGAGACGGAGGGCGGTGACCAGGCCGCCATAGCGATCGAGCAGCACTCCGGCCAGGTGGTCGGCGTCGGCGACCACCGCGAGGGTGTGCAGGATCTCGTCGTCGATCAAGGGCGACATGTCGTCCCAGCGCTGATCCACCGACAGGCGGTGCAGCTCGTGGTGTAGGTCGCCCCAGCCGTGGTGAGCGAGCACGCCCTGGTACGCGGGGGTTGAGCCGTAGAAGGAGAGCGTCCGACGGGCTCCGTCGATCGCCCGTTCCAGGTCGCCGCCCGCCGGGCCGGTCGCCAGGAACACCGGAAGGCACACCTCTACTTCGTCCTGGCTGCGACCCGCGGCGGCCAGGCCCCGCCGCAGCGCCGGGAGTGTGACCTCGGCGAGGTACGAGGGGCTGGTAAAACCATGGCACAGGACACCGTCGGCCGTCTTGCCGGCGACCTCGGTCATGTGCGGCCCGACGGCGGCCAAGAAAACCCGGGGTGGGCCGAATGGGTTCGGACCCGGTTCGAACAGTGGGTTGGACAGCGTGTACTGGTAGTAGTCGCCCTCGAAGCGCGGGCGGGTGCCCAGGTTCCAACTGTCCCAGATCGCCCGGAGCGCCAGGATGAACTCGCGCATCCGGTCGGCCGGGTGCGACCACGGCATGGAGAACCGGCGGGTGACGTGCGCCTTCACCTGCGACCCGAGACCCAGGATGAACCGCCCGCCGGTCAGGAGCTGCAGGTCGTTTGCCACCGCCGCGGCGGTCATCGGGTTACGGGCAAACGCGATCGCCACGTAGGTGCCGAGGTCGACGTCGGCCGCGCCCGCGGCCAAGGCCAGCGGCAGGAACGGGTCGTGTGCGGCCTCGGCCGCGAACAGGCGGTCGTAGCCGACAGAAGCGGCGAGCTGCGCGCTGTGCGCCGCCGATGCCCGATCGTCGTATGCGAGCTGCAGCCCTCCGTCGATCTTCACCGTCCCCCGTCCCCCTCCGCTCGCATCGTTCCGAAAGTCAGAATATGATACTGGAATGGAGAATGCAATCTCTGGTTCGGCCGGCGTGGCGGCGCGGATCGCGGCTGCGACCGCGACTCGGCGACGCCGGCCCGACTACCCGACCGAAGTCCGTGCGCTACTTGACGCGGCGCAGAAGGTGATAGCGGAGACCGGCCGGGCGCGGGTTGCCGACGTGGTCGCCGAGGCGGGGTTGTCGAACGACGCCTTCTACCGGCACTTCCCCACCAAGGATGCGCTGGTTGCCGCGCTGGTCGAGGAGGGCGCTGAGCGTATCGCTGTGGCCGTCGCCCGCCGGATGGCACGGCAGCCATCTCCCGAAGCCAAAGTCCGCTGCTGGCTCGAGGCGATGCTGGGACAGGCCGACGAGTCGCGCGCCCGACCGACCCTGGCCGTGCTCGGTGCGAGCAACAACTTCAACACGGCCATACCGACCGGCGATCATGTCATCCGAGTGCCGCTGGCCGAACTTCTGCACGAGCCCTTCGCTGCGCTCGGTAGCTTGAAGCCGGCCCTTGCCGCCGAGCTCGCCACCCATGCCATCCTCAGCCGGGTCTCCGGCCACATCTGGGCCGGCACCACGCCCTCGACCGACGAGGTCGAGTACCTGCTCGACTTCTGCGTGTCAACCGCCTTGATGCGACGTGGCTCGACATGAGTACCCACAACCATGAGCCAGCCGGGATATTCATCCGCGACGGCGAGCAGACCGCTGCGGCGCTCCGGCGGTGGTCTCCGGAGGCCCCACACGTCGGGGCGCTGCTCACCAGTGCGCTCGAGGACGAGGAAATTCGCATGCACCTACTCGTCGAGCTGCCCAGGACCGTAGCCTTGCCTCCCTGGAGGGTGGCGAGGCACGAGGTGGGTGGCGTCGGGGAGTCGGTACAGACCCTCATGGTCGAACCGCTAGCCCAGACTCGCGACCGACGATGAGCCCACGAAACGTGTTCCGACCGGTTGGCCCCGACGAGGCGCGCTGGCACGACGAACTGTCGTGGCACCCAGCGATGGCCGATCTGTTCTGGCTGGACGGCGAGCTTGATAACGGCTTCCAGATCGGCGTGGGCCTTCTCCGCAGCCGACCGATGGTTGGCGGCATGCCGGCCATCACGATGAGACTGCTGACTCCCGAAGGCGAGGTCATCGAGGTTAGCGAGACCTTCGAACGCGAGGCCTTCACCCCCACCGCGTTCGGAGGCACCTGGGGCGATCGGAACCGGCTGAACGGCGAGCTTGACGAGCACGGCACACCGATCGGGTTCGACCTCTCGATTGCCGTCGAGGACCTCGAGCTCGACGTCACGTGCCGAGCGGTATGCGTCGGTGCGAAGTTCGTCGATCGTTCACCCGGCTTCACCGCTCACGACGAGACGACCGGCTCCGCCGCTGGATGGTGGCCGTTGATCCCACGGGCCACCTCCTCGGGAACCCTCTCGGTCGGCGGCACCACACTTGACGCCACCGGCGCGTTCCACATCGAGCGGCAGGTGTCGTCGTTCCCGCTCGCCGGCAGCGCCGGAGAGAAGTCGGCACAGTCCATCTGGGGGTGGGGCCACTTCTACGCCGGCGACTACACCGCCATCTGGACGGACTCGGCGGCGTCCGAGCACTTCGGCCACCACCACTTCACGCCCTTCCTCCTGTGGAAGGGGAGCGACCTCGTCCTGAGCACGTTCGCGTTCGCGAGCTATGTCGAGCGGTTCACCATTAATGCCAGCAGCGGCCTCGCCCTGCCGATCGTGACGACCCTGAAGGCCTCAGACCAAAACACCGACTTCTTCGCCCGGTTGGTCAACCCACGGTGCTTCGAGCATGTGGAGCTCAACGACAAGCCGGGATCGATCTACTGCCGACAGCTGAGCGAAGTCGCAGCCCGTCTGGACGGGCCTGCCGGCACCGATCGCTTCAAGGGCCGGGCTGTCCACGAATGGGGGACGCAGGCTGGGAACTTTCCGTTCACCACGCAGAACCCCCGAGAGCCATGACGGCTACCAACGAACGCGACTGGCCCACTGCACCCGACGACCCGCCCCGTGGTGCCCGCTTGGTGTCGGACATGGTCGATATCGACCTCACTTCCGGAAGCGTGTTCGGGCGCGCCGTTCCCCACGAAGCTTTTGACCAGCTCCGACGCAGCGGTGGCATCGCCTGGCACGACGAGTCGCCTGCAACCGGAGGGACCGGCAATGGCTCGCCGTTCCAGTTCATCGAGAGCCCGGGCTTCTGGGTGGTTACGACCCACACGCTCGTCTCGGCCGTCGACCGTGACCAGGAGCTGTTCTCCTCCGAGATGGGGGGCACCTCGCTGCTGTCAATGACTGAGGAGAGCCTCGCCACGTTCCGGCAGATGATGCTGAACATGGATCACCCCCAGCACAGCCGGCTGCGGCGGATCGTCCAGCCCGTCTTTACCCCCCGGGCGATCACTCGGCTGCATGAGTCCATCGAGGCCAACGCACAGGAGATCCTCGCGCACGCGCCCGACGGTGAGTTCGACCTCGTCACCTCAGTCGCCGCCGAGATGCCTCTCCGTGTGCTGGCCGACCTCCTCGGCTTGCCGCGCAGGGACCGGCATCTGATCTTCGAGTGGAGCAACGCGCTCGTCGGCGCCGACAACCCTACCGCCGCTCAGCATGCCGAGGCGTCGGCGACCGCGCTCGCCGCGATGATGACATACGGCCAGGCCATGGCCGAGAATCGGCGAGCCCAACCGCGCGACGACATCGTGAGCCGCATCGTCAACGCCGAGGTGGAAGGTGAGCGCCTCACCGACATCGAGTTCCAGATGTTCTGGATGCTCCTCGTCGTCGCGGGCAACGAGACGACCCGGAACGCGCTATCGGGCTCGGTGATCGCCCTACACGAGCACGGCCTGTGGACCTGGCTGGCCCAGCACCCCGAACATTTGCCTACCGCCACCGAGGAGCTGATCCGCTACGTTTCACCGGTGCAGCAGTTCCGTCGTACGGCCACGCGCGACACCACGCTCGGTGACCAACACGTACGAGCTGGCGACAAGGTCGTCATCTGGTTCGGCGCTGCGAACCGCGATCCGGAGGTGTTTGCCGACCCCAATCAGCTCGATCTCGTGCGCGACCCGAACCCCCACGTCGCGTTCGGTACTGGAGCGCACTTCTGCCTTGGCGCCCACCTCGCCCGTCTCGAGATGCAAGTGATGCTCCGTCACCTCCTCAACCGCGCACCAGACATGACGATCGGCACGCCAACACGGATGGCGTCGAACTTCATCAACGGCGTCATCCGCCTTCCGGCGCGGCTCGGAGCGCCGGCGTCGGACATCCCGCCCAAGCCAGAACACCCGCCGCTCGCCGGTGCCGCCCCGTCCAACGCATGAAGTGTCGAGGGATAAAATTGACATCGATATTGTCGTTGATATGTGACCTTCGCGTTGTCTTTCACGAACGCCTTCAGCTCGGCCTTGGCCTGCCCTATGCCACCGTGATCTTTGTCGGCCACCCGAATGACTTGGGAGCCCGCTTCCTTCCGCCGCGCTCGCTCGCTCGCTACCCATATACGGAGGCGCACCCTCCTCGCGCCAAGCTAGCTGGTTCCCCCCGATCCGTATTCAGCGACGTTCCGCCACGAGCGAATTCTACGTGCGATTGGGCCACGAAGAGGTGTTTTCCGGGCCTTCTTTCTATGTATTACCTGTTCAGAGGCGTAGTGACGGTGAGCCGGCCGATAGGCGGGAAACTGCTTCTTGGCTTTTAGTGGTCACACCGAGTGACACGGAACGCCACCACCTGCACTTTTACAATTCGGCACCACATCGTCCCGACGAATTTCGGGAGATATTGAGTCATAATTGAGTCACGCGGCACCGTCTACAGTCCGGTATACAGTCCGCCTAGGGACCCACCGTCACCATTGGATTCTCGACGGGGTTCCGACCTGCCAGGCCGACGAGGGCGAACGCGAAGGACACGATCGCAAGAAAGACCCAACCGGTGTCGAAGCTCGTGTGGGGGACGAGGTGCCCGAAGATGATGGGGATGAAGAAGCCGCCTATCGCGGCGAGGGTGAGCATGAGGCCCGTCGCTGTGCCGATGTACTCGTGATTGATTCGGCTGACCCGCGGCGGCACGGACAACCAGGCGGCGA
>Ga0302324_100020841_pt1 | contig 12800 bp, 8 predicted proteins | sample Palsa_T0_1_FD_201949 | JGI IMG/M metagenome (GOLD analysis project Ga0302324, IMG submission 201949) | Peat permafrost microbial communities from Stordalen Mire near Abisko, Sweden - Palsa_T0_1 | ecosystem: Environmental > Terrestrial > Soil > Palsa > Peat permafrost | place: Sweden: Abisko...
TGCCAAGCGCGTCGACGAGCAGTCCGAGCGCCAAGGGCACGAACGGCCCGAGCGCCACCTACCCCAGCAGGCCCCGTCGACGCCGGTCGCGGGCCCGCTGGGATAGGTCCTCCCTCTCTCCCTCAGGGTCCCTCAACCGCTGTGGGGGCGCCGACTGCAGACCGGCAGGCCTGCCGTCGAGTGTGAACGTCCGGTCGAGCACCAGCGCTGCCCTGGTCGCACCCGCACCAGCCAATGCAGGTCGTCGCGGCAGTGCGAGCGCCTGTATGGCCAGCGCCCGTGCAGTGCGCGGAGCATGCGTTTCTCCTGACAAGTGAAAAGTCTCATCCCCATCTGCTCCTTCCTCGGTCTCGCATCCTGCTCAACGTTGGTCCACCCCTGCCTTTCAGTCCAACCCCACAGCCGCCGCTCCCTGGCTTCCGAATGGCTGGAATCCGTCTTCTCTCTGGACATATAAATCACGTTTTACGCAGAATGTCAACTTGAACCGAACGGCTCGATCAACCCGCCGGAAACCGGCCGATCTCCGATCGCCCACCACGGACAGGCGTCCGACACTCAACGCGCGCGGATTTGGGCTCGATCGCTCCTCGGACGTTCAGGCCAAAACCCTTGCGCACGGCGTCTCCGCAGGTAGGATCGACGCGATGCGACAGAGGACACCCGCGCTGGGTGTACGCGGGGCTGCACTCAGAGGCGGCATGGCGGCCCTCGCGATCGTCGTGCTCGCCGCGCTCGCCGTGCTCGCGCCGGTCGCCCGTGCCTCGGACATCATCGAAGTCAATCCGCCGCTACAGAAGCTCGCCGAAGAACAGGCAGAGAAGCTCGCCGGCCACCTCGGCCCCCTGTCGCTGCACCTCGTCGCCGGCTACGCAAGCGACCCGAGCGAGGTCAAGAACTTGACGACGACGACGCTGGGCAAGGAGAACGGGCACTTCACGCTCAACGGGCCGATATGCCAGATCGCCGCCAACCACAGTTGGTGGGACGCCCGCACACACTATGAAATGGAAGAGGTCCTCGTGCACGAGGACTTCCACTGCTACGAGCACCAGATCGCGCCGGACGCATGGAGCGTTGTGCATCACTCCTTGAAGGAAGAAGTGATCCGCGGCATACACAAAGGAGAACTCGGGGATGAAGGCCAAAAAGAGGAGGCCGACTGGATCATCGAGGGGCTGGCCAGGTGGGTCGACCTGACCCTCTACCCGGCCAGCGGCGAGGAAGGCCTGAAGAACCTGACGGAATACTACGAGACGCCCAAAAAGCCCCTGTTCACCCGCAGCTATGACGCGGTGGGCTTCTGGGCGCACCTCCAGGACATCAGCGGCGATCTGTGGCAGCGCATCCCGGACATCCTCAGGGCGGGCGTCAACTTCGCCAATCAGAAGGCCGCCGACGCCGCGCTCGGGAGCGATGAAGAGACCGTCCTCTCCAGCTGGGGCAGCAGCGCGTTTGACCTGCCGGCCGCAGAGGTCCCGAAGTGGCTGATGAGCAGCCCCCTCGGCGGCCGCTACTGGCCCGAACACGGCCCGCCGCCCGCGCATCAGACGGTGGACGGCACCTATGGGGTCGCGCTCGCCCCCTACACCACGGCCCAGCTGGAAATCGAGCCGCGGGCCGACAAGCCGCTGATCCGGATCCACTTCGACCCCGACGCCTACGGCAGCTTCGGCGTGGGCCAGAACTACAGCGGACACGAACTTGAAGGTAAGACCTTCTGCGCACCCGATGAATGCAAATCTCCCGCGACGGAATGCCCTTCCGGCGACACGAGCAAAGTTCCGCCCCTGACGCCTCTGCCCGACCAGCCGTACCTGGGGGTCGCCGCCGGCAAGGACTCGAGCACCGTCCAGATCACCTACACCTCGCCGCGGGGAAGCGGAGAATGCGAACCCCCCGCACCACCACCGGGATCCTCGTCGGGATCGGGCGCGACCGCCTCCTCCTTCGGCGACCCCCACCTGACCGCCTTCGGCGGCTTCGGCCTCGAGTTTCAGGCCGCCGGCGAGTTCACCCTGCTGAAGTCCACCAACCACCACGACCTCGAAGTCCAGGCCCGCCAGCAGCCGGAGTTCGACGACTACTTCACGGTGGACACGGCCGTTGCGATGCGTGTCGGCGGCGCGATCGTCGAGGTCGACCGGCCCGTGGGCTCGTTCGGGCCGCCGACCGTCCTGGTCAACCACCACCTGACACACGCCGCTCACCTCAAGCTGCGCGGCGGCGGATCGTTCGAACGCATCGACCTGGAGGGCGCAAGCGCGGGGGGCCTGGACAGTCACGGCAGAAAGCTCCCCGGCGTCAGGGTTCGCTGGCCGGACGGAACCTACGTCGAGGTCCCGGAGAACGCCGTGGGCATCTCCCTGCTGATGAAAGTCGCTCCCGCTCGCCAGGGACACCTGGGTGGCCTGCTCGGCGACGCGGGCGTCCGGGGGATCGACGAGTTCCACGGGCGCGAAGGCAGGCCATTCTCCCCGACATTGCTCGAAGGGAACGAAGCCGCCCTGGACCGAAAGTACGGGATGAGCTGGAGGATCAAGCAGCGGGAATCCCTCTTCACCTACGCCTCGCACAAGAACACCGGCTCCTACACGATTCTCGACTTCCCAAAGAAGCTGTTCAGCGACGGGACGGTCCCGCTGGCCAAGGCGTTGCACGCCGAAGCCCTCTGCCGCAAGGCGGGCTCCACAAACCTGCGGCTCCTGGCCGACTGCGAATACGACATCCTCGCAACGGGGAACGACGGCTACGCCGAAGCGGACGGGATCGTGCAGACGGTCAGCGAAGCGGGACCGCCGGCCGCGTCCAACACGCCCGCCCCCGCGGGCGGCGGATCCCCGCCGGGAGTCACTCCGGCTCCCGCTCCCTCGCCGCCGCCGGCGATAGACCTGGGGGCCGGGGAGGCGCCGCCATCGATTGCCTATGACCCAACGTCGGGCTACACCTATGCCGCCTGGCAGGACCCGGTGAGCGATGACGCGATCGATCTGTGTGTCGTGCCGAGCGGCGCAACCGTCTGTAACGGCGGGAGCGGCCCCTACAAGCTGACCGACCCGACGGGGACCTCCGGTCCCAGCAGCCCCACGTTCTTCGGGTCCAAGGTGCTGGTGATGCCGGGCGGCACCGTCGTGGTCGCGGCCAACGACGATGGCGGCAGCGAAAGTCTGCGGTCCCCCGGATACGAAAGCACCGACGGTCTGATCGTGTGGAGCTCCCCCGCCGGCGGTGCAGCGTTCGGCAAAGCCGGCCAAGGGCTCGCGAACGGCGGCAAACTGCTCGCGGAGGGGCGCGGCGAAATGCCGAACCAGGGTGCGCTCGCTCTCAACGCCACGAGCATCCTCACCTACGGCAACCAGTTTCCCTTCGGCAGCGGCGCGACCGACTTCACGTTGACCGCTCCGGCGCCGAAGACGACGCCTGCGGTCGACCTCCTCGAAGAATTCGGCGACAACGGGGCGGTTTCGCAGCTTGCCGCTGTAGAAGCCTCCCCGGGCAAATACCTCGTCGTGACCGCCGGCAACGATGCGGGCACGCCGAAAGAATGCCCGGGCGGAGCCGAGGAGGGAACCGGCTACGGCTGGGCAATCGGGACGCCGGCAGAACTGCAGAAACAGCCGGCCTGGAGCCACGACTTCAAGGCGCTCGCCTGCACAGCAGTGGGGGCTGTGCTCACCGGCGGCGGGCCCGGTCACGCAGCGATCGGTGCCGTTGACTCCGAGGGGCCCGGACTCAACGGCGGCGGCGAAGACGGCATCTACTTCCGCGCGTTCGACACTCCCAGCCACACGTTCGGTGGAGGAGTGCCGATCAGCCAGGAGGGCCCGTACACGCTCGACGGCGCCGATGAGATCACCGCATCCGAAGACTCCGCCGGCGGCCTGGATGCCTGCTGGATCGACGCTCGTGGCGTGATGCTCGCCCACAGCTCCGACGGCGGCGCAAGCTGGCAGGCGCCCTCGATCACCGGCATCGAAGGAGTCGACGTCGTGGTCGCCGGGACCTCTCCCGGGCAGGCATCGATCGCCTACACCGCCAACCCCGGTGGTGGCAGCCAGGAGTACCTGGCGCCATCGCTCTGAAAAGTGCGCCCGGCGGGAATCGAACCCGCGGCCTGCGGCTTGAAAGACCGCTGCTCTTTGGCTCCCCGAAGAGAACCGTTGACCACTGAGCTACGGGCGCGTGCTGGAGCGGTGGACCGCTGCCAGGACCTAATCTAAGCATGCCCTGGCCGCGCGCGAGCGCCCCGCCACCGCGCGAGCGCCGGCGCGCGCGTCAGCCGCCCAGCGGAGACGGCGGTATCCGGGTCTCGCCATGGACCTCGGGGATGCGCATGGCGACTTCGTCGACATAGCACCAGGACCAGTCCTCGCCCGGTTGCAGCGAGCGGATGATGGGGTGACCGCTTGAGTGGTTGTGCGCGGTGGCGTGACGGTTGGGAGAGTCATCGCAACAGCCGACTTTGCCGCACTCCAGGCAGATGCGCAGATGCAGCCAGGGGCTGCCCATCCGCAGGCAGTCCTCACAGCCGTCGACGGCCTCGGGCAGCTCTGTGATGTGGACGGTGTCGAGATGCGTGCAGGCTGCCATTGCGCCCCTTTCGTCAGGTTTGGGTGAAGGGAAGCCGCACGCGGAAACTCGTGCGGCCGGGTTCGGTGTTGAAGCTGAGCGAGCCGTTGTGGCGGTCGACCACGATCCGTCGCGCCGTGGCCAGGCCGAGGCCGGTGCCGTCCCCCACCTCCTTCGTGGTGAAGAACGGGTCGAAGATCTGGTCGGCCACATCGTCGGGAATCCCCGGCCCGTCGTCTGAGATCTCGACCACGGCGCAGCTGCCGTCGGCGTGCGTGGCAATCGTGATCGTGCCCTGCTCGCCGAGCGCTCCGATCGCGTTGTCGAGCAGATTGGTCCACACCTGGTTGAGCTCTGATCCGCGGACCGTGAGCTTCGGGAGCTCCCGGTCGTAGTCGCGGACCACCGCGATCGTCGTCTGCTTGAGCTTGAACCCGAGCACCGTCAGCGTGGTCTCAAGGCCCTCGTGCAGGTCGACCTCGACCAGCTCGCCGCGGTCCATGTAGGCGTAGGACTTCACCGCGCCGACGAGCGAGGACATGCGCTCTGTCGACTCTTCGAGCTCGGCGGCCAGGCGGCCCGCGGTCAGGCTCGCGGCGACCCACCGCAGCGCGGAATCGGTTGCTGGGCCTGCGAGCTCGACGACACGATCAAGCCAGGCCTGATCCACCCCCGCCACCGCCAGCGGCTCGGCGAGCCGCCAGGGCTCCTCGATACCCAGCGCTTCCAGGCGAGCGAGCAGCTCGTCTTCGGCATCGGCCGCGTCAAGCGCGCCGAGTGCGCTGGCGGACGCGGCCTGATCGCTCGCCTGCTGCTTGAGCGCAACGAGCTGCTCGGCCTCGCTTCGCTCGATGCCGGCCTCAACGAAATGCGCGAGCGCCGAGTTGATCGCGTCGAGCGCCTCGGTCAGCTGACCGGCGGCGCGGCGCGCCGCCGCGGCCGGGTTGTTGAGCTCGTGCGCGAGCCCCGCGGCCATCGTGCCCAGCGAGGCCAGGCGCTCGCGGTTCTGTTCGATTTCGGCCACGCCCCTCAGAACCGGGGTGATTTTCTCCATCACGCGCCGATAGACCAGCGGCTGCGCAAACGCCAGGCGGCGAAACTCATCGGGCCTGATGACCGCCAGACGGCAGTCGCTCTCGGTCTGCATCCGCACTGGGATCGGGTTGCCCGTGAGCGCTCCGATTCCGCCCATCCACGTCGGCGCATGGTGACGGCTGACCGGCTCGGCTCGGCCGTTCTCGAGTATCAGCCCCTGCGCTTCGCCCTCGAGCAGCAGCTGCAGGCCCTTGGGATCGTCACCCTGCTCGTGGATGATCTTGCCTGGCCCCAGGTGGTAGGGACTGGCGACAGCCGCCCATTCAGCCAGCTCCGGGTCGGCGAGGCCGTCGAACAGGTCCACCGAGCGAATCTCCTCGAGCGTCACCGGAGCGTCATCCATCGCAGCCCTCAGGCCTCGACCAGGTATTCGTGGATCAGCGACACCGCCATCGAACCCTCACCCACGGCGCTCGCGACGCGCTTGATCGAGCGGGCACGCACGTCGCCGGCGACGAACACGCCGGGCACGCTCGTCTCGAGCACATAGGGCTCGCGCTCCAGCGGCCAGCCATTTGCCTGCGCGTCGCGGCCGGCGAGGATGAAGCCGCGGGCGTCGCGCGCGACGACTCCCTCGAGCCAGTCGGTGCGGGGCGAGGCGCCGATGAAGACAAAGCACGCATCAGCCTCCACCGTCTCCTCGCCGTCGGGTCCCTCGAAGCGCAGCCGCTCCAAGCGTCCGTCCTTGCCCTCGGCGGCGGTCGCCGAGCTGCCGGTGCGCACCTCGACGTTCGCAAGCGCCGCAATCTGCTCGATCAGGTAGTGGGACATCGACTTCTCGAGCGAGGGGCCCCGCACGAGCATCGTCACCTTCGAGGCGTAGCCCGAGAAGTACACGGCAGCCTGCCCGGCCGAGTTGGCCCCGCCGATCACCACGATCTGCTGTTCGGCGCACGCCCGCGCCTCGGTCATCGCCGCGCCGTAGTACACGCCCGCGCCGGTCAGCTCCGGGAAACCGGGGGTGTCGAGCTGGTGGTAGGAGACGCCTGAAGCGACGATCACGCAGCTGGCGCTCAGCACGCCGCCGCCGCTCAACTCCACCAGGCGCGCCGAGCCCTCCACGCGCAGCCCCACAGCCTCCTTCACGGTCAACAGCTCCGCGCCCAGCCGCCGAGCCTGGTCGGTGGCGCGGCGCGCGAGGTCCGAGCCACTCAAACCGGCCGGGAATCCCAGGTAATTCTCGATTCGACTCGACTGACCGGCCTGTCCGCCGGGCGCCTCGCGCTCGACCATCACGGTCTTCAAACCCTCCGATGCTCCATACACCGCTGCCGCCAGCCCGGCGGGACCACCGCCGACGACCACCAGGTCGTAGTGGTCTTGCGCTGGGGCGGCGGCCACGCCGAGCCGCTCGGCCAGCTCGAGGATCGTCGGGCGCTCGAGCACCGTTCCATCCTCCAACAGCACAACGGGCAGGCGCTCGGCCGCCACGCCGGCGACCTGCAGAAGCTCGCGCGCCTCGCTGTCGCGCTCGACGTCCAGCCAGCGCGCGGGCACCCGGTTGCGCACGAGGAAGTCGCGCAGGTCGTGCGACTCGCGTGAGAAGCGGTGGCCCACGATCCGTACGCCGCCCGCCTCGAGCGCCGCGCCGGACTCCCAGGTCGTCAAGAGGTCTTCCACGACCGGGTACAGCTGTTCCTCGGGCGGGTCCCACGGCTTCAGCAGGTAGTAGTCGAGCGCCACCTCGTTGATCGCCTGAATCGCCGCCTCGGTGTCCGCGTAGGCCGTCAACAGCACGCGCTTGGCGTCCGGCACGATCTTCCGCGCCTCCACGAGGTACTGCGTTCCCGGCATGCCCGGCATCCGCTGGTCCGCGATCAGCATCGCGACCTGGTCGCCGCGGGCGTGCAGTTCGCGCAAGATCTCAAGCGCCTCCGCCCCGGAGCTCGAGCGCAGCACGCGGAAGCGCTCGCCGAACCCGCGGCGCAGGTCGCGGGCGACAGCGGCGAGCACCGCCGGCTCGTCGTCCACCGCGAGGATCGCCGGGCGCCGCTCTGAGGCCTCTCGCTCGGGGTCGGCCTCGGCGGCCAGGGGCTGGGCTTGAGCGGACATCTCAGTGACGACCTAGGAGGTGCCCCGCATCTCGGCGAGGCCGTCCGGGATGCTCTTCACGGGCGCGTAGGAGAGCTGATCACGCGCCTTATCGATCCGGATCGTGCACTCCTGTGAGGAGACCCAATAGGTGAAGCGCGTGAGCGGCGGGCGGCCGGGCAACGGCAGCAGATGCCATGCCGCCTCGCCGCCGCTCGACAGTGCGTGCGCGGCTGCGGCAGGGATCTCGCGCGCCGGCGGCTCGACGCCCTGGGTGGCGAGCATTTCGCTGAGGAACTCCCGGAACACGACAGGCTCACCGTCGGTGACGAAATAGACGTTCCCGGGCCGGCCCCGGGTTGCGCCGAGCACGAGGCCCTCGACGGTGTTCTCGACGTGGGTCGTCGAGGTGCGCTGGCGGCCACCGCCGATCCATGCCAAGCGCCCGCTCCGCGCCATCTGCGTGATCACCGGCAAAAGTGACGTATCGCCCTTGCCCCACACGAACCGCGGGCGCACCACGACCGTCTCGAAGTCGTCGCGGTTGGCTGCTATCACGGCCTGCTCGGCCCGCGCCTTCGTGGCGCTGTACAGCGCCTTGGAATCGGGCCGAAGCGGCGCCGTCTCATCGATGTTCACGAGCGGCTCACCGGCCATCAGCGCGGCCTCGGTGCCGACGTGCACGAACCGCCGCACGCCGGCCTCGGCACAGGCGCGCAGGACGTTGCTCGTGCCCTGCACATTGCCGCGCTCGAAGTCCTCGCGCCTGCCCCAGTCTCCCAGTGTCGCCGCGGCGTGAAAGGCGAGCTCCGCGCCCTGCGCGCCGGCGCTCATGGCGGCCGCGTCAGCGAGGTCGCCCTCGACCGGCTCGGCGCCCAGCGAGCGAACACGCTCGGCCGCCATGCTCGAGCGGGCCAGCGCGCGCACGTCGTGCCCGTCCGCGCGCAATCGCTCGATCAGCCGACCGCCGATGAAGCCCGAGCCACCGGTGACGAACACTCCGGTCATCGTGCTCGCAGGCTAGTCCACCCGGCGCTCAACGTGCTGTCTGATCGCCGCGCAGGCCTCGCAGCACAGCGTGTGCGGCGTTGTAGCCGTTCATACCGTGCGCACCCGCGCCCGGGGGAGTCGCAGCCGAGCACATGAACACGCCGGGAATGCCCGTGCTGTAGGGATCCAGCGCCAGGCGCGGGCGGATCACGGTCTGAAGCGGTGTGTTGGCGCCGGTGATGATGTCGCCTCCGACGTAGTTGGCGTTGCGGGCCTCGAGCTCGGCCGTGGAGCGCACGACCGTCGCGAGGATCCGATCGCGCAGGCCGGGGGCGAATCGTTCGATCTGGTCGAGCAGCGCCTCGGTGGCGTCGCCCCGATAGTTATTGGGGACATGCGCGTAGGCCCACACCGGGTGGACGTCGTCGCGGGCCCTGCTCGGGTCGGCGAGCGACTGCTGGCAGACGAGCACAAATGGCCGCTCGGGCATGCGCCCGCGATTGATCTCGCGCTCGGCGAAGGCGATCTCGGCGAACGATCCACACACGTGCACGGTGCCCGCGCGACGGGCGGCCTCGCTCGTCCACGGCACGCCGCCCGCGACGGCGAGGTCGACCTTGAACGCCCCCGGGCCGTGGCGGTAGCGACGGTAGGCGCGGGCGACGTGGGCCGGCAGGCTGTCGCCCGCGATATCGGCGACCGCGCCGGGCGCGAGGTCGAGCACGACCGCGTCGGCCACGGGGAGCTCTGACAGCGAGCTCACCCTCCTGCCCGTCTCAAAGCTACCGCCGTGCTCGCGCACGACTGCGGCCAGAGCCTCGCCGATCGCACGCGAGCCGCCCCGCGCGACCGGCCAGCCGTAGTGGTGGCCCGCGCAGATCAGCGCCATCCCCACCGAGGAGCTCATCGGGCGCGACAGCGGGCTGAACGCGTGCGCGGCGCAGCCGCCGAACAGCGCCCGCGCGCGCTCGGTGCGGAACTTGCGGGCCAGCAGCGTCGCGGGCATCGCCGCCGGGAGACCGAACCGCAGTAGCCGCAAAGGGTGCGCCGGCGGGTGCAGGATCGGGCGCATGATGTCCTCGCTCAGCTCCTCAAAGCCGCTCGAGGGCGACCCGAACACGAACTTCCAGGTGCGTCCGTCATCGCCGAGCCCCGCCGCCGTCTCGGTGATCGAGCGGACCAGCATTCCCTCCTCGCCGCCGTCCAGCGGGTGGGCGAGGTCGACCTCCGGCCAGCACCACTCGAGGCCATGGCGATCCAGCGACAGCTCGGTCAGCGAAGGCGCGCCCACCGCCATCACGTGGACAGCCGCGCACTCGTCGTGCACCAGGCCCGGGAGCGTCAGTTCGGCTGAGCGGATGCCCCCGCCGATCCTCTGCTCGGCCTCGAGCACCGTCACCTTCACTCCCGCGCGCGCGAGCACGGCGGCGCACACCAGCCCGTTGGGGCCGGAGCCCACGACGATCGCCTCGCTCACATCTGCACCGGCGCCGCTGCCGGGCGCGATGCGCGCGGAGCGATCACCTCGACCGGGAACGGCCCGCCCTCGCCAAGCCAGGGCTGACGCTCGACCATGTCCGCAACATTGACGTAGCCCTCCTCGATCAGGCCCGTGGCGGCGTCGTGGATGCGGTAGTGCTGGCGCTGCACCTGTGCGGGCTGTGACTCGATCATCACGACCCGCAGTTCGCCCTCGGCGAAGTGGCAACGCTCCTGCACCGCCTGCAGCAGCTGCTCATTGTGGAAGTGGCCGTCGCCGAAGTTCCAGCCGACGGCCACGCCGGCGATGAGCTCGCCCTCGCGGACCGCGTAGGCCTCGACGTCGTCCACCGCTCGCGGGAGCAGGCCGTTGAGCGCGCGCCCGTGCGAGTGCATCGAGCGGAACGCCAGTCCCTTCATCAGCGACAGCTCCGCGATCTCGCGACCGTAGAGCCTTGTCAGCTGCTCGACGACCACGCTCGCAGGCTTGACGAGCTCGCGGTCGAGCGTCTGCTCGGCTCCGTCCTTGCGAAACAGCCACTGGCTCGTCGCCCAGTTGCCGGCGTAGTAGCGCATCGACGGCAGGAACGAGACCTTCTCCGGGCGCAGGTTGCCGACGATCGGGACGATCACGCCCCCGGTGATGATGATCGCTATCAGCAGCGGGTCTTCAAGCGTCGAGAACGGCACATCGCCGTAGTGGCCAAAGAGAAACAGAAGACCGAAGATCATGAACAGGTTCCACTCCAGCGGAACCGCGAGCGGGAACGTCGAGGTGATGTGGATGTGGAAGATGATCATCCCCACCACCGCGATCGTGCAGAGCGTCCCGCCCCTGGAGAACAGCAGCACGAGCGGAAGCGTGAACTCGATCGCCGTGCCGAGGTGCGCGGCGAAGGCCGCCTGGCGCGAGGGCCGCAGATCCTCCGGGTAGTCGCGGTACAGTCGCCGCTTGGCCCAGGGGAAACGGTTCCACGGCGTGTTGCTCATCATCACGGCCACCACGAACGGGAAGTGCCTGTTGAGCTTCGACGACGCAGCCCCCAGCCAGATGCAGACGAGCACGATCTGCGAGGCGACGATCAGGTTGCCGATCCCGAACAGGAAGACCACCAGCAGCAGACCGTAGATCTCGGGACGAGCGCACAGGTAGGCGACCTTGTCGCGCAGCCCGAGCAGCACGAGGAAGCCGAGCAGCACGCCGATCGCAGCGGGGTCCAGGCGGCCCGCCGCCGTGCCGGCCACGGAGTCGCCGTTGGACAGCAGCAGATAGATCGCCGAGCCGAGCACGCCCGCATATAGCGCCACGTCGAGGAGCGTGCGCTCGGATCCGCGGGTCAGGGGAACGCGGTCGGGAAACGGCGGCAGGCGGATCGTGCCCGGGCGCAGCCAGTAGAAGATGCCGCCGATCGGCGGCATGAACCGGAATGTCAGCGGCATCGATCCGGCGCCCAGCCCGATGACCTCCCACAGCATCGTCCACACGACGACCTTCTGGAAGACGATCGGTTCAGTCCACCACTGCGATAAGGATCCGAGGCCGCCGAGGCCGGCCGTGGAGGCAGAGATGATCAGAGCGCCCCCGACCGCAAAGATCAGGAGCTTGACGATGTACAGCAGATACACGACCGCCGGAGCACCGACACCGTTGAGCGCCCAATCCTGCGCAAGCGGCTTGATGCGCTGCAGGTGAGGCAGCTCCTTCCACTCCTCGATCTCGACGGGCGGTGCGGCGGGCGCGATGAACCCCATGACGTTCCTCTCTCTCTTTCTCAACGCCGCCGCGGTCGGCGCGCCCTGCCCAGGGCCGAGGGATCAAGCGAGCACCGCAGCGATCTCGCACATCATCTCCCACGCGGCCGCCTGCGCGATCCTCGGCCGGGCCGCGGCCGTCAGACGCGCTGCAGCGGGGCGAGTCGCCTGGGCCGCACGCGCCTGGTCTCAGGCGCGGACAGCGGACTGACTTTCACGGACGGCCACGGGACGCCCGGGCGCCCGAGATGGAAGCCCTGCGCGAGTGGCACGCTCAACTCGAGCAGCGTTTTCAGCTCGGCGTCGTTCTCGATGCCCTCGGCGACGAGTAGGCTGCCCACGCGTTCGGCGTAGCCGACGAGCGCGCCCACCAGCGCGGCACGATCGGGGTCTGAGTCGATGCCCGTCACCAGTGAGCGGTCCAGCTTCAAGTACGTGGGATGCACGGTGGTGACCTGACGCAGGCCGGAGTAGCCGGCGCCCATGTCGTCCACGGCCATCCGCACCCCGCGGTCTCGCAGTGGAGCCATGGCCGCGCTGAGCTGGGCGTCGCTTTCCACGAGCGCCTCCTCGGTGACCTCGATGATCAATCCCGAGATGTCCAGCGGACGATCCAGCATCCGCAGAGTGCGGCGGTCGAGCAGCACCGGCGCAGACAGGTTCACGGCCAGGCGCACGCCGCGCGGGCGCGTTGCCAGCAGCTCGAGCGCCACGCGCAGGCACGCGCGCTCCAGCTCGTCGCGCTCGCCCAGCTCGTCGGCGAGCGCAAACCAGTGCAGTGGGCTGCCATCCGCCCCCGGCCCAAAGCGCGCCAACGCCTCGTAGGCATGGATCGCGCCCGTTCGCAGATCAACGATCGGCTGGGCCGCCATCGAGAGCCCCTC
>Ga0302324_100020842_pt1 | contig 12800 bp, 11 predicted proteins | sample Palsa_T0_1_FD_201949 | JGI IMG/M metagenome (GOLD analysis project Ga0302324, IMG submission 201949) | Peat permafrost microbial communities from Stordalen Mire near Abisko, Sweden - Palsa_T0_1 | ecosystem: Environmental > Terrestrial > Soil > Palsa > Peat permafrost | place: Sweden: Abisko...
GCTCGGCCTCAGTCTTCCCGAACGTTTGAAATCAACTGCAAAATGTAGTGCAGACCTTGCGACCGCTTGAACTGATTCCGAAAGACTTAACCGGTTTCACGGCGCTTCCGTGACGAACTTCGGCTAGGTTCGTCGTCAAGGTACGCTGCCTTACCACTTCCAAGACCTCCTGCACTGCTCGGTGCGCGTGAAACACCGCGCCCCCGAAGCTCTGCCCGCCCTCGAACTCACTGTGGGCAAATGAGATACGCCCAGCTACCTGTCGGATAGGCAATTCCCCATTGCGGCCGAACATAAACCCTGACCTCGGCACGATGATCGAAAGCCCCCAGCGATTCGAGATGATTCCCGCGATGTCTCTCTTCGCGTTGAACCCGCTGTTGCCGAAGACCCTGCTGAGCGTCTCGCGGACTTGCCGCTCGTACTCCCGAAAGCTGGTACAGTACAGCTTATAGCGCCCATGTGTGACCTGTTCCTTGGGTGGCCTGCCCAGTTCGTAGAAAGGCAAATAAAAAGTGAGAACATTGGGCGCGTCCGGATGCAGCTGCGGCCGATGGTCGCCAATCACCATCTGCTGGCGCAGGTTGCAGAAGTACCCAAAGCCATCGAAACAGCGTCCTCCGGTCAGCCCCAGTTTGTGTAGAAAACGCCAATTGGTTACGGCAACGTTGACGACAAGAGTCGAAGAGCGCAGGAACTGCTCGAAAGCTGAATGCTTCTCTTGCGGAAGCTCGTGAACCGCCCGCCGGTTTACCCATCCTCCCACCGCCATCACCACCGCTCGGGCGCGCAGTTTCCAGAGCTTTCCGTCTTTCAGGTAGGTGACCTGCACGTAGTCGGCGTTTTCCGGTTTGCCTAAATGCTCCACTCGGACCACAGCGGTATGTAAGCGGATGCGGTTGTGATTTCGGGACGGTCGAGCTTTTCAAACTCAACAGAATTTTTGTGAATGTCCTCCAGTGTCGCCTTTCCGCCGATCGACTCGGGGATCAGGAATTTGACCAAATGTCGTAGGCAGTTCGTGTTTCCGCCAGGGAAGGCATGCTTGTGGGAGATGTACTCTTCGAGATCCTCGTTCGTAGAGTTTGGGAAAAAATGGTTGCAGCCCCAGCAAGCGTGGACCGGCGACGCGATATGCGGAAATCGCATCCGCACCCAAACCCAGCACGCAGGCGGCAAGTGGTGAAACGAAGCTGGTAATCTCGGTATGCAGGTTCAAGAAGCGCTCAAGGTATGCCTGGTATGTAATCGTGTCGCAGCCGTCCGCTGGCTTCCCCTTCTCCAAAGCGGCTTCTTCATTCCATACTTGAAGGTTTCCAGCTCACGCTGAACCTCCGTGGGAAACGGAGTCTTGTCCGAGTTGTGCGAAAAATCCCTTATCCAGAGCGGGGAAGCCCCATGGGATTGTTGATCGAAGAAGTAGCCGAAGCCGGGCACGTCCAAGGATTCCAGGTGAATGTCGCACCCACGATCAAATTGTTTCTTCAGGCTCACTACCAGGAGTGGGATTCGCGGTAAAGATCATTGAGCAAAGCGTGGCCGAAAGACCATGCGCCAGGCACCTTGCGGGGCGATGAGCCGTTGGCCGTTGACCAGAAACTCCGTTCTGCTTCGCCTCACCGCCGAAGATCGGGTGGTTCTCCAGAATCAGGCATTTCTGGCCGGCTTTCTCTTTCGCTTTGTAAAAGAAATACGCCGCCGTCAGTCCAGCACCGGCGCTTCCCACAATTACAAGATCATAGCTCTCTCGGGTATCCTGGACGCGAAGCGATGTCTTCGAAGGCCCCGTCCCGTATCTGATGCGCCGCCTGAACTACCTCCCAAGTGTTCCCATGGGAATTCCTGTAGTCTGGCAACGCCGCCGTAGCCATCCCAGTCCTTGCCACTTTGTTGTACTAGCATCTGCAGGGGCGTGCAAGGTGCCAACAGCGCTGATCCCGAAGCGACCAATGCGCCATTCAGGAAGTCGCGTCGCGTGAGGGCCTGATCAAGACCGAGTGTTGCGTCTGCTTTTTCTGAATTCATGACTGTTTCCAGGGCGTTCGTACAGGAGCGCAGAGTACCCTAGCCTTGTGTTGCTCGCAAGTAAAGAATGTTCCTTGCCGTAAAACAACGGAATATCAGGCGCTGCACATCTCATCGCCAAGAAGGATACCGTCGCGGATGGTCTTGGCCGAGTGCCGTCTTCTGCGTGATGTGCTCACGAATAGCGTGACCGGTTGAGACATGGAGCAGAGAGTATTGCCTGGCTACCTCTCTGCTTGCGTGCCCTTTCCTGACCCAGGCGGTCCTAGAAAATAATAGCCGTCCCCATAGGCTTTTGTAGGTCAGCCCTGAACCCGGCGTGCTGAACCTGATCGTTCGAGCCATGGGCCTTTTAATTTCGCGCGCCGCGTGACGTGTCGGTCGGCCTGGGGGCAAGAGCGTACCTGGCGGCATAGGAAATTGCCTCGTTCACCAATAGTATACGAAGTTCTTGCGGGGAAACATATTTTCGTGGTAATCTCAGCGTCTTGTGCGGTGCTGGTCATCGTTTGGGCCGGCCCGTAGAACATGGGCCGGAAGTCGTGCAGCGGACGCAGAACCTCTTCTGCCAGCGGCCAGAGCATTACAGCCGTTGGAGTGTGCGCACCCTGCGAAGACTTTTAGGGCTGCCGCGCAGCACCATGCACCAGATCTTGGCCCCCTCGACTGAGAACACAAAGTTGATGCAGTTAGTTAGCATTTCGGTTTGAGGATAAGGATATCTTCGATGAAAAAGAGACGCTTTCTTTCACGCCGGGAGTTCCTGAAAGATTCCGTGCTGAGTGGAGGAGCACTCGTGTTCCTGAACGGAATGGGACCCTTGCGCGGCATAACGACGGGCGGAGGTAATCCTCAAGCTTTCTCACGGCACACTTTGCTGGAGGGGTTCCGCAATCCATCGGCAGAGTACGGAGAGATCGACTGTTGGTGGTGGGAAGCTGGCCACCTCACAGAGGAAAAGATGCGATGGGAGTTGGAAGAGCTGAAAGACAAAGGCCTCGCTGGCACGTTTCTTTATCCCCGCTACATTAACAACGAACCTTTACGTTCCGATCCTCCCTATTGGACTGAGGAGTGGTGGGAGCGCGTACGGTTTACCATGGAGTCGCAACAGCAACTCGGTCTTCGGTCATGGTTTTCAGATTGGACGGGTCTTCAATTCGTTCAGGATCGCCTTCGCAAGGAAGCCAATCCGGAATTGGTCGGGCACCGATTGGTGATCCATCAAAAAGAATCGCAAGGGCGCGAACTGGTCGAGATTGAGGTTCCGCCAACAGAGAATATCCTTTCTGCCGCGGCGTACAAGAAACAGAAGGATGGTCTCGACTATTCCTCGCGAGGGGACCTCCTGGACGCCGTACATAACCACACGCTGAGATGGAACGCCCCGGAAGCGGGGTGGTTGGTTGCCGTCGTCGCCAGCCAGCCGCACGATCTGGACTATTTGAATCGGGCGGTTGCTGATCGCTGGCTGGAGATATATTTTGAGGAATATGCGAAGCGGCTGCCCGGGTTTTTGGGCAAAACTCTGGTTGCCTACGGGCCGGATGAGGGTTGGATGCTCATGGGCAATGCGTTTTATAGTCGGTCTCTAGCCGAGAACGTGCGGTCAGAGCGAGGTTACGACATCGCGCCTCACTTGATTGCGCTCTTTCATGACATTGGTCCCAAGACGGACCAGATCCGTTGCGATTACTATGGCGCCCTGTCCGCGCTTGTGGAAGAGAATTTCTATAAGCCCTTTGCTGAGTGGCTACACCGGCATGGAATGAAATACGTCACCATCGCGACCCAAGGCAGAGAGAACCTGCTTGAACAAACTTATGAGTATGGGGACTTTTTCCGCTACGCGCGTTGGTTTGACGTCACTGGAAACGAAGATCCAGGCCAAGAGAACATACCTGAAAGGCATTTTGTTGACGCCAAGCTTTCGAGTTCAGTCGCGCACCTCTACCCAACGAAAAGGGTAGGCGTGTGCGCTTACTGGGCATCCGGATGGGGCATGACCCAGGAAGAAAACGTGGCCTGGACGAATGGTAATTACGCGTGGGGAAGTAACTTGTTCACCCGGGAAGGGGGGGTTTACACATTAATGGGAGGCTGGTATGAATGGGTCCCTCCCTGCGTCGCTTTCTACCAGCCGTACTGGCAATATTTTAAGGTTTTTAGCGATTACGTGCGCCGGCTTAGCTATGTCATGAGCCAGGGAGTGCACCGTGCCGAGGTGGCCGTTCTCTACCCTCTGACGACCTTTCATGCCAACTGGATTGCAGGCAAAGTTTCAGGGATGTTTGGCGGCGACAACTACGAAATCTTCCCCGCTTTCGACCAGCACGCCCAGGAAGCGGCGCAAATGACGATGAATTTGGCAAGGCGGATATATCAAAACACAATAGATTTAGATTTTATTGATTATCACTCCCTGGAGAGGTCCACGGTCGAAGATGGGAAACTAAAGGTTTCCGATCTTGAGTTTCGCGTCTTAGTTTTGCCTCCAATGACCACGGTGCGGATTCCCACTCTTCGAAAGATCAGGGATTTCCAGGCTGCGGGAGGAACCGTAATTGCTTTTGGACGGCTGCCCAGCGGATCAGCGGAGAACGGGCGGGAAGACCCGGAAATTCGGGACCTCATCAGCGATGTTTTCGGTATCGTTCCGGAACAATCCGTCGCCGAGACGATTGAGCGACGAAATCGAAATCGGGGCACGGCTTTCTTTGTACCGGAGGACATTGAGCGCGTGCCGGAGATTATCCCGGAGATCTTCACCCCGGACATGGTTTGCAATGAGGGGAATCTCTACTACACCCATCAGAAGATCGGGGAACTGGAAGTTTATTTCTTAGTAAACATAGAGGGGGAATACCGCAGACTCACAGTTAGCTTCCGGGCTGTAGGTGACTTGGAGATTTGGGATCCGCTGGCGGGGAAGGTCGAAAAGGAGTATCGCACCGAGCGTCAAGGTGAAAGGACGGAAGTCCGTTTAGCTATGGCGCCCTACCAGGGAGCCATACTGGTTTTCTCTCCTAGTTCCACAAGGGCCGAAGTCTGGGAAGATAATTTGACCGAAATAAGCGGAATCGAGGCGACACCGGAGGGATTCACGATTCGCGGCCTTGATGAATCAGGAGGTGCGAAGGGAATACGACTCAGACAGGGCGGGAAAGAATTCACAGCCGCAATGACCCTCAGTCCACCGCCCCTGCCGTTGCGTCTTGAGGGTCCATTTTCCTCTCAGATTCAACCCACCATGAACAATCGGTGGGGCGACTTCCGTTACCCAGCCTCCGAGGAACTCATCGGGCCCGAGGCTCGAACCTTTAAGTACATGGAAGAGGGACCGCAACCAGGAGATTTGCTAGGGTGGCATGAAACCCAGTTCGACGATTCCACATGGCCTGTCGTCCGTTACTCCTACGGGCCGTATTGGTGGCATATCGGACCTTTTGAGGAGGGACGGGAGCCGGCGGGTTTGGAAGAAAAGGCGCGAAATGGGGAGCTTGCTTCGGAGGTATATGAAAGCGGGGGCAAGTCTCTGCGATGGGAGCCGTACACCTTTTCGCAAAAGTTTGGGTACTTCGAAGAAATTCAGGAAAAGCGGCCGGTGGGCCTGCTCGGTGTCTCTGAAAATTTCTTTGTTCTGCCAAATGGGAACCTTTCCAAGGCAAGCCATTTTTTATGCACCTTCGTGTATTCGCCAGAGGAGGGTAACTTCACCCTTTATTTTGGCGGGGCTCGTGATGGAGCCGGTTACCGGGATCCGCCGCCGCGGTATCAGGTTCCTGACCAGAGGCAAGCCTGGGTAAACGGGGATCAAGTTCTGGACATTCGCGAGAAGCGCACGGATGAGGTTAGCGGACGAGTTCACCTGAAGAAAGGATGGAATGCAGTCCTGCTGAAGCTGGTTCTGCGCGCCGACCTCTCTACTCCAGCTCCCTGCGTGCCCGGAACCTGCCCCGCCACCTCTGAAACGCGACCCGGGAACGGGCCGGAGATTGCGACCTATACAGTCATCAGGGCGTCCGCACCTCCGCCTGGCGACCCCTATGTTCCCCGCGTCCGTTGGTTTGCGGACGGGCAGACGTTAACCTACGACATTTCTCCTAATAAGAAGAAACGCGTAGGCTGGTATCGCTTTAAGGCGCCGCCCGGGCTAGCCGCGCTCCGTCTCAACGTCAAAGCCAAACAGGTTGACGCATGGATTGATGGACAGCCAGTTCCGGTGGAGAACTCGAAGATTAGGCTGAATTCGGTCATCCGGAAACCCTCCCAAGTGGTGTTGCGTGTGGATCAGGAGCCGGGGATTTATGCTGGAGCGGCATTTCCTGAGCCGGTAGCGTATGAATGCAAAGAAGGGGAAATTACCCTCGGTGACTGGAGCCCGCAGGGATTGGAAAGTTACTCGGGCGCAGTACTGTACAGCAAGGTTGTCGCGTTAAATAAGGAGCATCTCAAGACAAGCGTTGTCTTGGATTTGGGAATGGTTAAAACATGCGCGGAAGTGCACATAAACGGGACACTCGCGGGCGTCCGGCTGGCGCGGCCTTTTCGCTTTGAGGTTACAGATTTGGTTCGAGAAGGCAAGAACGAAATTCAAATCAGAGTGGTGAACACGTTGGCAAATCACATGAGTAGCTATCCGACTCAGTTCGTATACCCTAACAAGGGACAGACTCACGACATTCCAGAATCATCAATGAGAACCCGCAACAGTTATCCGGCTGTGCTTGCTGATCAGACGATTTCGGGTCTGCTGGGGCCAGTTCAACTTCGATTCCTTTCCAAAATTAACTTGTTCGCCAAACTGGTGAAGTCGAACGCCTGAAGAAAAGGAATCTCCTCTTCATCAGTCACTTCGATTTCTGGAGGTCCGGGCGCTTTGATCCTTTTCGTGAATGCCATAAGGAGGGGCCAGAAGCAATGCCACAAAAACTTGAAAACCGTGTAGCTGTGATTACGGGAGCGGCCTCTGGGATGGGGCGGGCAACAGCACTACTCTTTGCACAGGAGGGAGCGAGTGTCGTCGTTGCCGATGTCAACGCTGCTGGCGCTCAGGAGACGGTTGAGAATATACGGACGGCTGGCGGCAAGGCAATTGCGTCGTGCACCGATGTCACGAAGGCTCCCCAGGTGGAGGCGATGATCAACCTCGCGCTCCAAACTTACGGGAGAATTGATATCTTGCACAACAATGCAGGGGTCATCATCGTCAAATTCCTGGAGGATACGAGTGAAGAGGAGTGGGACTGGGTTCTGGGAGTGAACGTCAAATCGATTTTTCTCGCGGTTAAGTACGCAATTCCATACATGAAGCGCCAGGGCGGCGGATGCATTATTAATACGGCTTCGACAGGGTCCTTTATGGGGCAGTACATGACACCTGCTTACATCGCGTCCAAAGGAGCAGTGCTCCTTCTGACGAAGACACTGTCGCTGGATTATGCGAAATTCAATGTCCGGGTAAACTGCATCTGTCCAGGCGCCGTTGATACACCGATGCTTCGGCGCCACTTTAATAAGTCGCCCGACCCCGACCTTGCTGCTCGCCGAGAACAGGATTTGATGCCCATCGGGCGTTTCTTGGAGCCCGAGGAGATTGCCGAGGGTGCTCTTTATTTGGCGTCAGATGCCGCACGAGGGGTGACCGGGACTTCGTTAGTGATAGACGGCGGCAGTCTTGCCGGTCCTTATGCTGGCTAGGAGATTTCGAGATCAATTGCATGACATCCACTTACATTCCGGGCGCGCTAGCGGCACTCCTGCTTTCAGGGATACTCAACGGTAGCGCCGCGGTGCCTTTGAAGTACGCTAGGAAGAGCGAATGGGAAAATCTCTGGCTAATTCAGTCTATCCTTGCCATGATCGTGCTTCCGTGGATTCTGGTGGCATTTACAATTCCCCACCCCATCGAGGTGTACCGTGCATCGGGTTTCGCGCCTTTCGTAGCCGCCGGCGGCTTTGGCTTCGGTTGGGGAGTCGGAACGCTGCTGTACATCATCGGCGTGGTGATGGTCGGCATGGCAGTGTCGTTCGCGATTATACTCAGCTTGACGGCTACACTGGGGTCGCTACTTCCACTCCTAATCCTGCACCCGAATGAAATTCATTCCAGGCGGGGCCATTTACTATTGTTTTCTGTGGTGTTCACGGTGATCGGGGTGGTATTGTGTGCTTACGCAGGTTCAAGGCGAAGTGACGAGAGCGCCGCATCGCAGGCGCCAGCCGAAAAGTCTTACTTCTGGCGAGGAGTCCTTGTCTGCGTGCTCTCCGGCATTTTTTCGCCGATGCTGAATTTTGCGTTCGTATTCGGAGACCGGCTCACAACCGTCGCAACACAGTTCGGCGCGTCCTCGCTTTGGGCTCCAAATGCTCTTTGGGCGGTTGCGTTCACGGGCGCCTTCGGTCTGAATGCCTATTATTGCTTGCATCACCTTGGGTTCCAGAAGAGCTGGTCACGGTTTCTGGATGCGCCCGGCGAAAACCTGATCGGTGGCGCTGCCATGGGCGTCCTGCTGTTGGCGAGTATTCTGACGTACGGAGTGGGTGCGGAAATGTTGGGGACTTGGGGAGCTAGCACAGGCTGGGCGATCAATATGTGTACGACAATTCTTGCTGCAAACGTCTGGGGTTTGGCCACCGGTGAGTGGCGCGGCGCCCCAAGAAGGTCGTATATCGAATTGGGTCTGGGTCTTGGCGCTACTCTAGTGGCGATTATTTTGGCCTCACCATCATCCTGAGACCGAAGGTGCCGTATCAAGCTGAGGCGCTAGACGGGCGACCAAAACGTGCAGGCAACGCTCGTCGGACTGAGACAAGACCCGATACCACGCATTTGAGAATTAAATTTGGCAGAGGCTCCAGGAAACTATAGCTTACATTCTTTTGGCCGAGGGGTTCTGATCACGATCGAGGAAACGCACATGCACCAGCCGGAACCATCTTCTTCTAGCGAGATCATCGAGTACCGTATTGCGCAACGTATCCGGCAACTGCGAGCTGCCCAAGAACTAACCCTAAAAGGGTTAAGCGACTTGACGGGTCTCAGCAAGGGCCTGCTCTCAAAGATTGAGAATTGCAATGTCTCACCTCCGATCGGTACACTCTCGAAGCTGGCTACAGCTCTTAGCGTTCCGATAAGTGAGTTTTTCGAAACGGACGATTCTGACCAGCGAGTTGTTTTCTTCCCTAAGAGCAAGCGTCAGATCGTCCGCGGTCGCCGGACTTCGCTTAACTATGAATACGAATTGCTCGTGACTGGGCGCAGGCGACGCGGGATGCAGCCCATGATTGTGTCGATTGATGGGCGGACTTATCGATTCGGCCTTCAGGACCACCCTGGAGAACAATTTATCTTCATGTTAGAGGGAGAAATGAAGTACATAATCGGAGGAAAGACCTACGTCGTAAAGCCTGGTGACTGCTTATATTCTGACTCCCGCGTTCCACACGGCCCAAAACTTGGAAAGAACCAAAAAGCACGCTACTTAGTCGTCCATACCGGTACGTAGAAAGATCCGCGCGGTTCTTGCACAGGCAAATTCACTTGGTGTTCGAACGCTTTGCGAGTTGCAGGACCCGTCTGGCATGTTCGACTACGGCTTCGTCCATTATCGTGCCATCGATTACGGTCACGTGATTGGTGGCGAATGCTTCGAGGATACGGTTGGCTTTATCGATTTCTTCCGCACGTGCCGAGAAGGCCTTAAGGATTTCCACTTGGCGGGGGTGGATTGCCAGTTTCCCAGTGAAGCCGAAGTTCCGCGCGCGCGAAGCGGCTCGCATTACTGCCTGGTCATCGGCAAACGTTAGGCAGGGAGAGTCGATGACCTGACGTTTTGCTGCCCCCACCTGCCGCTATGAGTGTCGACCGCGCATAGAGGAGTTCAATCTCCTCATCGCCCCGAGTGATTCCAGTGTCAGCACAAAAATCCTCGGCTCCGAATGCCAAGGCAGCGATGCACGGAGAGCAGTTGACGATTGCAGAAGCACTCAAAAGCGCAGCCGCAGACTCGATCAGCGGAAGCAGCCAAACGTTCCACTGTTTGCCAGAATTCTCAAGTTGCTTCTGTACGTTCTTGATATCCCCGACGGATGCCACCTTGCTGAGCACGAAACCGTCTGCGCGGACGTGGCGCGCGATTGCGATATCGGCAGCGAAGTAGGCACTATGGACCGGATTCAAGCGAATGAGCACAACATCGGGAGTGGTGGCGCGGTCAGCTAGAAAAATCGTCGTTTGAGACCGAGCCGCAGCTTTCCGACTCGCTGTAACTCCATCTTTCCAGTCGACCACCAGTGCGTATCCGCTGGTGCCTCTAGCGCCTTCATCAGCTTGTGCTCATCATCGCCTGGAACGAAAAGTGCGCTTCGGAGCGGGGGAATTCATATCGTGTTTATTAAAAGTATAACTAATTCTTTTCACGAAACATGGTTCATGTTATGCTAAGTACGTTTCTGACATGCCAACACCCGTCACCATCCCTCAAGTTACCATCTCGATGGAAGAAGGGAAAATCGTCCGCTGGCTCAAAGCCGAAGGTGAAGTAGTTGCCAAGGAAGACCTGCTCTTTGAAATGGAAACTGACAAGGTCGTTTTGGAAGTGCCCTCGCCTGCCGCGGGTGTGCTGCTGCGGACGTTGGTAGCCAACGGGATAGCGAAGGTCAACGATGTCGTTGCATGGATTGGTGAACCGGGCGAAGTATTTGACGAAACACCTGCGGCCAAGGCCGCAGAAACAGCTCTGCAAGCGCCGGCGAAAGCGCCGCAAATGCCTGCTGAAGCTGCCGTCGCACCGCAGCATATCATCGCTACTCCGGCGGCGCGCCGCCGTGGAAAAGAGCTCGGTGTCGATCTCGCCAGCATCAACGGTACAGGTCAGGGAGGCAGGATCACTGAACAGGATGTCGAACATGTTGCGCAGGCTGATTCCTCGCCGGCGTCGCGTAGGGCGTTTGCCCGTGAATGGAGCCTTGCTTGGCGAGAAGCGCCACACATCGATATCGGCCGGGAACTCGATGCTATCGGTTTAGTCACAGCCCGAGTGAAGTACCCAGCCGCATGGTTTACCGACTTGTTTCTGTATGTGGTTGCAAAGGTGCTCCCTTCGTTTGCGCAATTGACGCAGGTATGGGTCGGCGAGAATCTTCAGAAGGCTGCCGGAATCGATGTCTGCCTTGCGGTAGATACATCCAAAGGTGTGCTCGCGCCGGTCCTTCGAGCCGGCGACAAGCTTAGCTTTGACGAGTTGCGGCAGCGTCAGAGGCAGATCACGTCGGCGGCGCGGGCTGGCTGGCTGATGCTCGAAGAACTGCAAGGCGTGTTTACGCTGACAAATCTCGGCATGTATAGTGCCGATTTCTTCACGCCGATTCTGAACCATCCACAAACCGCAATCTTGGCGATTGGAAGGGTCAAGCAGCAACCAGTCATCATGTCCGGAACGGTTTGGTTGGTTGGTGTGTGTGGGTGAACCTTGCGGTTGATCACCGAGTCACGGACGGAGCGTACGCGGCCAGGTTTCTAGAAGAATTTCAGCAAGAACTAAATCGGCTGCCAACAGAAGCGGAGGTCACAGTCCAATCGTGAAGATCACTAACATCGAGGCCATTGCGCTGGAACGCAACCTTGAGCGTGTATTCAAGGGTGGCACCTATGAGATTACATCGCGCTATACGATCGTCACGGAGGTACACACCGAAAATGGAGTGATTGGGCAAACTTTCGGCGGCGACGAGTGGCGGACGCAGAAGGAAATCGTAGATTTGATCAACACCACTTTTCGCAAGCTACTCGTTGGCGAGAACCTTTTTGACGTCGAGCGTCACTGGGACGCCATGTTCCGCTGCACCGCGCTTGATTCTCTCAACCGCAGCATTCATACCCTGGATTTGGCCAATCGGGCGGTGCTTATGCAGGCGATCGCGGGCGTCGATATTGCAATATGGGACGCAATAGGGAAAACCCTCGGGCTGCCTGTATATCGATTGCTGGGGGGGTATCGAGATGCGGTGCCGATAGTCGGGATCGGAGGCTACTATCAGGAAGGCAAAGGCGACAAGGAATTTGCTGAAGAGTTGCGCGGTTACGCGAGGGCCGGGCTCGCGGGAATTAAGATGAAGGTCGGTCGGTTGTCGCCTGCCGAAGACGCCGCGCGGGTTCGTCAGGCGCGTGAGATCGTAGGAGAATCGTTCACCATTGCCTGCGACGCGAACCAAGGTTGGACCGTAGAGCAGGCGATCGACTTCTGCAAGCGCGTTCAGGGACTTCGGGTGCGCTGGGTGGAAGAACCAGTCGCGTGGTACGACCAACTCAGAGGGTTGGCGGCCGTGCGCGCATGTGGGATTCCTGTTTCTGCCGGACAGGGGGAGATATGCCGCTTTGGCTGCCGCGATCTTATGCTAGCGGGGGCAGTGGACATTCTGAACGTGGATGTCACAATCGCAGGAGGAATTACTGAGTGGCGTCGCATCGCGTACATGGCGGGAATGATGAACGTCTCGATGGGGCATCACGAAGAGCCCCAAATTGCTATCCACCTGCTCGCTGCTGTCCCCCACAGCCTGTTTGTGGAAATATTCCCGGACCCCAACCGAGATCCAATGTGGTTTGAACTGCCGTCCGCGCAGCCACGTATCAGCGCTGGATTAATGTACGTTCCACAGGAAGCTGGCATTGGCATACCCCTGCGCAGCGGTGTGATCAACCGTTACCGGTCCGCTTGTGCGCAGGTTTCCTGATATGGCGTTCGGACGGTATTTCGAGGAGTTCGAGGTGG
>Ga0302324_100020844_pt1 | contig 12799 bp, 9 predicted proteins | sample Palsa_T0_1_FD_201949 | JGI IMG/M metagenome (GOLD analysis project Ga0302324, IMG submission 201949) | Peat permafrost microbial communities from Stordalen Mire near Abisko, Sweden - Palsa_T0_1 | ecosystem: Environmental > Terrestrial > Soil > Palsa > Peat permafrost | place: Sweden: Abisko...
GCATAACGTCAACGCCGACGCTAAAGCTGAAAGGTCCGTCCTTTATTGCTGCGGGTGACTTCAACGGGGACGGCATCCCTGACCTCGCGATTGCAAATGGCACTGGCAACACGATTACAATTGCGACGGGCAAAGGAGACGGCACGTTCACGGCTGCTGCCGGCACGATAACGACCGGAACAGCTCCGGTGTGGATTGGAGTGGCCGACTTGAATGGCGATGGTAAGCAAGATCTGGCAGTCGTCGTCAACAACAGTGTGTACACAGTCAGCGTTTTTCTAGGAAATGGAAACGGCACCTTCGGAACCGCAACAAACTATGGGACTGGATCGGGAGCAAATTCAGTGGCTATTGGTGACGTCAATGGCGACGGGATCCTGGATCTGGTCGTAGCCAATAGTGGTTCGAATGACGTAAGTGTACTGCTGGGGTCGACAGGTGGTGTCTTTCAGCCGCAGACCAACTTTTCCACAAATACCGCGCCAGTATGGGTGGTGCTTGGAGATTTCAACAACAACGGCAAATTAGATGTCGCGGTGGCGGACTCTCAAACGAGTCTAGTGTCGGTTCTTTTGCAATGATCGGCGGCTGCCTCCGGTGCCTGTTGAAATTAAAGCAAAGGAAAGTGGTGCCCGGTCTGCTGTGCATCCTGCTTACGGCTGGACCCAGCATCTCGCAGGTACAACCTGGTTTTTTCGGGATGCATGTCAACAAACTGACTTCCATGCCGGTTCCGGTTCCGATCGGCAGCATGCGGCTCTGGGATACGGCGACCAACTGGTTTCAACTATGTCCGTCCAGTGATTATTCGCGGTGCGATTGGCGGCACCTGGATGATTGGCTGGCCGCGGCGAAAAGCAATGGGATCTCAGAGGTTCTGTACACCTTCGGCAAGACTCCGGAATGGGTCTCCTCAGAGCCCCGTGGCGATTGTTGGCAAGCGAGGCCGGGGGTCTGCTATCCTCCGCGCGACCTGACGGCTGACGGCGGCGGAACGGACGATGCATTCCGCCGGTTCGTCGAGGAGATCGTCGAGCACAACCGGCGTCTCGATCCGGCTACTTATGCGAAGATCAGGTTCTGGGGAATCTGGAACGAGCCCACTGCGAAGTTTTTCTGGCGAGGAACGACAGCCCAGTTGGTGCGCATGGCAAAGGATGCGCAGCCGATCATAAAGAAGGCTGATGCCGCAGCGTTAATTTTGACTCCCGAGCCTGCTGCCAATTCCAGGAACAACGCTTTCAGTTCCGCCGGCGACTGGCTGGATGACTATCTGGCGAAGGGCGGAGGCAAGTATGCTGATGTAATCGCATTCCACATCTATGCCAACAACAATGACGGCCATCCCGTTCCAGAAGATGTAATCAAGATCGTTGAAAGTGTGAAAGCGCAATTAACTCGTCATCCGGAAGTGGCCGGTAAACCGCTTTGGATTACTGAAGGCAGCTGGGGCCGGACCGATCAGACCAATTGGGGTCACCATGACGAGGACAGTGCCTTTCTCATCCGTTTTTACGTGATGGTTGCAGCTGAAGGCATCGAGCGGCTGTATTGGTATGGGTGGGACGTGCCTACCGGAACTTTGTCGGCAAACGGTAACGCCTTGCCGGTGGCCAACGCCCTCAGGGAAGTACACAAGTGGCTGACCGGGCGTACCGTAACCAATTGCCGATCCACATCCCATGTATGGTCTTGTGACCTCGAGGCTTCGGGTTATCAAGGCCGCATCGTATGGGATGAGGAGTACGAAAAGACCACGGCGTACGACGCGAACCCCTTTTCCAGATACCGGTCGGCGACCGGCGAACAAAAATCCATCGACCAGAAAGCGCATTTATTGATGCTTGGAAACAGTCCTGTTCTTCTCGAGGGACCACGCTGAACCGGACTTGGTCCGAGCCTGAATCTACCTCGCCAGGCCGGCATGTCTGACACAAGAAAACCAATCATAAAAAGGAGAGATAGCATGAACCGCATCGTTTGCGCTTGTCTATTGGCCCTTCTTTTCGTCGTGCCATCCAGAGCGGATTACACAATTAGCCGCACCACGATTAACTTCGGCAATGTGGGTGTCGGATTATCCGAGACTGCCGGGTTCTCCTTCACGAATACAGGGTCCACATCGGTAACAGTTTCGAGCGTGACGCTGACGGGCACGGGATTCCAATTTGCCACCGGAACTTTCCCGCAAGTAATGAGTGGGAAAGGCGACACTACCTCGTACGCGTTTAATTTTGTTCCTAGCGCTGGCCAGCGTTACACCGGGACCGCCACTTTCATGGTCGACGGGTCCCCGGTGAACATCACTTTGCAAGGTACCGGTGTTGCAACAACTGCGGTGGCCACGCCGAGTGTAAGTGGCTTGACCTTCAGCCAGCCACAAGGACACAAGAGCCGGCCATTATCGGTCAAAATCACGAACACTGGCACCAGCACAGTGAAGATTCTAAGCGCAACCACGCAACAGCCCTTCTCAACGCCGCCCATCAAAACCACTCCACTGGCTCCCGGTGCCTCTGCCAGCGTCTCGGTGAGCTACTTCGGCAGCAACTTGGGGAGCACGACCGGGGATTTGCTGATCACGTACGATGTGCTGGCTCCTACCGGGATCAGTTTGTTAGGAACCACGACCGCGGCGACGAACTTCGAGATAACGACTTATCCAACTTTACCGCTAGGCACTGCCGGGTTCTCTTATCTGGCTCAACTTACATCGGCCGCCGGGAGTGGCAACGTTACGTGGAGCCTGGCTTCTGGCTCGAGTTTGCCGTCGGGACTGACGCTCTCGAGTGGCGGCACGATTAGCGGCACTATCAGTTCTACCGCGACGCTGACGACGTATACCTTCACCGTGAACGCGGTCGACGCTCACTCCCACACCGCGAGTGAAGTGTTGCCGCTTCAGGTGCTGGCTCCTACTGGCTCCGCCTGTAACGACATTAGCTGGGACATTGCGAGCACGACTGATCCTCTCATTCCGATTATCGACCTTGGAACCGGCACTTATTTTGGCACCGAGGGCGGACTCTACGGGAATGGGAGCAACACACCACCGCCGCAGCATGATTCCGACGGCATAGCTTTTGCCAATGCAATTCAGCCATTGGACTCCACCGGCAACCCGAATCCTAGCGGCAAGTATGCGTTAGTCGGGATCGGAATTTCGACGCTTCTGTACGAGATGCAAGCATTTGTTCCCATGGCCACGGCCGATGCGGCGACCAATCCGCACCTGGTAATAGTAAATGGCGGCGAGCCGACGGCAAGTGCTACTGACTTTGCCAATTTATCTTCGCCGTTCTGGTCGACGCTCTTGAATAACATCGTCCCGAATGCAGGCGTTACGGCACAGCAGGTGGTAGCTGTGATGTTTGAGGATGTCGATGTCTTTCCCACTGGGACGTACCCCAGTGACATGCAGCAGCTACAAGGGGAATTCGAGACAGTCGCGCAGAACGTGCTGGTTGAGTTTCCAAATGTGAAGCTGATGTACTACGCTACGCGCACCTACTCCGGCTATTCCGGTACGTTCGATAAATCGTCTCCTGAGCCCTATGCGTACGAACAGGGCTTCGCCATCCAGGGCGCCCTCCTCGATCAGATTAACGGATCAGCTTCGCTGAATTACAATCCGGCGAATGGACCAGTGAAGGCCCCCTGGCTGGGATATGGCCCCTATACGTGGGCGAACGGATTGATCGCACGGAGCGATGGTCTAACCTATAACTGCCAGGATTTTTTGTCCGACGGCCGTCATCCGTCCAAGCTGTACGGTGCGCCAAAGGTTGCATCGCAATTCCTGAAGTTCTTCAAGACCGACGACTCGACTACACCGTGGTTTCTGGCCCAGCAGTGAAACTCCCGGTCAGATTGAAGCCACGATGCTTGCGGTACGAACAGGGCGCATGCCTCCTAACGACGCCAGCAAAGGTTCTTCTGGCTGCCACGCGCCTGACTCAATAACCAAACCGTCACCTAAAACGCTTGCACAGCCCGCGCCCGAAAGCCCGGAAAAACTCAACGAACGAGAAAAATGAACTCCTCTAAACCCGATTTTGAAGTCGGCATTATCGGCGGTGGTCCTGCAGGTTCGAGCATGGCAGCGTTTCTGGCCAAAGCAGGCGTCAATTGTGTAGTTTTCGAGCGAGAACTGTTCCCGCGTCCGCACGTTGGGGAGTCGTTGGTTCCGTCTTCCACTCGTGTCTTCAGGGATTTGGACTTTCTTCCTAAGATGGAAGAGGCGAAGTTCCCGCACAAGTTTGGTGCGGCGTGGACCGCCGCCGCCGACGCAAACGTCTATAACATGGACTTCGGGGGAGTCTCGGCTGACTGCTATGCTGACGTGCGCTTCTCCGAGCGCCAACAACCCGGGGTTGACAAAAACTATACGTACCACGTGGACCGAGGCAAGTTTGATCTACTGCTCCTGCAACACGCTCATGAGTTTGGTGCTCAAGTTCACGAGGGCGTCGGGGTGAGCGGTGTCGACTTTAGCAATCCGAATCATGCCACCGTGCAGTATTCCATCGGAAGAAAGACCTGCAGCAGCACCTGCCGCATTGTGGTGGATGCCAGCGGGCGCAAGACATTGGTTGGCAATCAGTTGAAATGGCGTATTCAGGATCCGGTGTTCGATCAGTACGCCATTCACACCTGGTTCGACGGCTACGATCGCCGCTGCATGGCGAAGGACAAGAACACGATGGGGGACTTTATCTTCATCCACTTCTTGCCCATCTCCAACACCTGGGTCTGGCAAATTCCCATCACCGACACGATCACGAGTGTTGGTGTCGTGACGCAGAAACAGACCTTCGCTAAGTCGAAAGAAGATCGCCACAAATTCTTCTGGGAGTGCATTAAAAGCCGGCCAGAGCTTTACGAGGGATTGAAGGCGCAAGGCTCGCAAATGATGCGCCCATTCAAAGAAGAGGGCGATTACAGCTACGCGATGAAGCAACTAACCGGTGACCGTTTGGTGCTGGTCGGAGACGCTGGTCGCTTCGTGGATCCTATTTTCTCCACCGGTGTCAGCATAGCGCTGAACAGCTCGCGTTTTGCTTACAAAGACATCCTTCGTGCGCTCGAAAGTGGCAATTGTAGGCGCGAGTCCTTCGAGGAGTACGAGAGGACGCTCAGACGGGGTACTCGCAATTGGTACAACTTCATCACCGTATACTATCGCCTGAACGTGCTGTTTACAGCGTTTGTCGCGGACCCGCGATACCGCCTGGACGTTCTCAAGCTTCTTCAAGGCGACGTCTATGATGATGCCGAACCTCCAGTACTGACCCGCATGAAGACGATCGTGTCCGAAGTCGAGAGGAACCCACGTCACGCATTGCACCGCTTTCTGGGCAACTTAACTGCGAATACATTCTTGGAACCTTCGGCTTGAGCCGCGAAACCATTTTTGGCCGGCGCCCGGCGTTCTGTCTGCAAAGGTCGGCCACCAAACGCTTCACTGAATATAGTTCGGAGATCAATCGTTGGTAAATCATTCTGAACCCGACTTTGATGTAGCAATTATAGGAGGCGGTCCGGCGGGCTCCAGTATGGCGGCTTATCTGGCCAAAAATGGAGTCCGGTGCGTCGTGTTTGAACGGGAATTGTTTCCCCGTCCCCACGTGGGCGAATCCTTAGTTCCTTCCTCGACCCGTGTCTTCAAGGATCTTAATTTTCTTGAGCAGATGGAAGAGGCTAAGTTTCCGCACAAATTCGGCGCCGTGTGGACGACCGACGATAAGGCGACGCCCTATGTTCACGATCTTGAGGGCCTGTCGCCGGAATACAATGTAGATATACGCTTCGAAGAGCGGCAGCAGCCAGGCGTCGACAAGAACTATACGTACCACGTCGATCGGGGCAAGTTTGACCTAATGCTCCTGCAGCATGCGCACCGCCTTGGCGCCTACGTTTACGATGGTGTTAAGGTCAACCACGTTGATTTTGCTCCGCCGCAGCCGAACGTGTATTTCAGCATCGGGCGAAAAGAGATGTCGGTAAGCTGCAAGATGGTGGTGGATGCCAGCGGGCGCCAAACGCTGCTCGGGAATCAACTGAAACTGAAGATCGCCGACAGAGTTTTCGATCAGTACGCTATCCACTCGTGGTTCGAAGGCTACGACCGTAAGGCATTCGCTAAGCGGGAAACGAATCTTGACTACATCTATATTCACTTCCTGCCCATATCAAACACCTGGATCTGGCAGATTCCGATCACTGACAGTGTCACCAGTCTCGGCGTGGTCACGCAGAAGAAAAACTTCGCCAAGTCGAAAGAGGATCGAGAGAAGTTCTTCTGGAACACGGTGGGCAGCCGGCCTCTCATCGAAGAAACGTTGCGCAAATCGGATCGTATTCGTCCATTTAAGGACGAAGGTGATTACAGCTATGCCATGAAGCAGATCTGCGGCGATCGCTGGATCATGGTGGGCGATGCCGGACGCTTCGTGGATCCGATATTTTCCACCGGCGTCAGCATCGCGCTGAACAGCTCTCGTTTCGCGCACAGCGACATTCTTGCGGCGCTCGAGAAGAATGACTTCTCTCGCGCCGCATTCTCAGAGTACGAGAACAGGCTGCGCCGGGGAACCAAGAACTGGTACGACTTCATCACCGTTTATTACCGCCTGAACGTGCTGTTCACCTACTTCATCGGGGATCACAAGTACCGTTTGGATGTACTGAAGCTGCTGCAGGGCGATGTCTACGACGAAGAGCAGCCTGAAGTGCTCACGAAGATGAAGGCCATGGTGAGCAAGGTCGAACAGAACGAAAAGCATCCCTGGCACAAATTGTTGGGCGACTTGACCTCTGATGCTTTCCGCCCAGGTTTCTGACCTGCGCAAACAAAACGAGATCTACAAAACAAAATCAATGTACCGCAAGAATCTGAAGTTTGTGATGGCGTACCTGATTCTCGTGGGAGTTCCCATAGTCGGGCTGGCTGCGATTCTCAGGGCCGGCAGAACCCTGGCTGCGCCCGTTTCGGTGGCGGGCGTGTGGAAAGTTGACGGCCATGCCAACGCTGCTGCCTTTGACACCCTGCCATGCGTCGGCAGGTTCTTGCCCGGGAGTACCTCGCTGTCGATCATGCAGTCTGGTAGAAACCTGACGTTGAGCTTCAATGACGGTTCGAAGGTTACAGCCTTCGGTTCCGGATTGATCGACCGGCGCGCCATAAAAGGTTCGCTGGCCGCTAACCAATATCCTGAGCATGAAATCGCATGTCGCAGTGAGCGGCGGGTGATGCTGAGCGCAATCGTCGATGGGGAGTCTTTGCATCGATCTATGTCTGGAACAATGGCTGTCGATGGCTGTTCTTCTTGCCTGCCGGTGGAGTTTCGCGCAGTCCGGACCTCCTCTGTGAGTCAGGAGTTGCGCTGATGCTCGACCTCTTCACGCTCGTTATGCAGATTGCTTTGATTCTGGCGGTGTGCCGTGTCGTCGGAGCGCTCTTTCAGAAGATTCATCAGCCGAAAGTCGTGGGAGAAATGTTTGCCGGCATCATGTTGGGACCATCTTTGCTGGGTTGGATCGCGCCCCAGGCCTCAGTTTATTTGTTTCCGCCTTCAAGTTTGGTGTTCCTAGACGTTCTAAGTCAGGTCGGCATAATCGTCTTCATGTTCCTGGTAGGCCTGGGCATTAACTCTAAGGAACTGAAGGAGCAGGGTCACGCGGCGGTTCTGACCAGTCACGTGAGCATCACGGCGCCCTTTGTGTTGGCAGTGCTTCTTTCCCTGTATCTCTATCCCCGGCTTTCGGATGACAGCGTAGCTTTCACAAGCTTCGCACTGTTTATGGGGGCGGCCATGAGCATCACGGCATTCCCGGTGCTGGCCCGCATCTTGGCAGAGCGGAACATGCTGGACAGCCGCCTCGGCACTTTGGCTGTAGCTTGCGCAGCCGTGGACGACGTCACCGGCTGGTGCATCCTCGCTTATATTGTTGTCCTGACGCGCGCTGCGCACACTGCGAGCGTCACGGTCACTCTGGGAGGCCTTGCTGCCTTTGCCCTGATCATGACTTACGGCGTCCGGTATCTCCTGCGCGGCTTTGAAAAAAGTTATCGCAACCGGGGCACGATCAGCGAAGACTTGATGGCGCTCATGCTGCTTCTGGTCCTGACGTCGGCTTTGTGCACGCAGCTCTTAGGAGTTCACCTTCTGTTCGGCGCATTCCTGATGGGTGCCATGATGCCCAAGGAACGTCATTTCGTGCGCTATCTTCAAGATCGCTTCGAGACGATTACCGTCACCCTGTTGCTACCGTTGTTCTTCGCTACTACAGGATTGCGCACCAACATCGGATTGGTGAAGGGACGCGAAATGTGGGTGTGTTGCGGCCTTATCATTGTGGTCGCGACTGTCGGCAAACTAGGAGGATCCACCCTGGCTTCATGGTTTACTGGCATGCCGCTGCGAGAAGCAGCGGGCCTTGGAGCGTTGATGAATGCGCGAGGGCTAATGGAGTTGGTAATCCTGAGTATCGGCCTGGATATTAAGGTTATCTCTCCCACCCTTTTTTCAATGATGGTGCTCATGGCTCTGGTCACAACCGTCATGACCATACCGCTACTGGAGATGGTTTGTCCCGAGCCAGTGATAAGGGGAACAATGCCGACCATTTCCGACCCAGATTCCAAGGCTCGACTGGGTGAGAAGGCGATCGACGGCGCTGCCGCTTAAACTGTTCAATTTAATGGTTTAACGACCGCTGGAATGGTGAATTGTCGGTGCTTTTCTGCGGCCGAGTTCATGCGAAGAAAACCGTTTGCTGGTTCACGATTATGAGGTAAACTGTAGTTCCCCCCTACAAAACAGCACCCTTTGGTACGTCCGATCCAGCTAAGTTTTCGTATCTGACGCTGATCGGGCCGACCCTCGAAAACTGGTCGGCCGAATGCAGCAGCCCGCGCGCTCGCGCCTGCTAGAGACTTTAGGGGGTGCGCGCAAGGTAAACGAGGCAATCGAAATGTTTGAGAATCTACGCGCGGATTTTGCGGCTGCTGCCGGGGACCGCACCATGGAGAAGGGCCTGCTGCGTGTGTTGCTGCGGGTAGAGACTCCGCCGCTGTTATGCTACCGGTTCTCGTCTTGGGTGACGCACCTTCGAGTTCCTGTGGTTCGGCAGTTGCTGATGATTCCAGCCGTGATCTGGCAAAGACTGAACCAAATATTCATGGGGGTTTTCATTTCACCGGATGCCGAGATCGGTCCCGGCTTAGTCATTCACACCCCGTGTACAATCTTTGTTGCTCCCGTGAAGATTGGCGCCAACTGTACTTTGAGCATGGGAACCTTGATCAGCTCGGGCTGCAGGAGCGTTGGCGACAACGTGTACTTCGGTGCGGGGTGCAAGATTGTGGGGCCGGTGAAGATCGGCGATAACGTGGTCGTCGCTGCCAATAGCCTGGTCATTACCGACGTTCCCGACAACATCACCATCATGGGCGTGCCCGCGCGCATCAAGCTGCCAGGAGGCAAGCCGAAGCGGTTTACCTGGAGCGGAGCGGTGGGAGATCCGAAGCCGGCAGGCGCGAACGGACTGGTACATGCGGCTGCCTCGCGAAGTAACGGCAAGACCAGCGGCACAGTGGCGCCGGTCGCGAGGCACGAGTCCCATAAACCTAAAACCGTCAACTAGGGAACTCGGATAAGAGGGAAGGGAAGCGATCTTGGATTTTTCGTGGACGGAAGAGCAAGCGGCTTTTCGCAAGGAAGTGATCCGGTTTGCCAAGCAGGAACTGAACGACGATCTCGAACGACGGGATCGGGAAGAGGAATTTCCACCCGAGTTCTGGAAGAAGTGCGCGGACTTCGGCATCCAGGGATTGCCTGCTCCCCAAGAGTACGGCGGTGGCGGAGCCGACACGCTGACCACGGTCTGTGGTCTTGAGGCGCTGGGCTACGGATGCAAGGACAACGGATTTTTGTTCTCGCTGAATGCCCACTTATGGACGAGCGTGATCCCGCTGATGACCTTCGGTACGGAGGAGCAAAAGAAGCGGTATCTTCCCAAGCTGATTAATGGTGAGTGGATCGGCCTGCACTGCATGACCGAGCCCATGGCGGGCTCCGACGCCTACAGCCTGCGGACGCGTGCCGACCGCAAGGGTGATCGCTATGTGCTCAATGGCAGCAAGACTTTCATCACCAACACTACGCACGGGAATCTGTTCGTTGTGTTCGGGAATGTAGATCCCTCAAAGGGCGCAAATGGGGTTACTGGTTTCCTGGTCGAGAAGGGAACTCCAGGGCTGATTCTCGGCAAGAAACTTCACAAGATGGGTCTGCGCACCTCACCGATGTCGGAGGTGGCGCTGGTGGATTGCGAGGTCCCTGCGGAGAACATTTTGGGCACCGTGGGCGGCGGGCAGGCGATCTTCAGCCATTCCATGGAGTGGGAACGCACCTGCATTATGGCCAGCCATCTAGGCATGATGCAGCGGCTGATTGAAACTTGCGTCAAATACGCCCACGATCGGCGTCAGTTTGGCCAGCCCATCGGAAAATATTCGGCGATCGCCAACAAAGTGGCGGACATGGAAGTTCGGCTGGAGACGGGGCGTTTGCTGCTTTACAAGGCGGCCTGGCTGAAAAGCCAGGGCCGGCACGCCCTGAAGGAGGCATCGATGGCAAAGCTCTACGTGAGTGAAGCGGCGGTGCAGACTTGCCTCGACGCCATCCAGATTCACGGCGGTTACGGTTACATGACAGAATACGAGATGGAGCGCGATCTGCGCGATGCGGTTTCGGGGAAGATCTACTCCGGAACTTCAGAAATCCAGAGAGTGATTATCGCCGGCTTCCAAGGTCTCTGACCTCCCTCCCCGATTGCACCAGATATAGAAAGGTAGACTAATGGCTTACGTCCTGCAGCAACTTCTGCAAAAAAGCGCAGCGCGATACCCGGAAAAACTGGCGGTGTGGGCGCGCGGGCGAAGCATCACGTACCGGGAGTTGGAGGAACGTTCCAATCAATTGGCGCATCTTCTGCAACAGCGTGGCGTGCGCAAGGGTGAACGAGTAGGCATCTACTTTCCTAAGTGCGTGGAGTCGGTCATCGCCATGCTGGGCGTGGTAAAGGCGGGAGGTGTTTATGTGCCGCTAGACCCTCAGGCTCCAACTGAGCGCGTCGGCTACATCATCGGCAATTGCGGGATCTGCGCCCTGATCACCCGCGCGGACAAACGACGCGCTCTCGACAAAGCCACGCTTTCTTCGCTTTCGTTCAGCATCCTCATCGATGAGGCGCCTCAGTCCTCGAACGGCGCGGACGTGATTCCGTGGGGGATGCTGGCTGAGTATCCTGCGTCGCATGCGCCGCGGGTGACCTTAACCGAGACCGACCTGGCCTACATTCTCTACACATCAGGATCTACGGGGCGTCCCAAGGGTGTCATGCTTACCCATCAAAACGCCCTGACGTTCGTCGAGTGGTGCGCAGCCGAGTTCCAGATTACGAGCGAAGACCGGCTCTCCAACCACGCTCCGCTGCATTTCGACCTCTCTGTCTTTGATGTGTACAACACGCTCGAAGCCGGCGCCGCTTTGTACATGATCACGGAGGATCTTGCTCTGTTTCCGTCGCGGCTGGCGGAAGCGATTGCAGCCCGCGGCATTACGGTGTGGTACTCCGTGCCTTCCGCGCTGATTCTGCTCTTGCTGCATGCCGACCTGAACGCCGAGAGGCTGAAGCGGCTTAGAATGATTCTGTTTGCCGGGGAAGTATTTCCCATGAAGTATCTGCGGCAGCTGGCAGAGCGCATGCCTGGGGTCGACCTATACAATCTGTACGGTCCCACCGAAACCAATGTCTGCACCTATTACAAGGTTGAGCGCGACCGATTGGCTGGAATGGACAAGCTGCCGATTGGCATTGCCTGCGAGAATACTGAAGTTTTCGCGGTGAATGACCAGAACGAGATTGTCACGGAAGCCGGTGGCACGGGCGAACTTTACGTGCGCGGCCCAGCTGTCACTTACGGATATTGGGCCGATGCCGAAAAGACCCGAAAGATGGTAGTGCCCAATACGAACCAGCGGAACTTCCAGGAGAAGGTATATCGCACCGGGGACCTGGTGCAGCTCGGACAAGATGCGAACTACTATTTCCTGGGACGGCGGGACAGCATGATCAAGAGTCGCGGCTACCGCATCGAGCTGGGTGAGATCGAAAACGCGCTTCTGAGCCATCCCTCAGTGAAGGAGGCAGTGGCAGTTGCCATTCCTGACGACATTGTGGGTTCTCGAATCCGGGCCGTGGTTGCATTCCACGATGGTGTCAGCCTCGCGCCGGCCGAGCTGCAACACTACTGCGGCACGCAAATCCCTAAGTACATGATTCCGGAGGCCATCGACTTTCGACCGGAGCTTCCTAAGACCTCCACCGGGAAGATTGATCGGGTGCAGCTCGCGCAAGACAGTGCACATCTGACCCTAAAGTAACCCACGTTCGCTTAAAAGTCTGCGTAGTTCGGTTGTGACCTTGTAATCCGACTCTACTTTGTTAGGAAGGCATAGCTCTAATGTCCACAAGTAACTGCGTCCCCAACCCCCATCTGTCTGTGAAAAGTCAAATTCGCGAGTTCATTCTTGAAAGCCTCGCTCGACCCAAGGGAATTTCATCGTTCGCCGATGGCGCGCCGCTCATGGAAATGGGCGTGATCGATTCTCTTGGCGTTTTCCGTCTCGTTTCATTTCTGGAGGAACATCTCGGCGTTCGCGTTGATGACCAAGAGATTAACCTAGACACCCTGAGAAGTTTGGATACCATCGAAGCGCTGGTCATACGA
>Ga0302324_100020847_pt1 | contig 12798 bp, 8 predicted proteins | sample Palsa_T0_1_FD_201949 | JGI IMG/M metagenome (GOLD analysis project Ga0302324, IMG submission 201949) | Peat permafrost microbial communities from Stordalen Mire near Abisko, Sweden - Palsa_T0_1 | ecosystem: Environmental > Terrestrial > Soil > Palsa > Peat permafrost | place: Sweden: Abisko...
GTTCAAGGTGTCCCAGCCACGGCCCGGCTCATAGGTGTAGATTCGCCGTGGCATCCCCAGAATGCCCGGAATGTGCATCACGTCGAACGTCAGGTGAAAGCCAATGAGGAAGAGCCAGAAATGCCATCGGCCAAGGCGTTCACTCAGCATTCGGCCGGTCATTTTCGGGTACCAGTAATAAAACGCGCCAAAGAGCGCGAACAGAATTCCTCCTACGATCACGTAGTGAAAGTGCGCCACCACGAAGTACGAAAGGCTCAGCTGCCAATCGAACGGCGAACAGGCCATCATGACGCCGGTCAAGCCGGCAATGAGAAATTGGAATAGAAATGCGATGCTGAACAGCATCGCGGTTTTGAATTGAATCTTGCCGCCCCACATCGTGCCGATCCAGTTGAAAATCTTAATTCCGGTGGGAACCGCTATCACCATCGTGGTCAGGGTGAAGAAGCTGTTGGCGTAGGAGCTCATTCCGATGGTGAACATATGGTGCGCCCAGACGCTCAAGCTGACGAACGCGATGCATACGGTTGCGGCGACCATCACCGGATATCCGAAAATCGGTTTGCGCGAAAAGACGGGAATGATTTCCGACATGAAGGCAAAACAAGGAATGATCAGAATGTAGACTTCCGGATGTCCAAAGATCCAAAAGAAATGCATCCAGAGGACTGCCGATCCGCCAGCCTGGGTATCGAAGAAATGGCCGCCCAGGTAGCGATCGATGAGCAGCATGATTTGAGCGGCCGATAAGGGGGTAATCGCAAGCAAAACCATTCCGGCCATGACAAGGTTCAGCCAAGCCAGCAAGGGCATGCGATTGAGCTTCATACCCGGGCATCGCAGGCACAGAATTGTCGCAATAATATTGATGGCGGTTCCAATGCTTCCAAAGCCGGAGACGAGCAGCGCCAGAGTCCAATAGTCGGAACTATGACCAGGCGAGAAGGCTCGGGCGCCCAATGGCGCGTACGACCACCAACCCACGTCCGGTGCATTTCCGGCGCCGTACAAGCCGCTTCCTCCGAGAAAGCTGAAATAAAGAAGAAGTCCTCCCAGAAACGACAGCCAAAAACTGAAGGCATTCAAGCGCGGAAAAGCCATATCGCGAGCCCCGATCATCAAGGGCACCAGGTAATTGGCAAATCCGAACAGGACGGGCATGGCCACAAAGAAAATCATGGTCGTCCCATGCATGGTGAACATGCGGTTGAAGACTTCCGGAGAAACGAAGTTGTTGTGCGAATGCATCAGCTGGACGCGAATGATGAGCGCCTCGACTCCACCGATCACCAGAAACAATAGAGCCGAGACGATGTAGAGAATCCCCAGCCTTTTGTGATCGACAGTGGTTAGCCACTGATGAAGCTCGTCGACCCAAGGCCTGGCTTCAATTTGGCCGACGGGAACGGTGATCACATTGGATGACATAATCAGCTTTCCAAGCGTTCTAGTGCAGCGTTTCCATATAACTCACGACGGCATCCAAATCGGCGTCGCTCAGCTGCATGGCGGGCATCAGCGACCCAGGTTTGATTGCGCTGGGGTTCTGAATCCAAAGACGGAGGTTGTCGTGAGTGTTTTCAGCAGCGCCCGCTGCAATTGTGGCGCGACTCATCAAATGGGTCAGGTCAGGGCCAAAGCGTCCGTCCGCTGGAGTTCCGCCCACCGCATGGCAGTTCATGCAAGCATTATGTTCAAACACCTGCCTGCCGGCGATGGCACCAGCGTCTTCGACTGCGGGTTTCTGCTGGGCGTGCACCCAGGCACCGAAATCGTCCGCCCGTTCCACCGAAACGCGGAGGAGCATCTTGGCGTGTTGTGTTCCGCAATACTGGGCGCACTGACCCATGAAAACTCCGGTGCGCTGCGGGTCCATCCACATCCTGTTGGGATGGTTTGGAATGAGGTCCGTCTTGCCTGCAAGCTCCGGCACCCAGAAGCTGTGGTCGGTGTCGACCGAGAGCAATTGCAGGAACGTTGGCGTCGGATGATCCGGATCGCTCACCGGAATGTGCAGTTCGTTGGCGGTGACGATCCCCAGCTTCGGATAGCGAAATTCCCACCAATATTGATGTCCAATCGCGATCACATCCAAAGCGCCAGCCGGCTCGGGAGCATCCTGAACCGCGTGGATCACTCGCGCGGTGGCCAGGAACAGAACGACCACGATCAGAATGGGGATGATTGTCCATGCCAACTCAATTTGCATGCTTCCATACACCTGAGCCGGTTCACGGCCTCCGTCGGTCGCTCGCCCACGAAACCTAACGACGGAGTAAAGCAGTAATGCGAAGACCACGAGAAAGATGATTCCGGTAATGACAAGCACAAAGACCGATACGTCAGCGATTGATTTGGCAGGCGTTGAGGCAGGAGAAAAAATGCTCGTGCCTTGGCCAGTCGAACCGCCGGGCTCGGCTGCCCAAAGTGGGCTAGCAGACCAAAACAGAAGAAGTGCGATCTGCCAGCCGCATTCCAAGCTCGATTTCATTCTCAGCGTCAATATTTACCTTCTTCCGCTCAAGACAAAACTGCCTCCGCGAAGGCGGACCTCACCCGGCCGGTCTTTTCCGTGGATGATACGCCAACTCCGATCCTTAGCGCCATCGGATAGAGAGCAAGCGCGCTACCAAACGGATCGCTCAACCTGGTCCCCGCACGACGCTAGGAGCAGTCCGAACACTATCAATTCGGTTATTCACTTCGCGCGGTGACCAATACATCAGAAGGGGTAGTGTCATCCCTTTGCCTCTTGCGTCAAGTGTCATCCCTGTCGTCACGCAATCGCAGGCATGAAGATCGGCCCGGTGCAGAATCAGATGTGGCTGGTTTTGTGAATTCTTGGCAGGCTAATTGCATCCAAACCGATGGATATGTCGGGAACGAGAAAGGAGTGTTTCACGAATGGGGAAAAAAAGAGTAGCGGATCTCGTGACCCAGGTCCTGACTGAAGCCGGTGTTCGCAGGATCTATGGAGTTCCTGGTGACTCGCTTAACGGCATCACCGACTCGATCCGCCAGAGAAAGGATCTGCAATGGATCCACGTGAGACACGAGGAGACGGCGGCTTTCGCCGCTGGGGCCGAAGCCCATCTGACCGGAAGCCTGGCCGTGTGTGCCGGGAGTTGCGGTCCGGGCAATCTTCATCTGATCAACGGGCTTTATGATTGCCAGCGCAGCCGGGTTCCCGTGCTCGCGATCGCAGCACAGATTCCGAGCGCCGAATTGGGCAGCTCATATTTCCAGGAAACCCGTCCTGAGCATCTGTTCGCACAATGCAGCCACTACTGTGAACTGGTGTCGAACGTTGATCAGATGCCGCGGGTGCTCGAAATCGCGATGCAAACCGCGATTTCCAAGCGCGGTGTTTCGGTGATCGCGATACCCGGTGACATCGCCATGAAGGAGGCTGTCGTCGATCACCCCCGGGTGCACTACCATGAACCGTCGCCAACGGTTTGCCCCTCCGAAGAGGAACTCAACGTACTCGCGAACCTTCTGAATCGGTCGAAAAAGATCACCATTCTTGGCGGCGCCGGTTGCGCGGGAGCTCACGCGGAGCTGATTAAGTTCGCCGGCAAGCTCCAGGCGCCAATCCTGCACGCCTATCGCGGGAAAGAATTCATCGAGTATGACAATCCATTCGACGTCGGCATGACCGGGCTGCTCGGCTTTTCTTCGGGCTACTTCGCCATGATGGACTGTGATGTGTTGGTGATGCTCGGCACTGATTTCCCCTATCAGCCGTTCTACCCCAAAGACGCAACCATCGTACAGATCGATCTTCGTGGAGAGCAGATCGGCCGCCGCACCAAAGTTGACTTCGGTTTTGTTGGAGACATAAAGACCACGCTTCAGGCGTTGCTGCCGAAGCTGTCGCAGAATTCATCCGAGAACCATTTGAAGGAAAGCATTGCGCATTATCGCAAGACGCGTAAAGGTCTAGACGAGTTGGCGACCGGACATCCCGGTCAAAAACCCATTCACCCGCAATATGTCACGCGCGTCCTCGATCAACACGCAGCCGAAGATGCCGTTTTCATGTGTGATGTAGGAACTCCAGTGATTTGGGCCGCCCGCTATCTCACGATGAACGGCCGTCGCAGACTGCTCGGTTCGTTCAACCATGGTTCGATGGCAAATGCACTTCCCCAGGCAATTGGTGCGCAGGCTACCTATCCTGACCGTCAAGTGATCACCTTGTCGGGGGATGGTGGCCTTTCAATGGGGATGGGCGATCTGCTGACCCTAAAGCAACACGACCTGCCCGTTAAGATGATCGTGTACAAGAACGACTCGCTGGCCTTTGTCGAGCTAGAAATGAAGTCCGCTGGTGTTCTGAACTTCGGCACCGATTTGCGCAATCCAGACTTCGCAAGAATTGCGGTGGGGGCGGGACTTCTCGGCCTGAAAGCCGAAACTGCGGATCAGGTGGAACCCGCAATTGCTGAAGCACTAAAATACGATGGCCCGGCGTTGGTCGAAGTCTCCGTAGCTCGACAGGAACTCGCCATGCCGCCGACGATCACCTATGAGGAAGCGAAGGGTTTCAGCCTCTTCCTGCTGAGAGCCATCCTCAACGGGCGAGGAGACGAGATCATCGATCTCGCTAAGGAAAATCTGCTTCGGTAACCAAGCTTCGCAGTCCCTCTTGGGTTGTTACTCAACCGCGGGAACTAGGCTCGGCTACATCTGGAGGAAGCGTAGTTCGTGGCCGCGAATTTCATGGCAGCGGAATTGCATGGGCTCAGCGGCAGGCTGAGTCTATATCCGATCTAAACGGCAGGACTGAATTGCGCGGTACCGATACCAGGTCCACAAAGAATTCAGGGGGGATTTGATGTCCAAAAAAGTTGCAGACGTATTGTGGGAGATGCTGGCGAAGGCTGGAGTCAAACGCTGTTATGGAATCGTCGGAGACGCACTGAATCCTGTGGTGGACGCACTGCGCCGAAATGGCACAATCGAGTTTGTTCTCGTTCGTCATGAGGAGTATGGAGTATTCGCAGCAGTCGCGGAGGCTTATTTCACCGGTAACCCAGTGGCGGTATGCGGAACTGCAGGGCCTGGAGTTGTCCATTTATTCAACGGATTGATGGACGCGCGGAAAGAAGGAGCTCCAATTATCGCGATCGCCGGGGATGTAGAGTCGAGCATTATTGACACATCTGCGCTCGAGGAACTGAATCCCTACAAGTTTTTCGAGGCGGCTTCTCTCTATACCGCGCGGCTGGTTAATCCGGAACAGGCCCGCGCGGTCATCAGCACCGCCATCCTCACGGCGGTTCTGGAAAGGGGCCCCACCGTTCTTGCCATACCTGGCGATGTCGCGGCCGCCGATGCTCAAGACCAGCCTACCGACTTCACCATTGCCGCCCCAGCTATTCTGAGACCTTCCGATACAGACTTCGAAAAATTGGTGAGGATGATCGATGAAGCGAAAACAGTGGCGATCTTTGGTGGGGATGGTTGCAGAGAAGGCCGCGACCAAGTGGTTGAACTGGCAGGCAAGCTGAAGGCCCCCGTCGGCTATGCCTTCCGCGGGAAGCAATGGCTGGAGCATGATAATCCTAACGCCGTTGGCATGACCGGGCTGATCGGTTACGGGGGAGCGTACAACGCAATCAATGAAGCCGACCTTTTGCTCATGCTGGGCACTGATTTTCCGTTCTCCGAATTTCTTCCCGGCGCCAAAGTGAAAAAGGTTCAGATTGACAAGAACCCGAAGCACATCGGCCGCCGTACAGCGCTGGATCTCGGCCTTGTCGGCGATATCAAGTCGACGGTCAGTGCACTGATTCCAGCCGTGAAGGAAAAGACGGATGGACAGTTTCTGGCGAAGCAGATTGCGCACACGGAATCCTTCCACAAACTGCTGCAACACTACGTTGAGAAGGGACCGGGGATAAAACCGATACGTCCTGAATTCCTCGCTGCGACGCTCAGCAAACTCGCTTCGGATGAAGCAATGTTCTTTGCGGACACCGGTACGGCCTGTATCTGGCTTGCGAGACATATCTACGGCGGAAAAAACCGCAGGCTCTTTGGCTCGTTCTCGTGGGCTTCTATGGCCAACGCTGCACCAAACGCGTTCGGATGTGCTCTGGCATATCCCGGCAGGCAGTGCATCGCACTATGCGGGGATGGAGGCTTCACGATGGGGGGAATGGGCGATCTGCTGACGCAGGTGGAACGACGAACTCCCGTCGTTCAAGTCATACTCAACAACGAGAAGTTCGATTTCGTCCACATCGAACAGCAAGAGGCCGGCTTTATTCCGTTTGGCGTGGAGTTCAAGAATCCCAATTTCGCCAAGGTTGCTGAGGCAATGGGCGCGAAAGGAATTCGTATCGAGGAACCCGGGGACGTTCGAGAAGGTCTGGCTGAAGCTCTCGCGTACAAGGATGGCCCGGTAGTTGTCGACGCAGTTGTAGATCCCCTGGCGCTTGCCATGCCGTCCCATTCCCCTTTCCACACCGTCAAGGGGTTCACCCTCAGTTTCGCCAAGCAGGTGCTGAGCGGCAGGCTGGATACGGTGATCGAGGAGATGAAGCGAAACGTGGGAATCGTCTGAGCCTTGCGGCCGGTAGAGCCTTCCTCTGGGGAGGGTGTTGTTCCGCGCCCTTATGCGGTTGCTCTGGCAACTATCGGAACGCAGCCGAACAGCTTTTCATCGCCCTCGCCGCCCAGAAGGAAAAGGATATGCCGGACATGACCAAACCCATTCTGGTGGTAACCACCCGTTATCCGAAAGAGGTCGAAGACCGTATCGACCGCGATTACGACGCCCGACGAAACCGGGACCAGTTTCCTTTCAGCCAGGAGAAACTGCTATCCGCGGCCGAGGGAGCAGACGCGTTGTTTATCACGCCGGCAGACCGGCTAGATTCCGGGTTTTTCCAGAAAGTTTCGTCCACCGTAAGAATCATCGTCACGTACTCGGTGGGTTTTGAGCATATCGATCTGGAGGCTGCTGCTCGCAGGAAAATTGCAGTCGCCTATACCCCTGGTGCCAACAGTGAAGCCACGGCCGACATCGCTATGCTGCTTATACTGGGTGCTTCGCGTCGGGCTTACGAAGCTCAGGAACTGGTTCGAACGGGAGCGTGGAGGCCCATGAGCCCGGACATGCTCCTGGGATGGCAAGTCGGTGGCAAAATCCTGGGCATTTTGGGAATGGGACACGTGGGACAAGCCGTGGCGCGTCGAGCGCGAGGATTCGGAATGAAGATTCACTATTGCAACGCTTCGAAGTTACCTGGGGAAATCGCAGGCGATGCCGTCTACCACGAGGATCCGTCGGATCTGCTTCGCGTAAGCCAGTTCTTGAGCTTGCACGCCCCGGAGACCCCTCAGACTCGCCATTTCTTGAACTCCAAAACCATAAGCCTTCTGCCCCCCGGGGCTATCGTGGTGAACACCGCTCGCGGCGGATTGGTGGTCGACGACGACCTCATTGCTGCTCTCCAGAGCGGGCGTATGGCCGCTGCCGGACTCGACGTATTCGAAGGAGAGCCGAAACTTCACCCGGGATATGTTTCGCTGAAAAATACATTTCTATTGCCACATATTGGCAGCGCCACGATCGAAACCCGTACAGCCATGGGCATGCTAGCCCTGGACAATGTGGAGGCGGTGCTGAACGGTAGGCCAGCGCCGACCCTCGTCTAGCCCTAGTCGCAGCCGGGAATCGTCTAAGGCACATTTAGGACCAAAGCAATGAGCGAACGCACGAAGGTAGTTGTCATCGGCGGGGGGTTTGGTGGGCTTTCTGCCGCCCAGCACTTGCACTCAAACTTGGTTGACCTGACGGTTATCGATCGTCGGAACTATCACCTTTTCCAACCTCTGCTATACCAGGTCGCAACGGGTTCGCTGTCGCCGGGAGAGATCGCCTCCCCGCTTCGCAGCGTTCTGAGCCGGCAGAAAAATACTCGTGTCTGGCTGGGAACCGTGGTGGATGTGGATCCTGATCTCAAACAAGTCATTCTCGCCGACGGAACCATCGTTGCTTACGACTCATTGATCATCGCCGCGGGATCTGAGACATCCTACTTCGGACACAACGATTGGCAACAGTGGGCTCCGGGTCTGAAGAGCATTGAAGAGGCCACGACGATCCGACATAAAATTCTGTATGCGTTCGAAGTGGCCGAGCGCATCCCGGATCTCGAGCAGCGCCGCGCCTGGCTCACATTCGTCATTGTGGGAGCAGGGCCGACCGGCGTGGAACTTTCCGGCGCCATCGCCGAGATCGCGCGCCAAACCCTGAAGAACGACTTCCGCTCTATCAACCCGAAAGAAGCTCAGATCATATTGATGGATGGTGCCCCTCGGGTCCTGAGGCCGTTTCCAGAATACCTGTCTGAAAAAGCAAACCGTTCGCTTACCAACCTGGGCGTCCAGGTGCGCTGCGGCGTAATGGTGAAACACATGAACGAAGAGGGCTTGACGATTGAGTCCGACAAGGGAGCCGATTCGATCGCCGCGAAGACAGTGATCTGGGCTGGCGGCATCACCGCGTCGCCACTTGGGAGAATCCTGGCTAGCCGAACGAACGCCGAGACCGACAAAGCAGGAAGAGTCAAAGTAAAACCGGACCTGACGATTCCGAACTATCCCGACATCTACGTGATAGGCGATCTGGCTTCAGCGACGGATGAGAAGGGAAGACCTTTGCCCGGACTAGCCCAGGTAGCGATGCAAGGCGGACAATATGCGGCGACTGCAATCCTGCAAAAGGTGAAAGGCCAGCAGGAGCTTCCCCCCTTTCATTACTTCGACAAGGGGACCTTGGCTGTGATTGGCCGTGCAGCCGCAGTGGCCGACGTTTTCGGTGCCCATCTTTCGGGATTTATTGCCTGGCTGGTATGGGTCTTTATCCACCTTATGTATTTGGTGACTTTTCAAAGTCGTGTTCTAGTCTTTATTCAATGGGCAATCCAGGATCTGACATTCAGCCGTGGGGCCCGATTAATCACCGGCACGGCTACCACCGACTTCAATTTCACCAAAGAACTCGCTGACGCACACGCCGCGCGCGAGATCAAACCTGAGCCCTTGAATGTGCCGCGTTGACAGTTCCGACTCTCATCCCACGAGGCCGATCGCCCACGGCCTCTCGCGACGGTCAGGGCCGCGGACCTGTTCTGGAGAGCCGTGCCAGCCTGGGCAGGGCGGTTTCCAGATCGCATCATCCGATACAATCTATGGCGACCTGGCCAACCGATCCGGCACTGAAAGCAGAAGTTTGTGACATAGTGTTTCACCGTACTTTTGATAGGGGCACGGGGAAATGAGTGCGCAAGACGTAGTGACCGTATTCATCGTCGATGATGATGCTGACGTGCGGGAGTCTCTTCAGGAATTGCTGGAGTCCGTCGGCCTGCACTCTCAGTCTTTTCGAACCGCACAGGAGTTCTTAGCGGTGGGGCGCGGTGACGCTCCCAGTTGCCTGATTTTGGATGTCAGACTTCCCGGTATCAGCGGTCTGGATCTTCAGCACGAACTGAAAAGACGTAGAGCAAATATTCCTATTGTCTTTCTCACGGCGCACGCAGACGTTCCGATGTCGGTCAAGGCCATGAAGTCTGGAGCGGTTGAGTTTCTGACCAAGCCATTCCGGCAACAGGATCTGCTTGATGCGGTCCAGCGATCCCTTTCTCGAGCTCGCATCCTGCGCGAGAAAGAGCGAGAGTTAGCTGAACTGCGACATCGTTGTGAAGCACTCAGCGTTCGCGAACGCGATGTAATGAACCTGGTCGTCGCCGGGATGCTTAACAAGCAAGTTGCAGCGGAGCTCGGTGCCAGCGAAGCGACCGTCAAAATGTATCGCGGCCAGGTCATGAAAAAAATGCAGGCCAAATCCTTGCCTGAGCTTGTCAGAATGGCGGACAAGCTTAGGTCCTTATAACCCTTCGAGCCCGCCTGTCGGCATCGAATTGCCAATCCATCGAAAGTAGCGGTCGAACCTACTAAAGTCTAGTTTTTCCCGCCCAAAGTTCGATTGTTCCAGGTAAGGCAAACACGTTACCCTAAGGGTATGCCGGTGGACAAAAAGTCCAAATTGATCGCGATCATTGATGACGACGAGGCCATGCAAGATTCGCTGCGCGACCTTATGGAGGCGGCAGGGCTTGCGGCACAGTGCTTCGGATGCGCGGAAGACTTCCTCACGTCCGATTTGCATGATAGGGCGGCTTGCCTGATCGTTGACGTCCGCATGCCGAAGATGTCGGGTTTCGAGTTGCAGGCCAGGCTGAAAGAAGAGGAATGCAACGTTCCCATCATCTTCATTACCGCTCATGGAGACGCCAGGATGCGGATTCAAGCCATGAGACGCGGTGCCGTCGAGTTCCTTGCAAAGCCGTTCGATCATCAATTGTTACTCAAAAGAGTTCGTTCTGCTCTGAGTGTGTAAAAAGCTCGCATTATCGCAGTCGCGTGGCGAGCCTTAAGTGTAGAGGTCTCTGTGGGAGATGGTGCGACAATTACGGACCCTATGGCGGATCAGGTCGAGCGAACCTTCGAGCGGATCATCGGTAGTAGCGCTGCTCTGGAATCGGTCCTCGCTCAAGTCGAGCAGGTTGCTCCTACAGACTCGACGGTCCTTATCGAGGGAGAAACCGGTACCGGCAAGGAACTCATCGCCCATGCCATTCACAATGCAAGTCAGCGCTGCGGACGCTCATTTATCAAGCTGAATTGCGCCGCCATCCCGCTCGATCTTCTGGAAAGCGAGTTGTTCGGTCACGAGAAGGGCGCCTTCACCGGAGCGATCGCGCAGAAGATCGGGCGCTTCGAAATGGCTGACAAGGGCACGCTGTTCTTGGACGAAGTAGGCGATATTCCTCCTGCACTGCAGCCGAAGTTGCTGCGTGTGCTGCAGGAGCAGGAGTTCGAGCGACTCGGAAGCGGTAAAACTCACAAGGTGGATGTTCGACTCGTCGCGGCGACCAATCGGAATCTGGGCAAGATGGTAGCGCGCGGTCAGTTCCGCAGTGATCTTTACTACCGTCTGAACGTCTTCCCCCTCCTGTTGCCTGCGCTCCGCGAGCGCCGCGAAGACATTCCCTCTCTTGTAGTGCATTTCGTCGAGATATTCAGCCGTCGCATGGGAAAACCGGTTTACTCGATTCCTCCGGAGACTATGGCTGCCTTCCAGTGGTATGCCTGGCCGGGCAACGTCCGCGAATTGCAGAATCTGGTGGAACGCTCGGTGATTCTTGTGCGGGATGGCGTGCTGCCGAACCCTCTACAAAAAAGCCAGAGAGAGCCTGTCATCCCCATTCTGCATCGCCTCAGTGGTTTTGAGTCCTCGATGAGCTTGGAAGATTCTGACCGCGCTCTGATCGTGGAGACGCTTGAGCAGACCGGCTGGATCGTGGGGGGACCCCGCGGTGCAGCCGCCAAACTGGGACTGAAACGAACCACACTGCTGGCCAAGATGAGGAGATTGGGGATCTCGCGGCCTGTTCCCCAGGACGGAACCGACGTGCTCGGCATCGCGCGAGAAGATGGCTTAATTTGAAAATCGGACTGCCTGAACCGAAACACAGCGATCGAGCCGGAGCCAAGCCAAACGACAGATACGACAGACCATGGACGAGCGATGCGGATACCGTGTCCATAATGGTGGACGTTGTGAAAATCGACGCTTTCGTTCAAAGTTCGCACGCCTTGCGTGGTTACCGACCAACTCGGGGCCATCGGAGTTAGATTTACAGGATGGCCCACGAGTCTCGCCGCTCCATCGGGAAGCAGGAATCGGCTGATTTGCCTATGGAAATGAGACGGCATTGTTCGTCCTCATTGTTCGCCAGGCCCTGCCGGATGAGTTCCTTTAGGTTGGCTGTGGCTCATGGTTGACATCACGAAAATTGGCGCGTTTGTTCAAAATTCACCCTACCCTGCGTGGCTGGCCACGAGCAAAGGCGATTGCGTATATGCCAATCCAGCCCTGGAACGCCTGACTGGCCTCAATTCAGAAAAGATCATAGAAGCTGACTGGGGCAGCTTCCTTCTGAATGCGGATCGAGCCGCCGCGACGGCTTCCTGGCAAGAATCTCTCGCAACCGGCACTCCGTATCGCGTGCGCGTTCGCATGCGAGGAATCGATGGTGTCGCCACGACCGTTGACCTCATCGCTTTCGGACACGGACACGATGACAGAGCCGAACTCTGGTTGTTTGTTGCATCACATGTAGGTGCCGCCACTCAGCAATCTCCCTCGCTTGAAGTACAGCTAAAAGCCACTCTTAATGTGATTCCGGCGTATACCTGGTACACGCTTCCGTCCGGCGCCCTCACCTTCGTGAACGAACGCAATGCGAACTATCTTGGTCTCCCGAAAGATCATCCTCTGCGCTTCGGTATTGACACGGGTGGAGAGTGGGATTCACATATTCCGCTTCTGCATCCGGACGATCGCGAAGAGTCACGCAGAGTCTGGTCAACCTGTCTAAGCACAGGGACTGCGGGTGAGTTCAGTTTTCGCGTTCGTAGCGCAGAGGGGAAGTACCGATGGTTTCTAAGTCGCGCCGAACCTCTCCGCGCGAACGATGGAGCTCTACTGTTTTGGATAGGGGTCAACCTCGACATCGACGACGCGAAGCGGGCTGAGGATGCGCTTCGTAAGAGCGAAAAAGAGCTTCGCGACGTGATCGATGCGATTCCCACGCTGGCCTGGTGCAATCGGCCGGATGGTCCGAACGAGTTTCTGAATAAAGCCTGGCATGAATACACCGGTCTCTCCCCGGAAGCTTCCCATGGTTGGGGCTGGCAAGCGGCCTTCCA
>Ga0302324_100020849_pt1 | contig 12798 bp, 10 predicted proteins | sample Palsa_T0_1_FD_201949 | JGI IMG/M metagenome (GOLD analysis project Ga0302324, IMG submission 201949) | Peat permafrost microbial communities from Stordalen Mire near Abisko, Sweden - Palsa_T0_1 | ecosystem: Environmental > Terrestrial > Soil > Palsa > Peat permafrost | place: Sweden: Abisko...
GGCGTGAACGACATCATGCTGGGGTCGCTCGACGAGATCCGGGTGTCGAATGCGGTTCGCTCGTCGGACTGGATCGCGACCGAGTACAACAATCAGAGCAGCCCGGCCACGTTCTACACTCTCGGCAGCGAGTCCGGCGGTGGTTAGAGCATTTTGCGCGGCGTTGATGTTCACCTTGACGCTGGCGCAAGCGGATGCCCCACCGGACGTCGGCGCGCCTCCCGAGGACGCCATTCGGACGGATTCGGGGCTGGCGATGACCGTGCTCCAGGCGGGATCGGGAACGGACCATCCGCGCGGCGATGATTGCGTAATTGTCAGGTTTACCGCCTGGAAGAGAGACGGGTCTCTCTTCTCGACATCGGGTCTGCACGGTGAAACGAACACGCAATGCCTGGCAGCCGCTATTCCCGGAATCGCGGAGGCGCTCACGGCCATGGCGCCTGGGGAGAAGCGGCGCATTTGGGTGCCGGCGGAGCTGGCATTCGCCACCCATGTTGCCCATCACGGTGCCAAGAACATGCCGCGGGAGGATCCGCCGCCGCATGTGGATCTCACCTTCGACCTGGAACTGGTTCGCATACTCAAAGCTGCCGAAAAGCCAACCGATCTGAAGGTTCCTCCCCCCGACGCATTCAAAACGCCCTCCGGCGTAGCCATTCTGGTTCTTCAGCCCGGAACGGGAACCAAACATCCCGGCCCGGGCAGCCGTGTAACGCTGACCTACACGGGGTGGACGGCCGACGGGATGTTATTCGAGTCTACTGCGACCTCCGGACATGCAGCTGTTTTCTTCCTGGGCACCACGTTGGCGGGATGGCGCGAGGGTTTGCAATTTATGGTTGCGGGAGAAAAGGCCCGCCTCTGGATTCCCGCGGCTTTGGCCTACGGGAGCCACCCGACCAATAGACTGGTCCCGGCGGGCGATCTGGTTTACGACATCCAGTTGATGGATTTTCAGTAGCCGAGCAATGTTGCATTCTATTTGCTTTGCGAGCGTAACCTGCTCCGGCGCTGTTGAAACGCCGCTGTCACCGCTGCCATTTCAGGCCCTGTAAGCAAAGAGGGATCACACGCGGGAAGACCGCTCTTGCAGGCTTCCACATTTCGGCTTCGAAAGCCGGCCTTGGATGCATTCAGGTCCGCCGCTCGTAGCTCCAGGGGCTGACAACTTGCTAGTCCGTCCCGGCAGGACGCCTGGTTCCGTCTCTCAAACGTGCTCCGCACCGCCTTGGCCTCGGCCTCCGTCAATTCCGTCGGATCGCAGCTAAAGAGCCCGTCTTCGCAATGCTGCAGGTTGCGCCGCGTCGCCCCTACCCTTACCGCGGAGGCTTCGGTCGGGGTAAGGAGCAGAGGATCGCAGTTTGACGATCCCTGATTGCACCGGTCCAAATTGCGGCGAAGGGAGGCCGTCTCGACCGCCTTGCCTTCGGACGGCGTCAGCCGCGTAGGATCGCAGGTCGGGGAGCCATCCAGGCACTTGGTGTAGTTCCGCCCCTGGGATATTTTGTGAAGCGTTTCCGCGTCCTTCGGGTTCAACAGCAATGGCTCACAGGTGGGTGAGCCGGTAGTGCATTTCTCCAGATTCCGCCGGTAGCGGGCCGTCTGGACTGCCGTAGCCTCCGCCTGGGTCAGCCGTGTAGGATCGCACAGCGTCGACCCCTCCATGCAGGATTCCAGGTTCCTCTTCGCGGCCACTTGGGCCACCTGCTTGATTTCGTTCGGGCTGAGCGAGGAAACATCGCAGCCGGACAGTCCATGCAGGCAGTTTTCGAGGTTAGACTCCGGCAGAGCCGAACTCGCCTTTGACTTGGGTTGGGATTGGGGCGCCGCCCAGGCCCCCATGCACCCGAGCAGGCACAAAACGAGGGTCAGACGAACCGGCATCGTTACCAGTTTCTCTCAAATTTCCTTTTTTGTCATGAAGTTTGCCGGTACTGGTACTACCTAAGGACCCCTTAGCTCATCGTGTTCATTGACACTTGTCATTGAGATCGTCCATACTCCAGGAAGCACGCTGACGTTTGTAAAAAGTAGCAATCCTAGAGGCATTTCTGGCGTGCTACCACAGCAGTCGAAGCCGTTCTGGCAACCCTTGCGGAACCCCAGCGATGGGACCGAAAAAGCGGTAGCATGTCCAAATCGCGCTTTGTGTGGCTGATCGATTAAGGAGGCATTCCGTGGCTGTATTAAAACCCAGGGAGCGATTAGTTTATTTCCGGGTGTCGGAAGACGAGTTTCGCCAATTTGTCAGCGTGTGCGAGCAGGCCGGCGCGCGGAGCGTGTCGGATCTGGCCCGCAACGCCGTACAACGTCTGATTGCCGAAGGCCAGCGTCAGCGTGACGGGAACGAGCTTGAAGAAAAAATGCAGGTGCTGGAGCGTCTGATCGCAGCGGTGACCGAACAGCTACAATTGCTTTCCAGCCAAACCAAGGAAGCTGCCGTGGCAGCCTTGCCCGTGGGCGCGGACCGCTTCTTTTGGGACACTGCTCGGTCGAACCAGACCGGCCAGGGAGAAGAATAGCCATGCGCCTCCTTTCCAGTGGTCCGGAAGATCCCATGAACGGCTTGGTGCGCGACGAACATCCCGTGTTTCCCACCATCGCACAGCCTTATGTTTTGCCGAATGTCGTCGACGAGCAAGAAGGCGCGCAGCGCTTCGATATTCTGGGGCTGCTGCGACGCTACTGGCTGCTGCTGCTGGCCTCGGTTGTAGTTGGTTCGGCGGCGGGATTTGTCTCCATTGTCTTGAGTTCTCCCATGTACAAAACGCTGCTGTACATGGAGGTGCAGAACACCAACAGCGCCATGCCGCAGAGGGCCGGCATGCAAAACAACGACCAGACCACCGAGATAGACATTCAAACCCAGGTGAACCTGCTGCACAGCGACAGTTTCATGCGCCGGGGCGCCGATCGCATGCAATCGGAAACCGTGCCGCTGCCTCCCACCGGAGGCGATATCTTCTCGCGCCTGCGCCAGCGCATCCACCCCCTGACCCAGGATCCTTTAGAAACCAGGCGGATCGGTCTCACCACGGCCCTAAAGACCTTCGAAGCGCGTCCCATCACGCGTACCCGCCTGATCGAGCTAACCTGCGAATCCACCAGCCCGGATGTAGCGGCGGGATTCTTGAACGCCATGGCGAACGAGTTCGTCGACGACAACAATCATTCGCGCATCCAGACTGCGCAGAAGACCAGTGAATGGCTCGAACAGCAGCTCGAGGAAACCAAAGCGCGGGTGCAGGAAGCCGAAGAAAAACTGCGCGATTTCTCAGCCGCCTCGGGGAACTTATTCGCCGGACAGGACGCCGCCACGCTGGACGACCAGAAACTGGCGCAGCTCAAGGGCGAGCTCGCGAAGATCCAATCCGAGCGCATCGCGCGCCAGACCCGCTATGAACTGACAGTGAAGAACCCGCCCGAGTCCCTGGGCGAAGTGCTCGACGATAATGTGCTGCGCAACTATCAGCAGCAACTGCAGGCCCTCAAGAAAGACCGCGCCGTGCTCGACATCACCTACTTGCCGAAAGACAAGAAAGTGCAGAAGGTGGACGCTGAGATCGCATCCGTGCAAAAGGCTTATGACGCAGAGATCGCGAGCACCCTCAAGCGCATCAAAACCGATTACGAAGCTTCGCGGAGCCAGGAGAAACAGCTCGTCGGGGCCTACGACACGCAATCGTCGCGGGTAGGGTCGCTCGCCGGCAAGACGGCGCAATACAATTCCCTGAAGCGCGAAGTGGATACGCAGCACCAGCAGTACCAGATGCTATTGGTGCAACAGAGCGAGGCGAACCTCAACAGCTCGGTGCCGGTGAGTCCCATCCGGATCGTGGAGCCGGCTGCCGCGCCCGAAGAGCCCTATAAACCCAAGCCGGTGCTGAATATTTCCTTTGGCACCCTGTTTGGCCTGGTGCTGGCGGGCGGCCTGGTATTTCTGAGAGAGCGGATGGATCGCAGCATCAAAGCTCCGGGCGGGTCGCGCCGTATGTTCAACGCACCTGAGCTCGGTGTCATCCCCAATCTCGGCACCAACGGAAACGCGCTATCCAGGCCCAACGGCCGTCTGCCGCAGGACCTGGTTCTCGATCGTGCGCACGACGATGGCACCGCGCTCGCCACCTGGCAGAGCGGCCCGGCGTTTATCACCGAGTCGTTCCGGGGAACGCTGGCGTCCATTCTTCGTAATCAAACTTCGTCGAAGAGTCAGAAGATGATTCTGATCACGAGCCCCGGACCCGCGGAAGGGAAGACCACCGTGGTGCAGAACCTGGGTATCGCCTTGGCCGAGTCCGGCCGCAAAGTGTTGCTGGTGGACGCCGATTTCCGCCGTCCTCATTTGCATCGGAAATTCAGCCTGCCCAATGAGTGGGGTTTGATCGACGTGCTCTGCGACGATACTCCTTTGATCGATTATTCTCCCGAACAACTGGGCGTGTTTACCGGCTTCCCCGGCTTGTCTATTCTTCCCAATCGCGTTACTCCGAACAACGTCTCCAAAGCGCTTTATTCGCCCCGGCTGCGCACCATCCTCGATACCCTGGCCGATCGTTATGACATGGTCATCGTGGATGCGCCGCCCATCTTGAGCGTGGCCGACACGCGTATCGTCGCATCGCTCACCGACGCGCTGATTCTGGTTCTCCGGTCCGGCGTCACCCAGCGTGAAGCCGCGATGGAGGCTTACCAACTGATCCAGGAAGACGGCTTGGCGCTGCTCGGTACGGTGCTGACGGACTACGATCTCAGCTCCGACCGTCGGCGGCAATACTACTACGATTATGGCGATCCCAGTCGGACATAATTCACCGGAAGGCGCGGGCTTTGCCAAGCCCCAACAACTGGTCGCACGGAATCAGTCGAGTTCCGTTCAGGCTATCGTCCTCGGCGCCGTGCTGGTGGCCGCGTTCTGGCCGATCCTGGTCGGAATGTACGGGAGCTGGTTTGACGAGCGCTCCTATATGGAGCACGGCATTCTGGTGATTCCCGCCGCTGCCTACATGGCGTGGGCCAAGCGGGATAAGCTCGCGGCCGTTCCTCTGCATCCATCTTTCTGGGGGCTGGCTCTTCTGGCTTGGGGCGCATTGCAGGCTCTGTTGGGAGCGCTGGGGCAATGGGTATTCGTCAGCCGGGCCGCGTTCCTGATCTCGTTTGTGGGATCCATCGCGCTGGTCTACGGTCTCGAAATGATTAAGGAGCTGGTCTACCCGCTGTGCACCCTGGTTTTGATGATTGCCCCGCCGAATTTCGTTTTCGAGAACCTCACCTTGCGCCTCCAGATGCTGGCCAGTGCGCTGGGCGCCGGCGCACTCGAAGCGCTGGGATATTCAGTGCTGCGCGAGGGCAACATCCTCGAAATGGTCGGGATCAAACTCTCGGTGGAAGAAGCCTGCAGCGGAATTCGCTCTCTGGTCGCCATCCTGTTCATGTGCGTGCTCTACAACTATTTTTTCGTGGAAAAGAAGTCCATGCGGGTTTGGATTTTGCTGTTCGCCATTCCGATCGCCATTTTGGGTAACGCGGTGCGCATCGTCGCCACCGGAGTTGCCGGCCAATACAACCATGCCTGGGTGAGCGGTGCTACGCACGAAGCGTTTGGATACGTCAGTGTGGTGGTGGCCGCATTCGGTTGCATCGGCGTCCACCTGGCGCTGCTGCGTTTCTACAAGCTGCGGGAGGGGCGTCATGCCTGAATCCAACCCGAGGCCTGAATCCAACCCGAGGCCTGAATCCAACCCGAGGCCTGAATCCAACCCGAGGCCTGAATCCAACCCGAGGCCTGAATCCAACCCGAGGCCTGAAATCAAAACGCAGCCTGAAACCAAACCGAGCGTCCTGGGTGCATCCCTCAAGCTTTGGCTGCTGCTGGCGGTCTTAATCCTGGCCGCGCAGGGAGCGGTGCTGCATGTTCTTTCCATCCCGGAAGAGAGCATCGTCATTCCGCGGCTCGACAATGTGCCGGCCCAGCTGGGCGGATGGAGAACTATTTCCGAAGAATCTCTGGACCCCGGGGTTCAGGAATACCTGCGACCGGATGCTTACATTTTGCGAGACTACGCAAATACACAATCGGGCAGCACGGTCAACTTATTTGTGGCCTACTTCAAGTCTCTGCAAAGCGGATATGGTCCGCATTCTCCTTCCGTCTGCCTGCCGGGCAGCGGATGGCTGGTGCGGGAGAGAACCATCCTCAACCTTCCCGTGCCGGGCCGCGACGCCGCGATTCCCGTGAACAAGTTCCTGCTCGAAAAGGCCGGCCAGCACATCCTGGTGCTGTATTGGTATCAGAACGACCGTAATGCGTGGGCCGAAGAATTCCAGGGCAAACTGCGCTTGCTGCCGGATCTGATTAAATACAAGCGCTCCGACGTCAGCCTGGTCCGGCTGGTGCAGCCCGTGCAAGCCGACGATGCCGATCAGGCCCTCAATGAGTGCAAGCAGTTCACCAAGGTGGTTTTTCCCGCGCTCTCTGAGGATTTTCGGCGGGCGAACTAGCGGCGGCGGACTTTCGGGCTCTCAATGCGTATCGTCTATCTGAATCCGTGCGGCCAAATGGGGGGCGCCGAAATGAGCCTCATGGATTTGCTCGCCAGCATGCGAGCGGCGGAGCCATCGTGGCAGTTTTGGCTGGTGCTGGGTGAGGATGGTCCGCTGGTCGATCAGGCGAAATCGGTCGGCGTGCAAGTGATGGTAGCTCCTTTTCCACCGGCCTTGGCCCGCTTGGGCGATTCCGGCAGCGGATCCATCGGAGCGCTCTGGTCGTGTCTCACAGCCACCGCCGGAACTATCCGCTATGCGAGGGATCTGCGCCGGACGCTCGCGGAATTAGAGCCCGACATCGTGCATACCAACGGATTCAAAATGCATGTGCTCGGGGCTTGGTGTAGTCCCGGGAAGTCGCATCCCAAAAACGCGCCGCTGATCTGGCATGTTCGGGATTATGTGAGTACCCGTCCCTTGATGAAGTGGCTGCTCCGCCTGAACGCCAAGCGCGCAACGGCGGCCATCGGAAATTCGCAGAGTGTCGCAAACGACGTTCAGAAGGTCTGCGGTTCCGGGCTCGAGACGAATTGCATCTACAACGCGATCGATCTGAAGCGCTATTCTCCCGTGGGCGAGAAAGCCGATCTGGATTCGCTCGCCGGGCTGCAGCCGGCGCCCCAAGGCACGGTTCGTGTCGGGCTGGCGGCAACCTTGGCGCACTGGAAAGGACATGCTGTGTTCCTCAAAGCGCTGGCCCGGCTGCCGCAGGATCTTCCGCTCCGCGCCTATGTGATCGGCGGCGCGATTTATCAAACCGGAAGCAGCCAGCGGTCGCTCGACGAGCTGCGCGCATTGGCCGCGAAATTGGGAATCGCCGAAAAAGTAGGATTCACTGGATACGTCGCCGATACCGCCGGAGCGATTCGGTCGCTCGACATCCTGGTCCACGCCAGCACCCAACCTGAGCCTTTCGGCCGTGTCATCGCCGAGGGCATGGCGTCGGGCCGCGCTGTAATCTGCAGCGCCGCGGGTGGAGCTGCCGAGTTAATCACCGAAGGCCATGACGCGCTGGCCCATCCGCCGGGCGACGACGCGGCTCTTGCGGCGCGAATTTTGGAACTGGTGCGCGATCCCGAATTGCGCGCGCGACTGGGCCGGGCCGGACGGATCACCGCCGAGCGCCGCTTCGAACGCGGCCGATTGGCGGAACAGTTCGTTCCTCTGTACCAAAGGCTCGCGGGACACGCCGCACTTCAGGCCGAAGCCGATCTGGCGATTTCGCAATAAGGCGCAACGCAATAATATGTGTGGAATTCTTGGAGTTATCGGCCCGAACGCAGCACAGATGACCGAGCGCATTGTCCGCGCCGCGAATCTGATGATTCACCGCGGTCCGGACGACTGGGGCGTTTATACCGACGATCACGCCGCGCTCGGATTCCGCCGGCTCGCCATCATCGATCTTTCGCCCGCCGGCCATCAACCCATGGTCAGCCAGGACGGCAACACGGTCTTAGTCTTCAACGGCGAGATCTATAACTACCTCGAGTTGCGCAAGGAGTTGGAGCCGAACTTTCCCTTTTACTCTCAAACCGATTCCGAAGCGCTGCTGAACGGCTACCGGGCCTGGGGGTGGGAAGAGTTGCTCCGGCGCATCGATGGAATGTTCGCGTTTGCGATCTGGGACAAACGTGCGCGGCGCGTTCACATGGCTCGCGACCGGGCAGGGAAGAAGCCGCTGTTTTACGCCCACGTTGCCGGACACCTGTTGTTCGCGTCCACGCTCAACTCGATCCTCGAACTGCATCGCTCCAGGCCCGCCATTGTTCCCCAGGCCATCGACGCGTATCTGGTTTACCAGGCAGTGCCCGCGCCGCTGACTGTGTTCCAGGGCGTGAAGCAATTGCCTCCCGCGCACCATCTCACCTTCGATATTGACAGCCAGAAACTGAAGATCGAAAGATATTGGGACGTCCAATACACGCCCAAACTGAAGCTGTCGGAAGAAGATCTTCTCGAAGAGCTGGATGCCCGTCTGCGGCGTGCGGTGCGCCAGCGTTTGATGAGCGACGTGAAGCTGGGCGCGTTTTTATCCGGCGGCGTGGATTCCAGTCTCGTGGTCGCTCTCATGGCGCGGGAACTTCGCCAGCCGGTGGAGTCGGTCGTCATCGGGTTTGCCGACCCGGTGTTCGACGAGCGCAGGCACGCGCGCGCCGCGGCCAGGCACTTGAACGTCAACCTGCACGAACACGAGATGCCGGTGGACGCTCTGGAAACATTGCCCGAGATCATCTGGCATTACGGCCAGCCTTTTGCCGACCCGTCCATGGTGCCCACCTACTACGTCGCCAAGTACGCGCGGCAGCATGTGACCGTGGTGTTGAACGGAGATGGCGGCGACGAACTTTTTGGCGGCTACTCTCGGCCCGTAGTCGCGCGCGCCACGGCGTCTTATAAAAAGCTGGTTCCAGCGTCCATCCGGCGCTCCGTGGGGGACTGGTTTTCGGGCGCTCAAAACGGAGTTCTGAGGAAAGCCAGCCTGCTGGCGAAGGCCGGCCAGTTTGATGGCTATCGAGCATTCCTCTACGAACGAGGCTTTCAGGAATACCGCGATCTGATGTATACCGATTCCTTCCGCGCGGAAACCGCATCCATTGCTCCGAGCGATTCCTATCGCGCGGTGTGGGAGCAGGCCGATGCTTCGGACGACGTCGATCGCGTGCTGTGTCTGGACTTCAAGACCTATCTTCCCGATCAACTGCTCACCAAGATGGATGTGTCCACCATGGCGCACAGCGTGGAAGCCAGGTCGCCGCTGTTGTCCAAGGAGCTGATCGAATTCGCGGCCCTGATTCCCACCTCTCTGCGCCTGCGCGGGTACAACACCAAATATCTTTTGAAGAAACTTGCGGCGCGCTATGTGCCGCCGGAAATCGTCTATCGCAAGAAGCGCGGATTCGTAATGCCCATCTCCGGATGGCTGCGCGGTGAACTGGCCGGAAGCATGCGCGCGGTGCTCCAGAGCCGGTCGTTTGTGGAACGCGATTGGATTCGTCCGGATTCCGTTACTCGCATGATCGGGGAGCATTCCAGTCAGCAGCGCAACTGGAGCGAGCAGCTCTGGACGCTGTTTGTCCTGGAACTGTGGGCCCGCACGGCTCTGGACAATACGCTGCAGCGGGACACGCCGCTGCGCGCGGTGGCATGAGAATGTGGCGCACGCACTCGTGCCGGCGCCTGGTGGTCTGAATACAGTGAGAGTCCTTCACGTCAGCAGCGGCAACCTCTATGGCGGCGTCGAAACCGCCCTGGTAGCGCTCGCTCGCTTCCGCCATCTGTGCCCGGCCATGCAGCCCGAGTTTGCGCTCAGTTTTGAAGGACGTCTTAGCCAGGAACTTTTGGAAACCGGCGTCAGCGTGCATCAGCTTGGCGAAGTCCGCACACGCAAACCTTGGACTGTCTGGTCGGCCCGCGCGAATCTTCGTGCGCTGCTCTCCGAACGGAAGTTCGATGTCGTGATGTGCCACATGGCTTGGCCCATGGCGATCTTTGGAAGCACCGCGCGTAAGTCCGGTGCGCCCCTGGCCTTCTGGGCGCACGACGCCGCCCAAGGCAGCCATTGGCTGGAGCGCTGGGCCAGCCGAGTCTCCCCCGATATCGTGATCAGCAACAGCCGATTCACCGGCGAAAGTATGCCGCTGCTGTTTCCGAACGCGCCTTGCAGGATCATTTATTGCCCCGTAATGCCCTCGCAACCCGCTGCAACGGAAAACTGCCGCGCCGAGATTCGCCGCGCCCTGGGAGTGCCCGCGGACACGGTAGCCATCATCCAGGTCAGCCGGATGGAAGCCTGGAAAGGGCATCATCTGCATCTGGACGCGCTCGCCAAACTGAAGGACGATCCGCGCTGGGTCTGCTGGATGGTCGGCGGCGCGCAGCGTCCCGTGGAGCAGGAATACATGCGCGAGATCCAGGAAAAGGCCGTCCGGCTGGGCATCGGCGAGCGCGTGCGTTTCCTTGGACAGCGCTCCGACGTTCCCAGTCTGCTCGCCGCGGCCGATATTTTCAGCCAGCCCAATTTGGGAGCCGAGCCCTTTGGAATTGTGTTCATCGAGGCGCTCGCGGCCGGGCTGCCAGTGGTGACCACAGCCATGGGCGGGCCCCAGGAAATCATCGACCAGTCTTGTGGATTCACCGCGCCTCCCGGCAACGCCGAGCAAGTGGCGGCAGCCTTGCGCCGCTTGATCGATTCGTCCGAACTACGATTGCGCCTGGGGCAGCACGGTCCCGAGCGCGCTCGCGAATTGTGCGACCCGAGCGGCCGCATTCCCGACCTGCACAGCGCCCTGCTGGGTGTGATCAAGAATTAACCGCGCCCTATGAACACTCCCTGGGTTATCGTCGCTGCCGGGCTCCATCAAAAGGGTGGAATGGATAAAGCCAATCTTGCATTGGCCGATTATCTGTTAGAGCGCGGTACTCCTGTGCACATCGTTACCCACAGTGTAGACCCCGTGTTAGCGCAGCATCGGCTCGCGAACGTGCACCTGGTGGCCCGGCCCGCGAATTCGTTCTTCCTGGGCGAGTTCGCTCTGGCCGCGCGTGGAAGGAAAGTGGCGCGTAAGGCCCTCCGGGAAAATCCCTCGGCGCAGGTAGTGGTCAACGGCGGAAATTGTGTGTGGCCCGGAATTAACTGGGCGCATTACGTTCATCGCGCTTGGGCTGGTCCCAAACGCGGACCGTTAGCCTACCGGCTGAAGGACGCGGTGGCTGCCGAGCGCGCACGGCGTACCGAAGAGGCGGCGTTCCAACGGGCCCGGCTGATTATCTCCAATTCCAAACGCACCACCCAGGAATTGGTGAAATATTTCGGCGTGAATCCGGCGCGCGTCCATACCGTCTACTTGGGCAGCGATCCCGCATGGGGTCCGATTTCAGCCCAGGAGCGAGCGGCTGCCAGGCAATTACTGCACGTTCCCGAAGCGCGCAGCCTGGCGGTCTTTGTGGGCGGTCTTGGATATGACGATCGTAAAGGCTTCGACGTGCTCTTTCGTGCCTTCCAGGAACTATGCTCCCGGCCCGATTGGGATGTCGATTTAATGGTCGCCGGCACCGGCCCCGCGCAAGCGGAATGGCAGGCCAAGGTGCAGCAGTCCGGCTTAGGCCATCGTATTCGCCTGCTCGGCTTTACTGACCAGGTGAAGAGTGTGCTCGCCGCGGCTGACTTGCTGGTCAGCCCGGTTCGCTACGAATCTTACGGCCTGAATGTGCAGGAAGCCATTTGCCGTGGTGTTCCCGCCATGGTCTCCGCTTCGGCCGGCGTGGCTGAGCAATACGACCACAGCTTCGCGCCGCTATTGATTCCCGATCCAGAAGACGCGCGCGATCTGGTGGAGCGCCTGCTCGCCTGGCGATTGAACCAGGAACAATGGCAGGCGCGTGTCCAACCCTTCGGCGAGTGGCTCCGCAGCCGCAGCTGGCGCGATACTGCCTCCGATTTTGTCTCCATCGTCGAAAAGCGTCCGGTGATGCTGCCCGTCTCCGAACGCCTGGTGACTAGTCCGAACTCATGATCGCTCTTATCCTTTTACTCATGATCGCTCTTGTCCTTTACTCATGATCGCTCTTATCCTTTGCATTGCCGGCCTGTTGCTCGCGTTCTTTGTAGGACGCAAATCCTTGCGCGCCGGTATCCTGGTCGTGCTCGTCGCCGGATACGCTTACGGAATTCTCCGCGCAAATCTAGTCTCCTCGTTTTCCCATTTCATATTCGATGCGACCCTGATCGGGCTCTATGCGTCCCAGTTTCTGGGGCGCCACAAGAAACAGCAAACCCCGAGTCATGCCTCGCTGAGTATTTGGATGTGGATCCTGATGGGCTGGCCTCTCTTGATGCTCCTGCTGCCGTTTCAGCCCTTTCTGGTTTCCGTCGTCGGCCTGCGCGGCAATATGTTTTTTCTTCCCGCCGTGTTTCTAGGGACCCGCCTGCGCAGCGAAGATTTACGTCCGCTGGCATTTGGCCTGGCTATCTTGAACCTGATCGCCCTGGCCTTCGGTGTGGCGGAGACCATCAAGGGCATCGAGCCGTTCTTTCCTTACGGGCCTATGACCATGACCATGTACAACAGCATCGATTCGTCGGGAGCCAATCGCATTCCCGCGATTTTCCAGAATGCTCATACCTACGCGGGCGTCATGGTCTTGACGGTGCCTTTCCTGTTTGGCGCCTGGGCGCTCAGCAGCGGGGCCCGGTGGAAAAAGCTTCTGTTCCTGGCCGGGATGGCGGCGGCTTTCATTGGCGTTCTTATG
>Ga0302324_100020852_pt1 | contig 12797 bp, 10 predicted proteins | sample Palsa_T0_1_FD_201949 | JGI IMG/M metagenome (GOLD analysis project Ga0302324, IMG submission 201949) | Peat permafrost microbial communities from Stordalen Mire near Abisko, Sweden - Palsa_T0_1 | ecosystem: Environmental > Terrestrial > Soil > Palsa > Peat permafrost | place: Sweden: Abisko...
GAAAATGAAACTACTTTGTAACTAACAATGACATCCCCTCTCTGCCACCATCGAGGGAGTGCGGGCCAGTGACTCGGCCCCACATTATCGATAATTACTCGACCGGTCGAGAGGAGCCAATCGTGTTCCCAAGGATATCCGTATACGATGTGAAGGGTTCGGGGCTTGCGGTTGTAGGATTCGAAGATGCGGTCTATTGTCGAATAGAATGTCTGGCCGATGAACGGATTGAACATAAAGACAACAGACACCTCGTCGGGAATGGGCCATTCCAAAACGCTTACGTTAACGCTCTTTATTTCCTGAGCCAGCAGTCGATGTCGGGCCCTAACTATATTATGGTTTGCACATCTAGAAAGCTCCTCATCAATCTCAATGCCAACCACCCGACGATAAGGCAGCCGCCCCGCAATAAGGACGGCCTTCCCCTTTCCTGAACCAAGGTCCACAAATACGTCGGCAGGTCCAGGCGCAAGACTCTTCAGCTCACGCCTTACAGACAGCCACTGAGAGCCGCTATAAGGACAATTGTCCCCACCAGCATTGAAAATTGAACTGTCAGTAACGACCCCTCCCCTTGTCGACACCCCAAGCAAGCGGTCGAATACCCAACCTTGCGTGCCGTTCGAGAGACCCACACAGAACGATGCGATCCTAGCGATTGGCCTACCCGCTCCTCGCATAGTACTACTCGCCTAATCTATCAGCGGCCCGGATCCGTCATCAGCTGGTAGCTTAGCAAACCGTAAGGAATATTGCACAGGATCGGCGGCAATAATAAACGCTAGTGTTGCCTGGATATAATGTTCTCATACCGGGGCAGTTCGGGAGTAACTGGCCGGGGTCGTGATTCAAGTTGAGGGCTGGGCAACATGACCGAGCACCTGCTGATACTGGGCGGCGGCGGCGTCGCCGCGGCAGCGCCGGTCCGCCTTCATTCAGTTCCCAAGGGCCCTCATGACCCCCAGGTCTCAGGCGACGCGTGTGATCGGCCTACCGGTCTCCCGGACCAGCCGAAACGCGCCGTCTCGAAGTCCTGATCGAACTTCGTGCGGGTCTTTGCGTCATCGCCGTCTTTCCTTGAGATGATCTGTTCGCGCTACGAAGGGATACCAACTACGCTAAGATACTAACCAACTACGCGAGGATAGTGTGTGTAGCAGTCGGCGTCTGGTGGCTGTCCATTGCTGGCTGTGTAAGACGATGGCGAGGCTAGTACCGCTTGTCCGTCTGAAGTCATGGAAGGGGAGCCATGGCGGTTCAGGCAGCTATTTGCGTGCTTTGGCCAAGAGTGCTTGACGTGATTTTTGACCGGACCCGCAGTTGCCTTCACGCCCCAATCACTAACGTAACGCTATCTCGCGACTAGGCAAATAAGTGGCCGGTACCGCCCGGCTGGGGCGCGATCCCACTCTGACGAACGTGCTGAATGTTACTTACCGAAGTGGGTTGGCAACGCATCATGGCAGAAGAGTCCCTGGTACGGGCAAGACGATTCTCCCAGGACGCCGACGGAGAACGTCTAGCGTTGCTGTTGCCGTTTGGGATTCATGTGAACAGAGCAGGACAGCCCGATCCAGCGAATCGTTCAGCTCGCTACGATTGTGAGTTGAGATGGCCAAGGCGCTTCAGGTGCCATCCAGTGCCTGGCCCCGACCTAAATTCCTGTGTCGGGCCGACGCGAATGATCTATAGTGCCTGACGCCACCGTCAGAAGTGAGGAGTCCAGCGCCGCTCGTGGCGCGAGATGGATCGCCGTAGGCATGGTGACCGTGGGACTCTCCAACTACGGTTACGCTCTGATGCTTACGCATCTCCTCAATGTGACCGCCTACTCAAGGTTCGCGGCCGGTCAGGGCCTTATCCTGTGGGCCACGAATGTCGCAACTGTGTCCGTACCTTGGGTGCTGGCGCAGGCCCTCGTTCGTTCCAGGTCCGATGATAACCGGACTTCCGCGATCCGCTTCGCGAAACTGGCGAGCGCAGGGAGCGGGCTCGTCGCCGCCGCGGCCGTGGGTGCTATCGCTACCCGGTTCGCGAGTTCAGCGACAGCGCTTGCACTAGCTCTAAGTACTTTTTTTCTTTTCCTAGGTACCACAACCACCGGTTGGCTGCAGGGCCAGGAGCGCATGCGTTCACTCTCGGTCCTCTCCGTCACAGAGAACGTATTGAAAAATGGTGCCGGAGTCCTGTTGGTCGTGGTCGCCAAGCTGGGGGACGCCGGGGCACTAGGGGCATTTGGGATCGGCGCGCTCGCCATGCTTGTGCGTTGGCCACGTACGCCAAAGGGCGCCGGAAGGCCGTGGCTGGCCGCGCTCGCCAACCGAGATTTGTGGCGCCGCGCGGCCGGCATCGCCGGTGCACAGGGAGTGGTCTCCCTTTTTGTGGCGGTCGATGTGGTACTAGTCGCCCTGCTCCCCGGGAATCGTGCTCTAGCCGCGAGCTACCAAGCTAGCGCGACCTTGTCCCGGGTTCCGCTTTATGTGGCGGGCGCGGTTGGGACTGCGTTCTACCCGTCGCTGACGCGGCGTGCCAGTGGGGGTGTGATCGCCGCCCGGGCTCTGCGAATGTACGCGGCCGTAGCACTTCCCCTAGCGGTCACCATGGCGACTATCCCACCCCGCATCCTGCCTGCAGTATTCCCGACTCAATACGGCGCGGTTGCAGTGCTGTTGAAGTACACTGCTGTAACCGGTCTCGCGGCAGGCGGCATCAGCCTAATTACAGCGTTCTTCCAGGCCGCAGATGATTACTCATGTACGCGCTGGCTAGGCGTTGGCCTCGCTGGGTACGTCGGGGCGTTGCTAGCCGGATGGCGGGTTCACGGCATCATCGGATTGGCCGCTGGCGGCGCACTAGGTGCTGCAGCCGCGTTGGCACTGATGAGCTACCGTCTCGTGCGTCAACAAGGTCGTGGAGTCCTGGCATTGATAGGCTTGGTAGAGCCAGCGGCGGCAGCGGCCCTGCTTATCGCGTTGCGGCCGTACCCGTTTCCTTGGATGGCAGCTGCATTTCTCGTTGGATTGCGCGCGGCGGTCCGCTTCGTACGGCCAGTAGCACGCCACGCGCGGGCTCCGCGTTGGGCCATACGTGTAAGCCGAGGATAGGCGGGCGAAAGATGGGGGTAGAAACCTGGGTGGAGGGGACACTTTGAGGATCGCATGCGTGGGCGGCGGACCGGCTGGCCTGTACTTCGCGCTTCTGATGAAGCTGAGCGATCCCGGACAAGACATCACAGTCTTCGAACGGAGTGCGGTCCACTCGACCTATGGCTGGGGAGTGACATTCGAGGACGACCTCATACGAAAGCTCTATAACAGCGACCCCTGGTCGGCGAAGAAGATCGAACAGGCGGCGTCCCGCTGGGTCAACCAGTTTGTCGACGTAGAGGGTAAGCAGGTGACTGAGGCTAGAGGTAACGGGTACAGCATTAATCGACGGCATCTGCTTGACATTCTCGCCAGCCGCGCACAGGACCTGGGCGTGCACATTGAGTTCGATCATGAGGTAGCGTCCCTAGCACAGTTGCCGGAGGTCGACCTCATCGTGGCTTGCGATGGCGTAAACAGCCGGATACGGAATGAAGCTGGAAGTTTCCAGACCAAGGTACGCCTAGACAGTCATAAGTATATCTGGCTAGGTACGGACAAAGTATTCGAGTCCTTTACGTACGCTTTTGTCCGCACCGGATGCGACTGGCTCTGGGCTTACGCCTACGGGACCGACGCTCGATCGAGCACTTTTATCGTTGAATGCTCGGCCGAAACCTGGAAGGGTCTAGGCTTTGACGCCATGCCACTACAGGACAGTCTGTCCCTCCTTGAGAAGCTCTTCGAGCGTCACCTGGATGGTCATCGGCTGATAGGGCAAAACCGTAACGGCACAAACGTTCGATGGTTGAACTTTCGGACTGTAACTAACCATCGCTGGTATGACGGCAAGATTGTTCTGACCGGAGACTCCGCCCATACCACCCACTTCAGCATCGGGTCGGGTACGAAGTTGGCGATCGAGGACGCCGCTACCCTAGCCGAAAGTTTGCAGCACCACGGGAATCTGGAGCTCGCACTCCAATCATATGAGAGACAACGTCAAGCCGCTCTATTGCAGCCTCAAAACGAAGCTCGCTACAGCGTTCGATGGTTTGAAGATATCTCTCGCTATATCGATCTCGAGTCACATCAATTCGCCACACTTCTCTTCCTGCGCCGATCACCGCTACTTCCGCACCTTTCCCCCCAGCTTTATTACCGCTTCCACCAAGCAACGGAAGAAGTCGCTTTCCTACGCGAACTAAGGAGACGTGTAGCGCCGAAGGCGAAGGCAATACACGATCGGCGCAAGCCTAACATAGCCGAGCGATAATGCGATGACTTACTATTGTTCAACCCCATTACATGTTGAGTGCTATGACGTCGGGCTTCATCGGTGAGTCCCGCCTTGATATAACTGGCGTAAAGCGGGAAAGGGATAGTGCCGTTCCAGAGATTGATGTCGTGCGCCCAATAAAAGACCTGGAACTTACAAGAGATCGCTTGCCGGATCGCGTCCGCCATCATTCCGGATGAGGACGTATTAGTATAGCGGGAGTCCAAACTAACAGGCAGTCTGTACCCAGCATTCTCACCGGCGACGAGCAACCCTTCCGCGGCCGCAATCCGGCTGATCCAGCGGGTCGCTGACCATGAGTCCATCCTTATCGATGTCAGCGGCAGCGAATTGTCAGCTGGCTGGCAGGAGTCATCGTCGCCCGACCCGTCCGCGACGGAAGATATATAGGCCATTACGTTGGTCTTGTCAGGCAGCATTGCATAGTAGCGATTCCAGACCGCGCCTACCCCTGTAGTCCCATCCGGCAGGTCACTCTGCTCCTCCGCACTCAGGACGTCAGGGCGAGTTCCCGACCCTGGAGTAACCAGCTGATAGTAGCCGGAAAAGCCGAGCCCAGACAGAACATGCATCTGCCAGTTGGTTACGTCATCAAGGCCCCCAACGTACCAATTGACCCAGTAGTTTATTAGGGCGGCGGACAGACCAAGCCGACCTGGCAGCCAGTTTGGGAAAGGGTTGGGTGTCATCGTTGGAGGAAGGCCCACCCCAGTCAGGGCGGCCTTGTTGAAAGCCCAGTAAGTCCCGCCGGGAGGATACAACATCTCGGCATCCCCTCCTGAGGTGAGCCGGATCGCCCAGAAGTCCGACAAAGGGAGGTCGGCAGCGACCTGTGTGAGGTAAGAAGCTGCTGCCTGACGAACAGATTCGCTGAATACGAAATCGGCCTCGCTTGAGACGTCGCCATCCTGGTTCACGTAAGTGCTGTCCGGCAGCGAGAAGACCCACGAGGGAGGGTCTTGCAGGCCCAGACCCAGGGTCACACGCATCCCGGCCGCGCGAAATGTCTTGAGATAGGATCGCATGGTGGCCCGGTAAGAGGCGCTGAAGACTCCTTCTTTGGGCTCAAAGCTCGCCCAGTTGAGCTCGAACATGGCGACCGAGATCCCAGCCCGCAGCTCCGCCTTCACAGTGCTCTTCTGAGTGTCCAGCGTGCCGAACAGAGGCGACGATTGGGCACGCGCCGATGCGGCGAACTGCTCGCTATCACCACCGTATCCCAGCAGGACCGCAGCCAAGACAGCTGGCAGCGCAACCGCAAGCCAGACCAGTCGCCAACGCCTTACCGATGACAGATGGTTCTTCATTCTACCGCGTTTCCTCCAGCTCCCGTACCACACCCATGTGCCAGATCCAGGAAAGCCGCGGGTTCTTTTTACGATTAAGGATCGTAAAACCGGGGATGTGTACAGCAAGCGCCGGAGACTTCCTTCCTCGATTACCGCCGACGGTAACGCAACAAGAATGGCATTAGAGCAGATTCAAGCTGGACTTGTAGGCTCATTTTGCTCTGACCTTCTTTGCGCTCAGCGAAGTGGATTGGAAGCTCTACGATTTTCAGGTCACTTTTTACCGCTCGGTAGTTCATCTCGACTTGGAAGCTATAGCCATTGCTGTAGATGCTGGCTACATCGACGGTCTCCAAGGCTGAGCTACGCCAGAATTTGAAGCCGGCTGTGACATCCCGGATGCCAAGCCTTAGAAGCGCGCGGACGTAAGTGTTGGCCCAACCAGATAGTACCTTCCTCTGCCATGACCACTCCCGAGCCAAGCTCGCGCCGGTCACATAGCGCGAACCAATAACCACGTCGGCGTCGGTTGATAGGACTGTACCAAGCATCTGAGGCAGATACTCGGGGCTGTGCGACAGGTCGCTATCCATCTGCACCACGAATTCGGCTCCAGCTCGAACTGCACGGATCATGCCGTCTACGTAGGCGCGCCCGAGGCCTTTTTTACCTGGCCTATGGACGACGAGCATACGGGCTTCGCCATACCGGCTGGCAAGCTCGTCAGCTATTTTACCAGTACCATCTGGCGAATTGTCATCCACCACTATTACCCGCAAGCCCGTCAGCGGCAGATCGAACAGAGCAGTGACGATCACTGGAAGATTGACCGCTTCATTGTACGTAGGCAGTACGACTGTCAACGATGTCGAGCGCCACGGTTCGGGAAGGTCTGTAGTCCGCATGCTCGTGTCCCACTCACCTAAAGCCATGATAATCCCCTTATGCCTATTCGATCAGCAGATAGTTACGGACCTTCGTATTTGAGTTTTGCGTCGTGGGACATCCGAAGCGCCACGAAGTTTACAGCGTAACCGCTCGAATACGCAAGGTAGCTCAGTCAAATGATAGACCTAGATCATTGGCGGGGACGCAAGGAGCGGGTGCTGAGCGCACGCACCGCTGCCCGTTCGGGTAATTGATCGGGTTTTTTATCCTTTTGCTGGGTTTCCGGAACGCAAGGAACCGAGCCCGGCGGGCTCCGGCGGCGCTTACTGGGCCGACCTGGCCCCACCGGAAGCACGGCGCTCACCACGGAGAGTAAGCGGAGTCCTGATCGCGGCGCCGCAGGTTCGCCCTGCCGATCATCTACGGCTGTCGAGGCCGACCGAGCGTGCGCTGTTCTCCGATAGGTCGAATACGCAGGCGCCAGCTTCAGCATCGCCGCCGCGCTGATCTACGCCGTGGTGGAAGCGATTACATAGGACTACGACATAACGGTGCTTGCCGAGTTACATCACGTAACCTGTTGATTTCTTGTGCAGAAGCCGGTGGATAACTGCCGTGAGGTGCGGATAAGCGGCCCCGTTCTGTGGACCTCGTGTGATGGAGAAGAAACTTAAAATGAATGGCTGCAGGCCCTTGCGCGGCAACTCGCAGATGGCGTAGAAATGCTTTCACCGTTGGAAACGGATACCATCTGAGGGCAACCTCGGAGACGTGAGATGGACCGGGAAACCGGCGTATCGCACGGGTGTCTGGCCCTGGCGGGCGGCGCGCAGCGCTGGGAAGGCCGGGCAACCGGCCGCTTCGGTGCGGCGAGGCCGAACGCAAGGCCCCCTCCATCTCATACATGGAGGGGGCCTTGTTGAATTCTGCCCGACATGAAGGCTTTTGCCGGGACGACACGCTGGCAAACGCGGCCGTGCCGAGCGGCCGTGATGTCCTGGCCGCGGTGCATCCTTCGCTCCGGGCTGATCGCCGTGTCTCCCCGTCCCCCTTCGCCTACCCTAAACAGGGGCGGGAGGGGGACCAGGAGTCGCGTGCAGAGCGACGGAACTAACAGCAGTGGCCTAGCGGGGCCGGCGGACCCGGGTCTGGCGCCGGGACTCGGTGCGGGCATCGCCCGCGGCGCCACCGTCATCGCCGGCCTGACGATACTGTCCCGGCTGCTGGGCCTGGCCCGCACGCTGGTGTTCTCGCAGACCGTCGGCGCTGGCTGCCTGGGCGCGGCGTACGTCACCGCGAACCAGGTCCCCAACCTGCTCTACGAGCTGGTCCTCGGCGGTGCGCTGACGAGCGCGATGGTCCCGGTGCTGGCCCGCACGGCCGAGCGGGCGGCCAGTGACCCGGCGGAGAAGGCGCGGGTCGGCGATATCACCTCAGCGCTGCTGACCTGGTCCGTCATCATCCTGGTGCCGCTCGTCGTGGTCATCGCGGTGGCGGCCGGGCCGATCGCCTCGCTGCTCGACCCCGCCAACCCGAACACGCACTGTGTCCGGGCCGACGTGGTGGCCACCACCGGCAACATGCTGGTGGTGTTCGCCCCCCAGGCCCTGCTGTACGGGCTCTCGGTCGTTCTCTATGGACTGCTGCAGTCCTACCGCCGGTTCGCCGCGCTGTCCATTGGCCCGGGGATCTCCAGCCTGCTGCTCATTTCCTGCTATCTCGCCTTCGTGCCGTTGAACAAGGGGCGTCCGCTGGCCGGACTGCCCATCACGGCGGAGCTTGTCCTGTCGGTGGGGACCACGCTCGGCATCGCCGTTTTGGTCCTGGTGGCGGTGCCGTCGACGTGGCGGCTGCACCTGCGGTTCCGGCCCGTCCTGCGGTTCCCGCCCGGGGTAGGCCGCCGGGCGGGCGGCCTGGCGCTCGTCGGCTTCGGCGAGCTCGTCGCCGTCGAGCTGACCAGCGTCGTGGCCATCGTCCTGGCCAACGGGCGCGGAGAGACCGGCGCGGTCGTCCTGTTCAACTACGCCTCGCAGGTGTTCACCTCCATCTCCGCGGTCCTGGCCATATCCATCGTCACCAGCGCGTTCCCCGTCCTGTCCGCGCGTGAAGGGCCGGCCTTCGATCGGATCAGCGCCGGATCGACACGAGCGGTCTTGCTCATGTCGTGGCTCGGCACGGCCGTGATCGCGGCGATCGCCATTCCCGCTGCTCACGTCCTGGCCAGGCAGCCCGATCAGGTACCACAGCTGATACAGGCCTTCGCCCTGTTCGCTCCCGGCATCGCGGGAACCGCCGTGATCACGAACCTGTCGCGGGTGATGTTCGTCATCGGGCGGCTCAAGGTCGCAGCGGCTGCGCTGGCCGGAAGCTGGTTGCTCGTGATTGTGGCCGAGGTGGTGCTGGCCGAGCTTGTCCCGTCCCGCCTAGTGGTCGCCGCGCTCGCCCTGGGTAACACCATCGGTCAGACCGTCATGGCGATCCCGATGGTGATCCTTACCCGGAGAATCTGCGGCGAGGCAGCCGTGCAGGGTGTCAGTCACGCGGCGCTGGCCGGGCTGGCCGCCGGCGCGGCGGGTGCCACGGTTGGCGTGACCGTCAGCATGGCGGTGCCCGAGCATCACAAGCTGGAGGCCTTCGCCCTAGCAATGCCCGCGGCCGGCTGCGCGATCATCGCGTTCGGCGTCGTCGCGTACCTCCTCGACGACGGTGACCTGAAGGCCGTCCTCGCGTGGGTGCGGCGGGTGGTCAGGCTGCGCTCATAACGGCGTCCGGCCCCGGGACGATTTCCCGGGGGTTAGGGAAAAGGTGGCCAGGGTGGGAAACACCGGCCGTTCAGCCTTGGCCTCCCCGAGCACGCCGCTGTCCTCAAGCTTCTCCGAGAGAAACTCGCCGAGGTGCTGGCCGAGCAGGAAAAGCCGCGTCGCCGGCGGTAACGCTCTTTTCACCACTGGCCTATGACGCTTGCGAAGTTTGCGTACGATGACGACCTCCTGGGAAGCACGCTGGAGTTGATAGAACAGCCGAGGTGGAAGCGGCGGGAGCAGCGGAGAGCAGCGCGCATGCAACAACACGGCGAACTGGCGGGGTTCGAGGGCAATGTAGCGGGAAAGGTTTTCAAACCACTGGCCGCTGAGACGAGCCTGGCTTTGCGCGGGTCGTATTTCAGCCCGGCGCTGCTGCTCATATGACTCAAGCGCAAGCCCAAGATCATCGCAGCGATGCACATTCTCGGCGAGAGCGATGGCATCCTCGATTGCCAGTGCGGTGCCCTGCCCGATCGAGAAGTGGGTGGTGTGGGCGCTGTCTCCGGCCAGGACGACCTTGTCGTCATGCCAGCGCTGGTTGCTGACGGTCCGAAAGTTCAGCCATCGAGCGTTGCCAACTTCCCCGACCTGCCCCATCAGGCGATGGCCCTCGAGCTGATCCTTAAAGAGCTCCTCGAGGGTGGCTAGGCTGTCAGATGCCTGCATGGTGTCAAAGCCCAGAGCCGTCCAGGTTTCCGGCGAAGTCTGCACGACGAAGGTGCTAAACTTCGAGCCTACTCCGTAGGTAGCCGCCCACAGCCAGCCGCCACTGGTCTGGACAAAATGGAATGTGAAGGTGTCAAATATCTTATCCGTGCCCAGCCAAATATATTTATCCTGGCTCATCCGGATGTCAGTACCGAAATTCGGATTCGCCTGTCGTATGCGACTATTCGCTCCATCGGCCGCGAGGATCAGATCGGCCTCAGGCAGCTGAGATGCGCTCAGCACCTCGTGGCCATAGTCGATGCGTACACCGAGATGCTGCGCCCTGGCGGAAAGGAGTCGCGTCATATCCGGCCGGTTAAAATTGTACATATCCCTGCCGCCGTCATACAGTATTCGCTCACCGCGTATACTGACGAACTGCTCGTGCCAGACGAAGGCGGCCTGCTCGATCTCTCGCGCCGACTCGGGGTCATTTCTGTAAAGCTTCTGCAGCAGACGGGGCTCGAACGTTATTCCCCAGCCGAAGCTTGATCCCGCCTTCCTCCTTTCGAGGACCGTAATGTCATGTCTTGGGTCACGCAGTTTCATCGAAAGGGCGAAATAGAGGCCCGCTGGCCCTCCGCCGATGCATGCGATCTTCATCTCTTACTCTGGTCCTGACCTAATGTCCCGCTTGGGTCGCAGTACGCGTCACTATCTGGTCGTCCGCGCCTTTCGCCAACTGATGTCGGCCGTGGATAACGACCGCGCCCTCACGACTTCGCAGCCACAGACACAGGACGGTTATCCTCTCGGGCGCTTCATGGACTGATAGCAGCGTCGGGATGACAGGAGGTAGAATAACATAGACCGCTACGCTTGCAGCAGCACGGAAAACCGGTGCGGCCCTCTCGACCTGACCGGCATCGTCGCGAAATACGCTCCTATCGGAAGGTACGTGCGATTCTTCGCAAGCCCGGTTTTGCCCGCATCATTTTGTAAAAGTACGGGCATTCTCCGCTACGCCTTCGTCTACGCTAGAGAGGGGCGGGAGGGTGCTCAAGTTATATCCGGGGCCGGTCGGCGAGTGTCTGCGCTCGGTCAAATCGGTCCGAACATCGGCAGGATAGGGGTGAGGCACGGCGTGACTGGGCTGGTTGTTGCCCTGATCTTGGTGGCCTTGGCGTTGCCCCCGCTGCTAGCCCGGCTGACCGGCGGGCATTCGCCGACTCTTATCGCGCAACTGGCGGCCCTGGCACCGGCGGCGACGGTGCCCGCAACCGCCGCCGTGATCATCGCCGCGGCCACGGCACCATGGCTGGCGGTTCTCCTCGCCATCCCCGCGGTGATCCTGTGGATCTGGCAACTGCCTCCGCTCAGGCGGACTAGCTATCAAGCTGCAGCAGGACCCTCGCGCGCATCAGGATCTGCTCCGGCAATAGTGAGCCTGCGCCTGTTCACAATCAATACCCGGGGCGGTGCCGCCGACCCGGCGGCGCTCCTTCGTATTCTGCAGTCGCACCACGTGGATGTGCTGGCGGTTCAGGAGATGACCCCGCGGATGGTCAGCCGGCTGGCAGCGGCCGGACTCGCGGAACTGCTGCCTTTTTCCCATCTCGATCCCCGGCCTGCTTCGGCAGGCACCGGACTGTGGGCACGCTGGCCGCTGACCCCGCTAGCGCCAGTGCCGGATCTGACTGCGGCCGCACCGCGGGCGCGCATCGATCCGCTGGGCGGGCGGCCGGTGACGTTGACCGCCGTGCATCCGATCGCTCCCATGCACGGGCATGCAAATATATGGCGGCGCGAACTCGCGCTGATCCGGCAGACTCTGGCTGCGGGCGATGAGCCACAGGTGGTGGCTGGGGACTTCAATGCCAGCCGGGATCACCGGCCGTTCCGGGATCTGCTGGCGGCCGGTTTCCGGGATTGCGCCGACTCCAGCCAGCGCCGATCCTGGCCAGGATTCACCTGGCCGACCGACGAGGGGATGCTGCCCGTCATGCGCCTAGATCATGTGCTGGTCTCACGGACCGCCACGGTGCGCATGACCCGCGCCATACGAGTGCCCCATACCGACCACCACGGTGTGCTGGCCGCCATCGAGTTCAGATAGAAATCCTTACCGTCACCCGGCCTGAGTCACCAGCCGCGGAAGCCGACACTTGCGCATCCGGCCTGGTTCAGGTGTGCTGCGATCTGACTTCTGCCAGCCGTGCGGTCAGGAACCGGCGCTCGGGGCCGATGCCGGCCAGGGCTGCCTCCTCGTAGGCGCTGGCGGCTTCGGTGTTCCGGCCAAGGCGGCGCAGGAAGTCAGCCCGGGTCGCGGGCAGCAGGTAGTAGCCGGCCAGGGCGCCGCCGGCCGCCAGGCGTTGCAGCAGCGTCAGCCCTGCCGCAGGGCCGTCGGTCATGGCCACCGCGACCGCGCGGTTCAGTTCGACGACCGGCGAGCCGGTCATGTCCGCCAGGTGCTGGTAGAGCCGGGCGATCCTCGGCCAGTCGGTGGCCTGCGCCGTCGGGGCGGCGGCGTGGCAGCCGGCGATGGCCGCCTGGATCTGGTACTGGCCGGGCCGCTGGCCGGCGAGGGCCTCTTGGAGGTGCCGGCCGGCGAGGCCTATCTGGGCCTGGTTCCAGCGGGTGCGGTCCTGGTCCTCCAGGGTCACCAGATCACCGCGGTCGTTCACCCGCGCCACCTGCCTCTCGCGCGGTGGAACAGCATGAGGGCGAGCAGCCCGTTGGCTTCCGGTTCTTCTGGCAGCAGTTCCGCCAGCACCTGGGT
>Ga0302324_100020854_pt1 | contig 12797 bp, 13 predicted proteins | sample Palsa_T0_1_FD_201949 | JGI IMG/M metagenome (GOLD analysis project Ga0302324, IMG submission 201949) | Peat permafrost microbial communities from Stordalen Mire near Abisko, Sweden - Palsa_T0_1 | ecosystem: Environmental > Terrestrial > Soil > Palsa > Peat permafrost | place: Sweden: Abisko...
TCGGATCTGGTTCGACACGTGGAACACATCCGCGGTGGGCATCGTCCAGCTTAAGAGCGGCAACCACGGCGCGGCGTTCGCCGCAAAGACGCGGCCCAAATGCAAATACGTCTGCGCCCGGCCGGCGATCGAGCTCTCGTGATTCAGCGGCCCTAAACGCGGCAGCGCCGGAAGCGTCAAAACCCGGTCGTTGCGCGCCTGCTCCCACAAGCTTTGAATCCAGTAATACGTGTAATTCTTGACGCCCGCGCTTCTCAGCAGCAGCGGAGTGGCGTCAATCAGAATTTGCATGAGCCGCGCACGTTCGTGTAAACATGTTTGCATACGGCCCATGACTGCTGCTGACTTTCGAAATCTCGCCCTCGGCTTTCCCGAAGCTATCGAACACGCGCACATGAATCACCCCGATTTCCGCGTGCGCGGCAAAATCTTCGCCACTCTCGGCTATCCCGACGACACTTGCGGCATGGTCAAGCTGACGCCCGAGCAGCAGCACGGCTACATCAAATCCGAGCCCGACGTTTTCTCGCCCTCCAAAGGCGCCTGGGGCCGGGGCGGCAGCACCATCGTGAAACTCAAACTCGCCAAGAAGACCACCGTGCGGACGGCCATGGCCGCCGCCTGGCGCAACGCCGCTCCCAAGGGGCTTGCCCAATGAAAATCGCCAAAGCCACTCGCGGCTACGAAGCTTGGCTCGCCAGGCACCTCACCATCGTCCCCGCCGATCTCAGGCAGAAACATCGCGCCATGGCGGAGGACGTATTTTTCTTCCTGCGCGCTACCTTCTACCGCTGGATGCAGCTCTGGCCCAAGGTCTGCGCCGAAGAAGCGCGCGCCCCGCGGGTGCTCGCGGTCGGAGATCTGCACGTTGAAAATTTCGGCACCTGGCGCGATGTCGAGGGCCGCCTGGTGTGGGGCATCAATGATTTCGATGAAGTCTATGAGATGCCCTATACCATCGATCTGGTGCGCCTCGCCGCCAGCGCGCACGTCGCCATCCGCGAAGCGCGCCTGAAGATCGGCGCCAAAGACGCCTGCGTAGCGATCCTCGCCGGCTACCGGAAGGGCCTCGAAACAGGCGGCCTTCCCTTTGTTTTGGCGGAAGAGCACTCCTGGTTGCGCCACATGGTCACCGGAGTTCTGCGCGATCCCACGCACTTTTGGGAAAAGCTTGAAAGCTTGCCCACCCTGAAAAGCCCGGTCCCCAAGAGCGCCCGCCGCGCCCTCGAGCGTCTGCTCCCCGAGCCCGGTCTCGATTGCCGCATTGCCCATCGGATCGCCGGCCTCGGAAGTTTGGGACGCGAGCGTTATGTCGCCATCGCCAACTGTCGCGGCGCCCGGGTAGCGCGTGAAGCCAAGGCGCTGGCTCCTTCGGCGTGCGTTTGGGCGGCCGCCTTGAAGACCTCCGAGCGCATTGAATATCAGACCATCCTGGACCGCGCCGTGCGCGCCATCGATCCCTTCGTGCGCCTCAAGGGACGCTGGATCGTGCGGCGTCTGGCTCCCGATTGCTCGCGCGTCGAACTCTCTTCCATGCCCGAGGAACGCGACGAGACCAGGCTTCTCCGCGCCATGGGATTCGAAACCGCCAACGTTCACCTGGGCACTCGGCGCGCCGCCGAGCGGATTCTACCGGATCTCGGCAAACGCTCCGCCGGCTGGATGCATGAAGCCGCCGCAGCCATGGTGAAAGCCACCACCGCCGACTTCAATGAGTGGCGCGCCAGTATGCGGCGCAAGCCGTCCGCAAAAGCCTAATATGGAAATTGACGCGTAGAATTTTTTGGCTGGGCTGCCTACCGGCGCTGGCCGTTACTCAATCGTGCGGGCAGGGGCCCGATTCAGTCCTCATCGTCGTCAATCAATCCTCCGCGCTTTCGCGCAAGATCGGAGAATACTACGCCGAGCGCCGCCGCATTCCGGCAACCAATATTTGCCGTCTCAATGCCAGCATGGACGAAGAGATCTCTCGCGCCGAGTTCGACGATCAGATTTCGCATCCCATCCAGAACTACCTCCGCGCCCACAACCTCACGGAGAAAATCCTGTACATCGTCACCACCGCCGGCGTTCCGTTGAAAGTTCGCGGAAGCGGGGGCCTGACCGGCGATGCGGCGTCGGTGGATTCCGAATTGACGCTGCTGTACTTCGATCTGCACGACCGCTCGCATGCGCTGCCCGCTGGCATCGCAAATCCATTTTTCGGCAAAACGAGCGCGCCGTTCCGCCATCCCGATTTCCCCATCTACCTGGTCACGCGCCTGGCCGGATATGATTTCGACGACGCCAAGGCCATCATCGATCGCGCCCTGCTGGCTCGCAATCGGGGAAAATTCGTGATCGATCTGAAAGCCAGCGACACCACGCCGGGCAACCGCTGGCTGCTGGACGCCGCCCGGCAGCTCCCGCGCGACCGCGTGGTGCTGGATCGCTCGGCCGATGTCCTGGAGCACGAAAGCGATGTCATCGCCTACGCCTCGTGGGGCTCCAATGATCCCGCCCGCAAGCAACGCCATCTGGATTTTCATTGGCTGCCCGGCGCCATCATGACCGAATACGTGTCCACCAATGGACGCACCTTCGCGCGCCCTCCAGACGGTTGGAACATCGGCTCCTGGGACGATCCGAAAACTTCGTTCGACGGATCTCCGCAAACCTTGACGGCCGACTACATTCACGATGGCGCCACCGGCGCATCGGGCCACGTCTACGAACCGTACTTGGAATTCACGCCGCGCCCCAATATTCTTCTGCCGGCTTATTACCACGGCCGCAATCTGGCTGAAAGCTACTATCTCGCCATCCCGATTTTGAGTTGGATGAACATCGTTATCGGCGATCCTCTGTGCACGCTGGGCAAACCGTAAAATAGGAACAGATGATTCAACTGTCCGGCGCCGGTAAGCGCTTCGGCCCCAAGCTGCTGTTTGAAGATCTCAACTGGATGATCACGCCCCAGGACCGCGCCGGTCTGGTGGGCGCGAACGGCAGCGGCAAAACCACGCTGCTCAAAGTGCTGGCCGGCCTGGAATCGCTCGACTACGGCAAGCTCAGCGTCACGCGCGGCGTCAGCTCCGGCTACTTGCCGCAAGACGGCCTGTCGCTCTCCGGCCGCACCGTGTTCGCGGAATGTATGTCGGTATTCGCGTCGCTGCAGCAGATGGAAGTGGAAATGGAAGAGCTCACGCATAAGATGGCGGAGTTGGATCCAGCGGGCGTCGAGTACGCGCAAGTGGCCGACCGCTTCCATCACTTGGACAGTGAGTTTCGTAACCGCGATGGCTACGCCATCGAAGCGCACGTGGGCGCCGTGATCTCCGGACTCGGGTTTCCGCACGAGGAATGGAACAAGCGCACCGAGGAGTTTTCGGGCGGCTGGCAGATGCGCATCGCGCTCGCCAAGCTGCTGCTTGAAAAGCCGAACCTGCTGCTACTCGACGAGCCGACCAATCATCTGGATCTGGAAGCCCGCAATTGGCTGGAGCAATATCTCGCCGATTACCCGTTCGCGATCGTTCTGATCTCGCACGACCGCTATTTCCTGGATGTCACCGTCAACAAGATCGTGGAGATCTGGAATCGCGGCGTGCATTTTTATTCGGGCAATTACGAAAAGTATCTGAAGCAAAAACAGGAGCGCACCGAACAGCTGGAAGCCGCTTATCGCAACCAGCGCGACCGTATCGAGCAGCTCGAGGCTTTCATCAATCGCTTCCGCTATCAAGCGACCAAAGCCAAGCAGGTCCAGAGCCGCATCAAGGAGCTCGAAAAGATCGAGCGCATCGAGCTGCCGGCTGAAGAGAAGACCATCCACTTTTCGTTTCCGCAGCCCAAGCCCAGCGGGCGGATTGTCGCCGAGTTTCACGGCGTCTCGAAGAGCTATGGCGACAAATTCGTTTTCGGCGATGTGGACTTCATCATCGAGCGCGGCGACCGCATCGCGCTGGTGGGCGTCAATGGGGCGGGGAAGTCGACGCTGATCAAGTTGCTGGCGGGCATCGAGCCGCTCACTTCGGGCGAATATCGCCTGGGCCACAACGCCGAGGTCGACTATTTCGCGCAGGACCAATATAAGGAGCTCGACCCCAGCGCTCGTCTGCTCGACGATCTGCAATACCAAGCGCCGCGCTCCAGCAATACCGAGCTGCGCAGTTTGCTGGGATGTTTTCTGTTTTCCGAGGATGACGTTTTCAAAAAGATCGGCGTGCTCTCGGGCGGCGAGCGCAACCGTTATGCGCTGGCCCGCATGCTGATGCAGCCTTCCAATTTTCTGCTGCTCGACGAGCCGACCAATCACCTGGATATGCGCGCCAAGGACGTGTTGCTTGAATCGCTCGAGAAATATACCGGAACGGTGGTCTTCGTTTCGCACGACCGTTACTTCATCGATAAGCTGGCAACGCGAGTCTACGAAATAGGGGGCGGTGAAGTCCACGTCTTCCCCGGCAACTACGAAGACTACGTGTGGCGCAAAGAAGGCAAGAACATCGATCTGACCCTTCCCGTTACTGGAAATGGAACAACTCACCAGCCACCAGTCACTAGTCACCAGCCACTCGCGAAGCGCGTCAATCCCATGAAGCTCAAGAAGCAACAGGAGCGGGCGCGAGAGCTTGAAGCGCAGATTGCCGCGTTGGAAGCAGAGATCGCAAGCGATGAGGAGAGCCTGGCGAATTTTGTGAGCGCCGAGGAAACCATGCGGCTCTCGACGCAAGTGGAAAAACGCCGCGCGGCCTTGAGCGCGTTGCTTGCGGAATGGGAAGAGACATCGCAAGAAGCATGAGCGACTTTCAGGAACAGCTCGCGCATCTGCGCCGGCGCATCGCTAAAATCGACAAGAAGTATACGTCCCCGAGACGCCAGCCACCAACAACCAGTCACCAGCCACCGCCGGCTCCCGAGGATTGGCTGCAAGGCGAAGAAGTTCGAACGGCGCACGGCGTCCATTACGAAACCGAGAAGCTCTACGAACGCCAGCGGCGGCATGGCAGCATCGGCATCGTGGATCTGGAAGACCTTCCGCTGGATCTGCTAGATCCCATTTCGAACGGCCAGATCCGCGCAGTTCCGCCCGCGAAGTGGTGCTTTCTCGACACGGAAACCACCGGCTTGATGGGAGGCTCGGGGACGTATGCGTTTCTGGTCGGCGTGGGCCGCATCACGCCGCAAGGTTTTCGCGTGCGGCAGTTTTTCATGCGCGAGTTCGGCGAAGAGGCCAGCCTGCTGAGCGCGCTGACCGAGCATTTGAAGCAGTTTGAAGTGCTGATCACCTATAACGGCCGTACCTTCGATCAACCGCTGCTTGAAACGCGCTTCCGCATGGTCCGGCAGCGGCCGCCGTTCACCGCGCTGGAGCATCTGGATCTTTTGTTCGGCGCGCGCCGGCTGTGGAACTTGCGATTCGACAGTTGCCGGCTGGTGGATTTGGAGAATCAAATCCTGGGCGTCGAACGGCAGGGCGATCTTCCAGGCGAATTGATTCCGTACGTGTACTTCGAATACGTTCGAACGCGCGAGATCTTTCGTTTGATGCCGGTGTTTCATCACAACGCCATCGACATCCTGACTTTGGCGTGCCTGACTGCGATTGTTCCACGGGCGTTTCATGAACAAGCCGAGTTTTCGCATGGCGCCGAGATGGTTGGGCTGGCGCGCTGGTGGCGGCAAGCCGAGCAGCACGAAAACGCGCTGGCTCTGTTCCGGCAAGCGATCGGGAAGAATCTCCCGGACGAACTGCTGTTTCGCACGTTGTGGGATATTGCGGCGCTCGAAAAAAAGCTGGGCCGCGAACACGCCGCGCTTTCGGTCTTGACCGATCTGGCGGCTTCTCGCAATCCTTGGCGCGGTGTTGCGTTCGTGGAACTCGCGAAATACTACGAACGCCGCGAACGCAATTACGCGCTGGCTTTGGAGATGACCCGGAGCGCTCTGGAACTGGAGCCCTCCGAAGCGCTGGAGCGCCGTGCCGCCCGCCTGGAAAAGCGCGTGGCCGTTCCGAAAACATCGAGGCTTTTATGAAGACGTTTCTGCTGGTTGCTGTTGTAGTGAGTCTGACGAGCTGCGCGAAGCCGCCCAAGCTGGACGTCAGTTTGAATTTGGAAAAGCAAAGCTCCGGCGTCATATTCGTGCGCGTGAAAGTGACGAACACCGAGAACCGGGCGACGGTTCCCATCGCGGTGGAAGTAACCGGGCAAGCGGAGACGAACGGGCATTGGGACAAGCCCAGCTCGCTGCTGCATCCGGCGGCGTTCGTGCTGAACAAAAACGAACTGCGCGAGATCACCAAGCTGTGGAGGGTGCCGGCCGACGCGGCGCGAACCACGCTCACGGTGAAAGAACAGGAAAGCGGCAACTTGCTAAAGACCGAGCGCGCGGAAAAAGTGTTTTCGGCCGACGCGCCGCCGGCTACAGCAAAGCCGTAAGCTCGCTCGGAACCAGGCCCTGCGATTGGGCCACTCCCGGATGCGTGATGTGTCCGGCGTAGGTATTGACGCCCTCGCGAATGGCGGGATTATCCTGGCAGGCGCGTTCCAGGCCCTTGGCGCAGAGTTCCGCAAGATACGGAAACGTGGCGTTGGTGAGCGCGTACGTGGATGTATGCGGGACGGCGGCGGGCATGTTCGACACGCAGTAGTGCAACACGCCATCGACGAAATAAATAGGATCGGTGTGCGTGGTGGCGTGCGAGGTCTCAAAGCATCCGCCCTGATCGATGGCGACATCCACCATCACGGCGCCGGGCTTCATGGTCTTCAACATTTCGCGCCGCACCAGCTTGGGAGCTGACGCGCCTGGGATCAGTACCGCGCCCACAACCAGATCGGCATTGCGGACGGCGTCGCGCACAGTGAAAATGTTGGATGACAGCGTCACCACCTGGCTGCTGTAGATGTCGTCCAGCGCGCGCAGCCGATCGAGATTGCGATCGATAATGATAACGTCCGCGCCCAGGCCGACGGCCATCTTGGCCGATTGATGGCCGACCACGCCGCCGCCCAAGATGACGACGGTGGCGGGCGCGACTCCGGGAACTCCGCCCAATAAGATGCCGCGTCCGCCGTTGGGCCGCTCGAGATACACAGCGCCGACTTGAACGGCCATGCGTCCAGCCACTTCACTCATGGGCGTGAGCAGAGGCAGCGAGCCGTCGCGTTCGCGAATAGTTTCGTATCCAACCGAGTTGACCTTGGCGTCCACCAGCTTGCGCGTGAGCTCGGGCAGCGGCGCGAGATGCAGATAGGTGAACAGGATCAGGCCGGGGCGGAAATGCGCGTACTCGGAAGGCTGCGGCTCCTTGACCTTAATAACCAGATCGGCTTGGCTCCAGACCTCGGCGGCGGTGGATCGGATCTCGGCGCCCGCATCAATGTATTCTCGATCCGGGATGGAGCTTCCGGCGCCGGCTTGCGTTTCGACCAGGACGCGATGGCCGGATTCACCGAGCGCCGTCACTCCGCTAGGGACGAGTCCGACGCGCGTTTCGTGATCCTTGATTTCCTTCGGGACGCCGACGATCATTGCGGAGGCGGGGGTGGTGCGGGCGTGCCGGGCTGTGGCGGCGCGGGATCCGATTTCGCAGTGAGGCGTTTGGGACCGAGGCCCAGCGCGATCAGAGAGAGCGAATTGATTTTGCCGTCGGGCATCAGGCTCTGGTCGGTTTGGAAACGCTTGAGCGCGTCGACCGAGTCGGGTCCCCAGTCGCCGGTGGGCTCGCCTTGGAGATAGCCTTTGCTTGCGAGAGCGTGTTGGATTTCCTTGTAGCGCTCGCGGGAGGGGGCTTGCTGGTAGGAGCGCGATGGGCGGCGGGCGGGTTTGCTTTTGCGATGGGCGGCGACTTTTGTGATCTTGGCTCCCGTGGCTTTATTTGTTTTTGTCTGGGTGCTTCCTTTTGCCGGCGTGTGCGTAGCGGAGGAGGTGGAACGATGCTGAGGCTTGTGCGCCTTTGTGGGGGTTGCAGGCGGCGTGGGGGTTGCAGGCGGTGTGGGGGTTGCGCCGAAGGCGGCCCACGCGATGGCGAGAATCGCCAAGGCCGGTAAGAATGCTCTGAGCATTAGATCTCATTGTAGAACGGCCGGGGGCGTGGTGGGTTGTAGGTTGTGGGTGGTGGGTTGTGGCCGTCGGCAGGTGGCGCAAATGGCCTATTTTTGTGTTTGGCGGTGGATTTTTCTGGTTGGCCCCAAAGGGCGTGGCTGGTGGTTGGTGGCTGGTTAGGTGGAAGGTCAGCATGCTGATGGAAGAATAACCTGCGGGAAAGCTGCAGGCGCATGGGGCGCGGGTAAAGCGATGAACCCGAAGAGGAGAAAGCGGAAATTTCGACGTGACCGCTAGTTAACGACGGGCAACCATACCGCGCTCGCCTGACCGGCCGAGCGGAAGATGGTTTCGGTCGCCTTCATGTAATCCGCCGGCTGCGCTTGGAAAATATTCGGCACGAAGCTCTGCGGGTTCCGGTCATAGAGCGGGAACCAAGTGGATTGAATCTGAACCATGATTCGATGGCCCGGCTGGAACACGTGGTTGGTGGTCGGCAGGGCGAAGCGATAGCGCTGCGGTTCGCCGGATGGGATGGCCGATGGATGCTCGAAGCTCTCGCGATAGCGGCCGCGAAAAATGTCCATCGAAACCGCGAGCTCATACCCGCCCAGCTCGGGCTGGCTGGGAACTTCGTCGGGGAAGACGTCGATCAGCTTCACCACCCAATCGGCGTCGGTGCCGGTAGTCGACGCAAAAAGATCGGCCAGCGGCGCGCCGCTAATCCGCACGGGCGCGTTGAGCGCAGGCGTGGTGTACGTCAACACATCGGTGCGGTCGGCCACGCTGCGTTGATCGGTGACCAGCCACTGCCTCCAACGGTCGCCATCGGCGAAGCGGACCGGGCGCGGGAGATACGGAACGGGCTTGGCGGGATCGGAGACGTAGGAATCGGCGGCGTCTCCGGTAGCGGCCGGTTGATCGAATCCCAAGCCGAAGTCCGCCTTCAGATACAGCGGCTTCAGGGGTGCTGCGCAGCCCTCTGGGCAGGCCAGAGGCCAGCTATTCAAACGATCCCAGTGATTTTCGCCGGTGTTGTAGATGAACACGGGTGGCGTGTCGGCGTGCCGCGCATCGGCATTCGACGCATCCGTTTTCAGGTACTGATCGAAAAATGGCTTGAGCACGTCGCGCCGGAACTGCAGAGCGGTGTCGCCGTCCCATTTCAGCGGCCCGAGATTATAGGCGTCGTAATTCACCTGGCTGTGCCTCCAGGGACCCATCACAAGAAAATTATGATCGGCCTGCCCGCGCGCCTTCAAGGCGAGATAACAATGAATGGCGCCCCACATGTCTTCCTGGTCCCACAGGCCTTGGATCCACATGGTGGGGACTTGCGAGGGGTGATCGGCCACCAACCTGTCGAGGGCCTGCCCTTGCCAGAAGGCGTCATAAGCGGGATGTTCGATCATCTTCTCGTCCCACGGCAGTTGATCGAGACCATGCAGGCGGGCATAAGCGCCCGCCGATCCCGCGCGGAGGAAGGCTTCATAGTCGTCGTAAGCGCCGCGCTGGACGGGCTCGCCTTCATCCTTCTTAGTGGTCTGGCTTGAGGTGTAATCGAAGTTGGTTTGGCGGAACGCGCCATAATGAAACCAGTCGTCACCCATCCATCCGTCCACCATGGGACTCTCGGGAGCCGCGACCTTCAAGGCCGGATGCGGGCCGAGCAGAGCCATCACGACCGTGAAGCCTTCGTAGGAAGAACCGATCATGCCGACGCGTCCGTTGGATTCCGGCGTGTTCTTCACCAGCCAGTCGATCGTGTCGTAGGCGTCGGTGACGTGATCGGTCCCGGTGGAGTTCAGCGGGCCGCGGACCGGCCGGGTCATGACGTAGTCGCCCTCGGATTTGTACTTGCCGCGGACGTCCTGGAAGACGCGGATGTAGCCGCCCTTGACGAATACCTCGTCTCCCTGCGGCAGGATGGAGAGCATATGGTCGCTATGATTTCGGGAGGTGCGCGCGGAGGCGTTGTAGGGAGTGCGGGTCAGCAGGATGGGCGCGTTGGCGGCGCCCTTGGGCACCACGATGACGGTGTGCAATTTCACTCCATCGCGCATGGGGATCATCACCTCGCGCTTGATGTAGTCGTCGTTGGAGGTTGGGGCGGTGAAAGCCTTGGGGATGTCGTTGTCGGCGACGGACAGCGTCGTCAAGGCGCAAAGCGCCGCGACTAGACTGGCTCCGAGCAGAGCTATGTTTTTCTTGTGGCGAGATCCATGCAGCATCCCGCTATTTTAGCCTGATGGGTACCCACCGCACCTTCTCTGATCTTCGAGTCGCTTCTCCTCGAGCGTCCGGCGCAGGATGGGAAGCACGGCGCGGTCCTTCTCGCCGGCCAGCTCCTCCTTGATCGCGATGAGCGTCTCGAGGTCGAGAACGCGGATGCGAAGGCCTTCGGCGACATCCAACTCGAGGGAGTGTGGAACCAAGTCCTGATAGCCAAGATCGCGGCCGATTGTTCCGAGGAGGTCCAGAGGGCCATAGCGCGTGATCAGATTCAGATGGCCGGCCGAAGTGAGATGACTTGCGTTTGGTTTGAGACGCCGCTCGGGTTGGATGCGGAAGACTGCGTCCAGCGTCTCCAGCACGGGCAGGAGGCGCGCGACATTGGCGCTCTCGCGGGAGTGGACCACATCGACATCGAAAGTATCCACGGGAGCGCCGTTCACGGCAGCGGCCAGCCCGCCCACCAGGATAAATTCGACACCTCCGTCGTGCAGGGCGCGCAGCGTCGCGATCAACTTACGTTCGGGCATTCAATTCGCGAATCGCAATTATCTCGTTCACGCGCTCTTCGAGAAATTCTAGGCGCTCGGCGGGTGTAAGCGAGAGCATCCAACGGATTAGCGTCAGGTCCACGCCGTCCGGGCTGTAGTCGGTAGGGGGAGGCTGATCGTCGGTCGCCATGATTTGGAGTCTACGCCAATTCGAGCCGCTTCAAACGGATTTGCTTCTCGCGCTTGCGGGTCTGGGCGATGTCGTATGAGGCTTGCATCCGCATGAGCGTGTCCATCCTCACTCCGAAGGCTTTTTCAATGCGCAACGCCATGTCGCCGGAGAGGCCGGCCTTGCTGTTCAGGAGGCTGGATAGGGCGGGCCGGGAAACTTGAAGGGCCGCCGCTGCGGCCGTCACGGACAGGCCGGAGGGTTCGATAATTTCGGTTCGGATGAAATCTCCGGGATGTGGCGGATTCTTTATGGGCATGGCTTCCGATCCTTCCTGGTCCTAGTGATAGTCTTCCAGATTCACGTCACAGATTTCCCGCTCTGCAGCGTCGACGCGAAAGGTCAAACGCCGGTTGCGCGTGACGCTCAAGCTCCATTCGCCTTTCCGGTCGCCAGTGAGGGTGTGCGGCTTCCAGGCTGTCAGCAAACTCAATTCCTCCGGGCCCTCGATGTCATCGAGGTATGCGAACATCTTCCGCAGTTTGTCCGTGGTATCGGGTGGCACACCTTTCGGGTTATCTTCCAGATAGAGCCGCTGGAGGCCCTTGTGAGCGAAGTTCCGTATTTTCACCGGGTAGACTGTAGCCTGTAGCTTAACACCTGTCAGGCACCGGCGGGGTGACTGCGCGGGGAAATCCTTGTTGCGTGTACGATGGAGTGTATTCTGCGCAACGGAGCGTGTTCTGGATCTGTGGCGGCTGTTGTCCCAGTTATTGTATGCTTCTGCGCGGACCCTCAAGATATAGTGAAAGACTCGCTTTACTTTCGAGGCAAGGGCGGTTACCATAGATCCATCCCCCGAGACGATAATAGGAAGGGGACCGAACTTTGCTGAAGCTCAAGCGGGTTGAAATACAGGGCTTTAAGTCCTTCTTTGACCGAACCGAGATGAAGTTCCCAGGTTCGGGGATCGCGGCCATTGTTGGTCCGAACGGCTGCGGGAAATCCAACATCAGCGATGCGATGAGCTGGGTGTTGGGCGAGCAGTCGGCCAAAATGCTGCGCGGGACGAGGATGGAGGACGTCATCTTCGCCGGGACGCGGGACCGGAAGCCGCTGGGGCTGGCGTCGGTGACGATGACGCTGGTGGATCCGGCCGCGGAGGATGGCCACGTTAACGGAAACGGCAACGGACATGCGCTGAACAGACCAAGTGAAATCACAATCACGCGGCGGCTGTTTCGATCGGGCGAGAGCGAATATTTAATCGACGGCAAACTCGCGCGATTACGCGACATCCAAGACCTCTTTATCGGCACGGGCCTGGGGCCGGAAAGCTACGCGATCATCGAGCAGGGGCGCATCGGACAGATCCTGAGCAACAAGCCGCAGGACCGGCGGGCGATCATCGAAGAAGCGGCGGGCATCGGCAAATTCAAAACCAAGAAGCGGCTAGCGGAAGCCAAGTTGGAGGGCGCGAAACAGAATCTATCGCGCGTGTTCGACATTCTGGAAGAGGTCGGGCGCCAGGTGAATTCGCTGAAGCGCCAGGCTTCCAAAGCACGTAAGTACGACGAGCTGAAGGTGGAGATGACCGGGTATTTGCGCGGGTCGCTGACGGCGCGGTACCGGATGCTGGAGCGGGATGCGGCGAAATCGGCGCTGGATTTGAATTTGGCGAACGCGGAGTTCCATGGCGTGTCCATGCAGGTCGCGGAGCGCGAGCAGGAACACTCCGCACTGCAAGAGGCGTGCTATCGCAACGACGCGGAGTTGGCGGAAGCACGGCGGCGGCTGGCCGATTTCCAGCTAGAGCAAGAACGGACGCGGGGGCGGCTGGATTCACAGGCGCATCAGATCGGCGCCATGGAGCA
>Ga0302324_100020858_pt1 | contig 12797 bp, 17 predicted proteins | sample Palsa_T0_1_FD_201949 | JGI IMG/M metagenome (GOLD analysis project Ga0302324, IMG submission 201949) | Peat permafrost microbial communities from Stordalen Mire near Abisko, Sweden - Palsa_T0_1 | ecosystem: Environmental > Terrestrial > Soil > Palsa > Peat permafrost | place: Sweden: Abisko...
TGCCTCGGCGCGGCCCCGCATCGCGGACCGGCCCAAATTTATTGGCTGTATGTGGAACCCAATTATCGGGGATCCGGAACCGGTCGGCATCTGCTAGAAAAAAACCTGGATATACTCAAGAAAAAGGGCGCCCGCAATATCTCCATTGCCACCCACGACCATCGCGGTTTTTACGAACGACAGGGCTTCGTCTTTGTGAAAAAGACCGAGGTCGATTCAGTTGACATGGATATTCTGACTTACGAGGTAACCCCGTGAAGCGGCGTATCGTACCAACCAGTTCCTACGTGCACAATCGTCGGGTCAAGCATCGGTATAACCGCTGGCTGATCGTACTGGCCGTAGCCGTCCCGGTCGTCGCCTATCTTTATTGGCAAGACGGCGGCATCCCTGCCGCCATAGCGCCGAATGCTCCCAAGAGCGTGGCGTCCGCGACGCCGGTGCCAACGGCCAAACCGGGTGACGTGCTTAGCATCGTCAGTATCCAATCCTATACACCCGTCCAAACGGAGGCGCTCGCCAGGCAAAACTACGGTGCCGAAACACCGCTTGTCACCGTTGGCATGACGAAGATCACCTTCCGCTATCGGTCCGAACTGCCGACCGGTCAGCTCATAACCGAGTATGCCAGAGCTTACCTCCCGTCAGCCCCAGCGAGAAATCTCCCGATCTTTGCCTTTGCCCCTGGCACCACCGGCATTGGCGACGAGTGCGCTGCCAGCCTCGAAAATGTGAAAGTGGCGAATTGGGGAGATTATGATTCTCACATGGCACTTTATGCCGCCGAAGGGTACGCCGCGGTCACGACCGATTATGAAGGGATGCGTGATCCATCGCGGATCCATCACTACATGGTAGGCGAACTCGAAGGTCGGGCGGTCCTGGATAGTATCCGTGCGCTCGAGAAATTGCCGGAGACCCAAGGCCGGTTGGCGACCAACCAAACCTTCCTGGCCGGCTACTCACAGGGCGGCCAAGCCGCGTTTTGGGCAGATAAGATCGCCCCCACCTATGCGCCGGCCATTAAACCACTTGGGGTCGTCGGCTTTGGGCCGGTGATGAGCGTGTCGGACACGTTGGACGACGTCATGCACGGAGCCAACATCGACTGGTTCGGCCCCTACGTTCTTTACAGTTATGCCGACTACTACAAAACCCCCTTCCCGCTGTCGCAGATATTGACGCCGGTGTTTGCCGCCAACCTCAACACCGCGGTTCCTGCCCACTGTATAAACACGGACATTTCCTACTGGGGATCAAAGCCGGCTAACGTTTATACGCCGGAGTTTATGTCAGAAATGAACAGCGGTAATCTGGTAGATTTTCCCACACTGCAGGCTGAGATGAACGAAAACGCCGTCGGCGCAGATCCCACGCCCTCGGCCAAGCTCATCAACTCAGGGTCGGATGACAACGTAGTCCTTCCGTCCCAGCAGGAAACCGCGGCCAAAACTCTCTGCGCTTCTTCCAAAGGCCCGGTCCAGCTGAAAATCTGGCCCAAAGCCACCCATTACGACACGATGATCGTGAGCCTGGATGATACGCTGACCTGGATGAAAGACCTTCGGGACGGAGTGCCGGTTGGCACTACCTGCGGCGAGGTGCCTGCCGTAGCTAGCCCGGCTCCCACGCCCGCGCCGACACCCCAAGCTTCGCTCAGTGTCACCCCTTGACTGTCCAGCTCTCTTGGTCATAATCACTCGGTAAGTCGCGTATAGGGTAAACTGTGATTAAGATGAAAAGTCCCGCCGCCTCGCCGGACAGTTCGCGTTTCACCAAAGCTATTGAAGGCCTTTCTTCGGCTAAGTTTCGCGACGGCAACAAACTGACACTTCTGCAGAATGGTGACGAAATATTCCCGGCGATGCTGGACGCGATCCGCTCAGCGCAGCACTCGATTGAATTTGTCACTTTTGTTTTTTGGCGTTCAAACATCGCGACCCGTTTTGCCGATGCCCTCGGCGAACGTGCTAAGGCCGGAGTCACCGTTAGGCTACTCGTGGACGCCGCCGGTGGCGCGTCTATTGGCGCCCGAACCGTGTGGCAACTTGAGCGCGCAGGCGTGCAAGTCGCCTGGTTCCGCCCTGGTCGTTTCCGCTATTTGCACCGAATCAACCACCGTACTCATCGAAAGATCTTGCTAGTGGACGGTCACATTGGCTTTACCGGCGGCGTCGGTATTGCTGACGAATGGGCGGGTGCCGCCCAAGACAAGCGGCACTGGCGAGAAACGCATTGCCGGATAGATGGACCCGCCTGCATCGATTTGCACGCGGGCTTCGCGGAAAATTGGCGGGAAGCGACGCGCCAGAAGCTAGAGCCGCCAACGGTCGAAGCAGAACCGGGCCAGGTCGCAGTCTGCACGACTATCTCTTCGTCCGGCAGGTCCCGCCCGACCGCCATGGAGACGCTGTTCTCGGCGGTTATCAAGACAGCCCGGCGCAAACTCTGGATCACCTCTGCCTATTTTGTCCCCAGTCCCGTTTACGTGGAAGCGATAATTGCCGCTGCCCGTCGCGGGGTCGACGTGCGAGTTTTGACAAATGGACACCTGTCTAATCACCGGGTCACGATGTTGGCTGGCCGCGCTACCTATGGCCGCCTACTCGAGGCCGGCGTGAAGATATATGAATACGAACAAACCATGCTGCATACCAAAATAATGACGGCAGACGGGTCGTACGCGACTATTGGCTCGACCAACCTGGACGATCGGTCACTAGTATTAAACGACGAGCTCAACATCTCAGTCACAGATGTTAGTATCGTTTCCGCGCTCGACATGCAATTTCTGCAGGATCTCAAATGCTCTCGTCACATCCGCACAACGCATTGGTACCAACGCGGCTGGGCTAATCGGGTGGCTGAAGCTGGGTCCAGTGTATTCCGCGGTCAGCTATAACAGTACGCGCTGGTACGTCTGTCAACTTGGGAGTAGACTAGGGTTGATCCTGCCTCCTCCGCCCAGGCGGTGGCAGACTATTTTTTTGAGAGGAGATCCTTTCGTTGGCTAAAAAAGTTACAAAAGCGGTCATCGCTGCAGCCGGACTCGGCACTCGGTTCTTGCCCATGACCAAAGCAATGCCCAAAGAAATGTTGCCGATTATTGATAAGCCAATAATTCAGTACGTGGTCGAGGAAGCCGTTGCCGCCGGTATAACCGACATTATCATTGTTGGAAGCGCCAACAAGCGGGCGATCGAAGACCATTTTGACCACCAGTACGAGCTCGAGCGCAAACTGCGCCACGATGGCAAAATTGAAGCCGCGGAGCGGATGGAACGAATCGCGGAGCTAGCTAACTTTATCTATTTGCGCCAAAAAGGCCCTTACGGCACGGCCACCCCATTGCTGAATGCCCGTCACTTGTTGAACAATGAGCCATTCTTGTTCCTTTACGCGGACGATTTCTTTCTCTCGCCCAAGCCCCGGGCTGTTACCCTGATGGAAGCCTACAATCGCTATGGACAGTCGGTTATAGCCCTGACCCCGATGGACCGCAGTCGCTCGAAGAGTTACGGGGTAGCCGACGTAATAGGGGATCCATCAGATGGTGTCTTCCGTCTAGCTGGCCTCATCGAGAAGCCGGAACCGGACGAAGCGCCACACCGGGACGATACGGTCTACGTCTCCACGGCCGGTCAGATCCTGACTTCCGATATTCTGCCGCTGCTCGACAACTTGAAGCCAAACCCCAAAAACGGCGAAATGGTTCTGGCCGACGCTATCAACGAGCTGACCCAGGACCATGAAGTGTACGGAAGCGTCATCGAAGGTCACTGGCACGATGCCGGCAACAAGGAGAAATACCTGGAGGCCATAGTTGACTTTGCGCTTGCCGACGAGAATATCGCACCAGCATTCCGCAAATACCTCGAAGAGAAACTAGTCTAACGCCGGCCGTCATGCTGGCTAGCGATTTTCCGACTCCAAGATCGTCTTGAGAGTCTTCAGATCCATTTCCATATAGTAGTTGGCAATCGACTCGAGAGCCGGTTCCGCTAGTTTAAATACCATGCCGGCATCAATGCGCGTCAGTACTCGGACGCGGGTCGTGCCTGCCGGCAACGGCTCCACCAGCTGAGTCGTTTCATACCCTATAGGTCCTTGGCTACTCCGTGATTTCGTCATGCCGTGGCCGTCATTTTCCACCATGACGAAAGTCGATCTGAGCACTCTCCCCATGATGGTCATGGTCAGTTCGCCTTGGCTGCCCGCTGGCAGTCCCGGCGTTGCTTCAAATTTACTCACTCCTGTGTGCCAAACCGGCGCTTTAACCGGGTCGCACACAAATGCAAATACCAATTGACTTGGGCGGGCTATCTCAATTTCTGATGTCGTGGTTATCATCGTCAGAATTAAATTTCCCCATAGCATATGGCCAAACGAGCCATTTGCCAACGGTCTGGCCAAATCCCGGGCGTGTAGTGCATACTACTACCCATGAGTAACCGTAGCCTTTATTGGCTGGGCGCCGGCATTGGCGGCACAATTGGCGGCTTTGTCCCTGCCCTCTGGGGTGGTAGCCTGCTCGGTGGCTGGTCCATTATTTTGTCTACCGTAGGCGGTATTATTGGCCTCTGGGCGGCCTACAAATTTACCAAGTGGTAATCACACGCCAAGACTTGCTTTACTTGGTATAGTAGATATAAGGAGATACCTCACCGCATGACCAACGTTAAAATATATTCGACATCCTGGTGCGCCTTCTGTCGTGCCGAAAAACGGTTCTTGACAGCCAAAGGCATCAAGTTTCAGGACGTTGACGTGGAGCAGGATCAGCAAGCCGCGGCCGAAATGATGAAGCTTTCCGGCCAAATGGGCGTGCCTTATACCGTTCTTACCAAAGATGACGGTACCGAAGTCGGCATCTTGGGCTTCGACCAGCCTCGCCTGTTCACTGAACTCGGCCTGTCCTGATCCGTTTGCGTCCGTAGTCAAAAACAGCCCGTGCTCCAAGCGCGGGCTGTTTGGGTTCGCGAATCTCTCTAAACGGTGTCGCGCCTAAAAGCTCGCACCAGCGACAGCAGAATGATGGCGCCCAGAACGGCCGTCAGCAAGCTAGCTGCGTTAAAGCCGGTTGGTACCGATGCGCCGAGGATCTGGAGTATCAGGCCTCCGATAAAGGCTCCGATCACCCCGATCACGACGTTCATGATCCCATTAACCCGCTTGTCAGTACCGGTGATGAGTGACGCGATCCACCCGGCGAGCGCGCCCAGTATTATCCATGTAATAATGGTCCATACCATATAAATTCCCTCCGCCTTAAATAGCCTGTACATCGTAAGGGTGCGACTAGGTCCCCGATAATGGTAATTCTTCCAAACGAGCATCTGGAATTGAACGGATGCTTGGTATAGAGTTGGTTTGGTAAACGGAAAAATTTCTACCTATGGCTAATATGGGATACCCCTTTAACACGATCCCCTTCGGTAAAGACGGCGAATTTGTCACCACAGTCGTGGAAATCTCTAAAGGTTCCAGCTTGAAAGTTGAATGGCGCCGGCACGAGCAGTTCTTTGCGCTCGACCGCGTTGAGCCGGCTATTTTTGGTAAACCCGAAAACTACGGCTTCATCCCCCAGACCCTCGACGAAGACGGCGATGAACTGGATACGCTTGTCGTCACCGACGAAGCGATACCGATGGGCCTCGTGCTCGAAAAGACCCGGGTCATCGGGATGATCGATTTTGAAGATGACGGCGAAAATGATCACAAAATCATTTGCGTGCCGGTGGGCGATCGAAATCGGGGCGAGATCAAGCACGTCGACGAACTGGGGGAGCAATGGAAGAAACAGATAACCTTCCACTTCAACCATTACAAAGATCTGAAAAAGGGTGGCACGGTAGTTCGCGGTATTGTCGGCCCCGATGAGGCCTGGGACGTTATTCGAGCTTGCAAAGACCGGGCGCAAGCGAATAAGTGGTGGTCATAGTAAGCAACGCCACACTAAACGTGATTATAGCCACCCCGGCGGCCGCGTTCGCGACCACGGGGGTGGCTATAGTTTTTGGGCCGTCGCCCAGGTCCGTCGCCTAAAGGCCTTGCCGTCAGCCAATCACGGCCGGCGACACCCTGGGTGGTCAGGCTGACTCGGAGCTGGTGCCCGGCCGGAGTCGTCCGAGTAACTCAGATGCCCGCTGGCTTCGGTCGGGGTCACTACCGAGCCACTTGCGGCCCGCTCGGGCGATCCTCTCGGCACGGAATGCCAGTATCCGGCGCGCCTGGTCCTTCCGGCGCCTCCATCTTGCCTGGCGCTGGTGGCGTCCTGTTCCTTTGACTCGACCGTTATCGGCCGGATGCGTGAGACGCGACATGCTACTCCTCCTCGCTGGTACTGCGTGCACCAGGTAAACCTGGTAGGAGTGTTCGTATGGAATTGTGCGTGCTTTCCCAGCTCGTGTCGGCAGGGTCTCGACATTATGCTACGTTTTCATCATGATGGGAAGTCCTTCGCCCGGCGTTATGGTAATGCATCTTGCCTGCGGCCCGATCGGGAGTTACACTGGGGGCGTCAGATTGGATTGATGGACGGTCTGAAATGAGACACCGGCTAAGCTGCAATCTGCGGCTCGGCTTTGTTTCGCTTGACATAACCAGTCTCGTTTGTGGCGTGTTGCCCGATGTGCTCGCACATAAATAGGCGACTACGTCCGGCATCAGCCCTATGCGGGTTCGGTCAACGACCGACGTGGCCCTCGTGCTATAGGCGCGGGCAGCGAATGATCCGGCTTTTCGTGAACGATTTCACTACCAGAATGGAAGGAAAGTGACACGATCATGGTGAGGAAAATACTTATCATCGGTGCGGTCATCATTGTCCTGTTGATCTTCGCCGTTGGCCCGGCCCAGGCCGGATCGGATGTCGGAGGGTTCTTCACCTCGCTCATCACATTCTTGACCTCGCTCCACCACAATGTCTCGACCAGCGGATAAATCGTGGTCAGGCAGCCAGGTCCCGCCTCGGACCCGCGCAGCACCTCCGCCTCACGAAGATGAGGCGGAGGTGCTGAGCACTACCAAAGCTTGGGAGCTTCGGCTCGCAGTCTTTGGCGGTGACAACACCTTTGCAACATCGGCGCCCTGTGGCGTCGGTAAGACACAATCGGCGCGAGGCAGCTCTTGCCCCAAAGCCCTAAAGCTTATATCCTGTAGTCAACAAAGGAACCAAATACCAAAACCATGAGTTATAAAATAGCTATCAACGGTTTCGGCCGCATCGGCCGCAACGCTTTCAAGATCGCTATGAACCACCCCGAGCTTGAGGTGGTGGCGATTAACGACCTAACGTCCACAGACGCACTGGCCTATCTTCTGCGTCACGATTCTAACTACGGTGCTTATCACGAAGACGTCTCGTCCGATGACCAGCACCTGATTGTTGCGGGTCATAAAGTCCGCGTTACCGCCGAGAAAGACCCGACGTTGCTGCCCTGGAAAGACATGGGCATTGATGTCGTCATCGAAAGCACGGGCCGCTTTACCGACCACGAAGGGCTAAGCAAGCATCTCCAAGCCGGCGCCAAACGCGTCGTCTTATCTGCACCGGAAAAAGGCGATGAGGCATCTCACGATACCTTTGTTGTCGGCGTCAATGACGAGAAGCTCGATAAATCCCACACGATCGTATCCAACGCGTCATGTACCACCAACAACATAGCCCCTTTAGCGGTCATCATTAACGAGAAATTCGGCATCGAAAAAGCCATGATGACAACCGTGCACAGTTACACAGCGAGCCAAGCTCTCCAAGATGCTCCCAACAAGGATCCGCGCGAGGGTCGCAATGCCGCCGAGAATATTGTACCCACGACGACGGGCGCGGCGACCGCTGCCGCCAAGGCTTACCCAGCGCTGAAAGACAAGTTCGACGGCCTATCCATTCGCGTCCCCACTCCAGTCGTCTCCCTTTCGGATTTCACATTCGTTACATCCAAAGATGTCACCGTGGCAGAAGTTAATGCCGCTATCACCGCGGCCTCCCGGGAGCCTCGCTTCCAAGGCATTTTAGCCGTCTCCAACGAACCGTTAGTATCGAGCGACTATATCGGCAATCCGCACTCGGCCATCGTGGACCTTCTCCTCACCAAGGTCGTGGCGGGCAACTTACTTAAAGTGGTGGCTTGGTACGACAACGAATGGGGTTACTCCAACCGGCTTGTTGAGCAGGTCCTAAATGTCGGGAAAACCCTTTAGATATGACGATCTATCTCGGCGCTGATCACGCCGGTTACGAGTTGAAAAATGGCCTGCGCGAACATCTGATTCACCGTGGGTACGAAGTAGTCGATGTAGGTGCCAAAACTCTTGAGGAAGAGGATGATTATCCGCGCTACGCCTATGCGGTGGCTTCGAAACTCCTGGGCGGTGAAGATGATGACCTGGGTATCTTAGCCTGCGGGTCCGGCCAGGGCATGACCATGGCCGCGAACCGAGTAAATGGCATCCGCGCGGCGCTTGCCTGGAATCTGGAATCAGCCAAAGTCTCTCGCGAAGACGATAACGCTAACGTCCTCGTCCTCCCGGCCCGTTTTGTGGCCGCTACTGAAGCTATAGGTATGGTGGACGCGTGGTTGCAGGCTCAGTTCAAACGCGACCCAAAATACGTGCGCCGTCTAGACGAGCTTGAGCAACTGTATGGCTAGTGTCGCTCCGACGATTCTCGCGACCTCACCGGCGGATTTTGCCAAACGCATCGACAATGTTAAGCCCTTCGCCAAGCGTCTGCATATTGATGTTGGTGACGGAGTCTTCACCGATGTCAAAACCGTTGGCTTGACCCAGGTGTATGACATTGACGGTGTGCCGTTTGACTTGCACCTCATGATGGTCCACCCCGAGGGTCAAATTGAGAATATCTGCGCCCTCATGCCGCAACTGGTCATAACGCATTTCGAAGCACCGTTTGATCACGGCGCATTTTTCAAAGAATTACGGTCACTTGGGTTCAAGATCGGCATGGCTATCAACGTCGAAACGACGATTGAACAAGTGCGGGACCTATTACCAAAAATTGACCACCTGGTCGTATTTACGGGTCGCCTCGGACACAATGGCGGCGAATTTCGAGGTGATTGTCTTGAGAAGATCGGACAGGCACGCCAGGTGAACCCCGACCTTGAAATAGCGGTCGACGGCGGGATAAACCAGGCCACGGCCCGCCAAGCTATTGAAGCTGGGGCTAATCTGCTGGACGTCGGCTCCTTTATCCAAGATTCGCCTGACCCGGAAATTGCCTACGTCGCTATCGAGGCTATTGCCGACGGTCAATCCTAGAAAAGCTTCATCAAAAAGGTTATGGTTACATAGATATGACGCATAAGCAACTTGCCCTTCAGGCCGACGAGATCCGAGAGGATATCATCAAAATGCTGGTGGAGGCGGGCAGTGGCCACTCCGCGGGGCCCCTTGGACTGGCCGATATCTTTACTGCTCTCTACTTCGAGATCTTGAACCATCGTCCCAAACAGCCCGACTGGCCCGAGCGCGACCGCCTAGTACTTTCGAACGGGCACACCGTGCCCGTACGCTATGCCACCATGGCCCGAGCGGGGTATTTTCCAGTGGCCGAACTCAAGACATTGCGCAAGCTTGGCAGTCGTTTGCAAGGTCATCCGGAAAGGGTCCGCTTGCCCGGGTTGGAGACCACCTCAGGGCCGCTCGGAAGTGGCTTGAGCCAGGCTGCCGGAATGGCCCTAGCGCTGCGGATGAATCACTCGACAAGTCGGGTTTACTGCATCACCGGCGATGGGGAACTGGACGAAGGTAATATCTGGGAGGCTGTCATGTTTGCGGCGGCCAAAAAGCTGAATAACCTAACCGCGATTGTCGACCGGAATAACATCCAAATTGACGGCCCCACGGAACTCGTCATGCCGTTGGACGACCTCGCCGCCAAATGGGCAGCCTTTGGCTGGCATGTCATCGAAATCGACGGTCATAATTTTGAAGCCATAATCTCGGCCTGTAATCTGGCAAAAGCCGTCGTTGAACGTCCCACCGTCATCATTTCCCATGATATCCCCGGCAAGGGTGTCGACTATATGGAGTATAACTACCACTGGCACGGCTATTTCATGGATGTGCCAGGGGCACCTCCGAAAGAAGACCAGGCTCGCATTGCCTTGAAGGAGCTGCGCACCCTAGGAGGGCAGATCCGCAGCGAGCATGAATAATCGTCGCCCCCTGGCAGTAGTTGGAGCCTTGGCCGCCATTATCGTAATCGTGGCAGCGGGCACGTGGGCCGTCACATTGTGGTCGGCCCATAACGAGTCATCGGTCAAAGCTGACCTGGCCTCCGGGTACGAAGCTCACTCGCTCATACCCCCCTTCGCGCTCGCCTCGAAAACCTGGGCATCCAGCGGGGGGCTATTCTCCAGCTCGGGCACCTGGACATATCGCTACACCGCTTCAGTGTCAGGCCCCGACGCTCTCGCCGCGGCTCAAAAGCAGCTGGGCCAGGGCGGTTATCAGGTCGTCGCAACCAGATGTCATCACGTCATCTCATGCCACGCTGTTCCGCGATTTAATCACCGGTGACGATTCGCTCCAGGTAGATCTGGATTTGAACGTGTCACCGGTGACCGCGCTCGTAGTTGTTAGCTCATTGGCCGGGCAGTAGCCGCGCGCCCCTATGCCAAGCGTTAGCATTTTCTCGACAGAAACCGTATCATAAGCCCATGATTGAGCCCGCCCAACATCTTGTCCGCGATCTATCGAGCCCGGAAATAAAGCAGGAGCCGATTAGGGCTGGCTTTGGTCGTGGCCTTTTAGAGGCCGCTCATGCTAATAAAGATGTCGTCGCGCTCTGCGCGGATCTTACGGAATCGACGAAAATGGACGCTTTTGCCAAAAGTTTCCCCGAAAGGTTCGTTGAAGTCGGCATCGCCGAGCAAAATCTCGTTACGGTGGCGGCCGGCATGTCGCTAGTTGGCAAGGTTCCCTTCGTGTCCAGCTATGCCGCGTTCTCGCCGGGTCGAAACTGGGAGCAGATTCGCACCACTATCTGCCTGAACCAAACCAATGTGAAAGTCGTTGGATCCCATGCGGGTGTATCGGTGGGACCGGACGGAGCCACCCATCAAATGCTGGAAGATATTGCCATCATGCGGGTCCTGCCGGGTATGACCGTTGTAGTACCGTGCGATTCGATTGAAGCAGCTAAGGCTACAATGGCTCTCGCTGGCCAATATGGCCCCGCTTATTTGCGGCTGGCTCGCGAGAAATCTCCCATTATATCGACCGCAACCACGCCATTCTCCCTTTCCAAGGCCCAAGTTCTCCGACTAGGCAAAGACGTCACCATCGTCGCGGTTGGTACCATGGTGTACCAAGCGTTACTAGCGGCGGAACAGCTCGACAAAGACGGCATCACCGCTGAAGTAATCAATGCGGCCGTGGTCAAGCCGCTCGATACTATCACCATTACCGCGAGCGCTCGCAAGACCGGAGCTGTCTTAACCGTTGAAGAGCATCAAATGGCAGGTGGCCTGGGATCGGTGGTCGCGGAAACCCTGGCAGATCATGTGCCCGTGCCCATGACACGAATCGGTATGAAAGACCGCTTTGGCGAATCCGGCAACCCGGACCAATTACTCGAGCACTTCGGCCTCACGGCGCCCCATATCGCCCGGCAGGCAAAAGAGTTGCTAGCACGCAAAGAGTAAACGAATCATTTTTCAGGAAGGACCCGTATGAATCCCAGAATCAAAGCCGCCCGCAGTCTTTATGACCGCGCCAAAGCAGAGAAATTTGCGCTTGGCGCTTTCAATATTGACGATCAGTCCACGCTGGTTGCGGTCGTAAGAGCGGCGGCCGCGAAGCGTGCGCCGGTGCTGGTACAGCTCTCGCAGGGCGAGGTGGATGCTATTGGGCTGGAAAATGCTCGCAGCATGGTCGATAACTATCGCGCCAAGTTTGGTGTCGAAATGTATATTAACCTCGATCACTCACCGAGCGTAGTGGCCGCCAAGGCTGCCATTGATGCGGGTTTTGAGTTTATTCATATTGACCTTTCCCAAGCCAAAAAGGATGCGACCGTCGAAGAAATTATCGCCGCTACAAAGGAAGTTGTGGAGTACGCCAAAACCACGGGCGCGCTGGTCGAGAGTGAACCCCACTATTTCGGTGGCAGTTCCAACGTACATACCGAAGATATTGACTATGAAGCGATTAAAAAAACGTTTACGAAGCCGGAAGAAGCTCACGAGTTTATCGTGGCCACCGGGATCGACACCTTCGCCGTTGCCATTGGCAACCTACATGGCACCTATCCTGTACCCAAGCAGCTCGACCTTGCCTTGCTGGAGCGTATCGTGTCGGCTACGCCTGACGGTCATTTTAGCCTCCATGGCGGTTCTGGCACTCCGGATGACCAGTTCCGAGGCGCCGTAGCCCGTGGTATCTGTAAGATTAATATCAATTCGGACTTACGTAAGGCTTACCGAAACGCCCTCGAAGAGGTACTGGCCGACAACCCTAAAGAGTTTGCGGTTGTAAAGCTCATGCCCAAGGTCATCGACGCCGTCCAGTCCGTCGTTGAGGCCAGAATCAATAGCTTTGGCTCGGCCGGCAAAAGTACCGCCAAGGACTCGAGCACTTCGGTGTCACGGTCGGTCGACGAGGATGCCTTCAACTAAGGTAGCCCGTGCGTCGGCAGGGAGCAGAGAGAAGAGATCAGTAATACACACCAAGAAATCGCCTGAAGGTTGAGTGGTCAAGTCGAGTAATAATCAAACCGCCCACAAAAGTGGGCGGTTTGAAGAGATAATTGCTGGGCTTGCGGCCGGGTC
>Ga0302324_100020860_pt1 | contig 12796 bp, 14 predicted proteins | sample Palsa_T0_1_FD_201949 | JGI IMG/M metagenome (GOLD analysis project Ga0302324, IMG submission 201949) | Peat permafrost microbial communities from Stordalen Mire near Abisko, Sweden - Palsa_T0_1 | ecosystem: Environmental > Terrestrial > Soil > Palsa > Peat permafrost | place: Sweden: Abisko...
TACTGATCAAGGCTGCCGGTCGAAGCATGTCCGGCGATGCCCTCGCTGGCCTGAAGGATCTGGTGACACATGGCACGAACTGACGACGAGCGGAAGACTAGGCTGCGGCCACCAAAGCCTCGGCGTCCGACGGACGAACGTATTGCATGGTCTAGCGGATTCAAGCTGCTCATGTACTACGCCCGCAGTACGCGAAAAGTCCGCAACCGCGGCACCTCCGGGGGAAAAAGGGCGAACCCACCTGCGTACTTGCAACGTTGCGCCGTCCGGGTGACCTATCTGAACAACAAGACACGCGGGCAGTGGAAGGCGCATGGGCGATACCTGGCACGCGAGAGCGCCACACACGAAAACCCGGTAGAGGGCGTGGGCTTCGGCCGAGAGGACCAGAAAGTCGACATTGCGGCCCGGCTTGAAGACTGGCAGAGAGTTGGTGACGAGCGGATGTGGAAGCTGATCATCTCCCCGGAATTTGGTGATCTGGCGGATTTGCGTCGTCTAACCGGCGACCTGATGGAACGCATGGAAAAGGACCTCGATACCGGCCTCGAATGGATTGCGGTCGAACATCACAACACCGAACATCCCCATGTTCACGTCGTGGTCCGGGGTCTCAGAACCGATGGCACCAGCTTGCGCATGAGCCGCGAGTACATCCAGCAAGCGATTCGGAGCGCCGCCGAGCACCTATGCACTCGCCAGCTTGGATTTCGCACTGAGCTCGATGCAGCAGATGCGGAGCGGCGCGAGATCTCGGAGTCGAGATTTACATCGCTTGATCGCCGGATCATGCGGGAAGCATCGAATCCCAATGCGGATTTCGGCCCCGAGTATTTCGCGGTTATTCGGAATCCTACCGAGCCCGGCTTGAGCGAGACGGCACGCCTTCGTACTCAACACGATGCTTCCCGCCTCGCAGTCCTTCACCGGATGGGCCTGGCGGAATCGACCGGTGGAGCAAGCTGGCTAGTGCGGCGCGATTGCGAGCAGGTACTTCGGGCGATGCAACGGAGCGCGGATCGGCAAAAGACTCTGGCATTACACGGAGCATTGTTGTCCGATGACCGGCTTCCAATGACGACGCTCGATGTTCGCGACCTCACGTCGATAGAAGGCAGGATCTTGGTGCACGGTGAGGAGGAAGCTTCCGGGCGTAGCTACCTGATGCTGGAGACTACGAATGGGCAGGTATATCACATCTACCGCACGCCCGAGATGGAGGAGCTGCGGAGTCAACGAGGGCTGCAAATCAATTCGTTCATTAGGCTCCGCAAGTTTTCCACGGCTCGCGGGCCGGTGGTTGAGATCAAGGACATGGGCGACTCGGAAGCCATCCTAACCAACAAGGCGCACCTTCGCGAGACGGCACGCGAAATGATTAGAAAGGGCGTTTACCCTCAGCATGGCGGCTGGAACGGATGGCTCGGACGCTATCAGAAGGCCCTGGTTGACACCACGTTCGACCTCGAACAGGAGAAGGCGAAAGAACGCGAACGACGCAGGAGTCGCGGCATGGGCCGCTAGGCGTAGCAACTCGTTGTGGGCACGATATGGCCATTACCCTTGCCACCTCACGGCGTTGCCCCCGTACCTACCATGGAACTGATGGCCGAGGATAAGATCCATCTCGCCCAACAGCCCAACTTCACCTACAAACTGGAGGGGCGCTACCTTGAGACGCCTGACGGCAACCGGCTTGCCACCAACAACCCCATTGTTACTCCTGTCAAGAAATACGGCCTCCTTATGGCGTTCGGCAGTGACAATCTACCCATCGGCCCTATGGTGGGTTTGTACGCGCTGTCACATAAAGGCGAGAGGGGCAAGTGTACGGTCGCGACGAGGGGGTCAGCATCAAGGGAGCCATCACGATGCATAACGGCGATTTCCTGACACGTGAGGAGAAGATGAAAGGGACACTCGAGGCGGCAAAACTGGCGGACATGATTGCGCTGCCAGGAGACCTACTGAATATTTCACCTGACAACATCTCGAATATGAAAGTGGGCGTGACTATCGTCGGCGCCAAAGTGCTTTACGAGCAGGCTAAGCGCGCACCGAAATGACGAAAGAGAACCGAGCCGAATCGTAATAAACCTGGATATCAGTAGGCGGGCGCCAAGCTTCCATAGGCCGGATCGCGCCATGGATTGCGACACCCGCATCAAAACACTATGCTAGCTAGGAATGAACTTCGGTGCCTTGACGCGTGTTCTTACCACCGGTGCATGGATCGCGCTTACTGCCTTGCGCCTGACGGCCCAGGTCGATCTCGCGGGCGAGTGGGGCTCCAAGTACACCTGGGACTATCAAGAACGCCTGCCCGGCCCCGAATTGGGCGACTACACTGGCCTTCCCATAAATGAAGCCGCTCGGTTGAAGGCCGACAGTTGGGAAGCCTCGGCGCAAACGTTGCCCGAACGGCAATGCATTCCCCACGGCCCGGATTATTTGTTCAGCCGCGCGGCCTTTCCGTTTCGCTTCTCGAAAATAGTCGACCGCGCCACCCAGAATGTGATCGCATGGCACATGCGCAGCTACGCCTGGGGCGTGGAACGAACCATCTGGATGGACGGGCGGCCGCATCCTTCGCAATATGCTGCGCATACTTTCGAGGGCTTCTCCACGGGAGCTTGGGTGGGCAATACATTGGTAGTTACCACCACCCATTTGAAGTGGAACTACATCCGCCGCAACGGCGTACCGAGAAGCGACGAAGCCGTGTTGACGGAGCATTACGTGCGCCACGGCGATGTACTGAGCCTCCTGAGTTATCTGGATGACCCCGTGTACTTATCGGAACCGATGGTGAGGACCGCAAGCTACGTGCTCAGCCCAACGCAACAGCTTGAGCCGTTTCCTTGTGAGCCCGTCGAGGAGGTGGTTCGGCCTGAGGGCCTCGTGCCGCATCATCTGCCGGGCACGAATACGGACATCCAGGAATTCTCGAAAGCCCACGGTCTCCCGGCGGCGGGGGCACGCGGTGGCGCGGAATCCGTTTATCCATCCTATATGGCGAAGCTCCACGAGTGGAGTGCGAATCCGCCTGCGCGCAACCCGCTCGACGATCCCAGCGCTATCAAGCGGGCTGCGCCGCTAACGCCTCCCGCCGGCATTGAGGTGGTCCACGTCCGAGGCGACATATATATGTTGGCGGGCGATGGCGGCAACATCACCATTCAAGCGGGACCGGACGGTGTTTTTCTCGTGGATACGGGACGCGCCGCCATGGCCGGCCAGGTAATCGCGGAGATCCGGAAACTCACGGACCGGCCCATTCGATACATCGCCGTCACCCATATGCATTTGGATCATACCGGCGGCAACGAAATCATCGGAAAGGCGGGCAGCACCATCAGTGGAGGAGACGTGGACGACGATGCAGCCGATCTCGACAAGGGCGCATCGATTCTTGCGCACCAGCGCGTTCTTGACCGCATGAGCGCCAAGGACGGTGACCAGCCGCCCGCGCCATTCGGCATGCTCCCGAGAGATGTCTATCGCGGGAAGCAAAAGGATGTGTTCTTTAACGGCGAGCCGATTATCCTGATGCACCTGCCGGCCGCTCACACCGACGGCGATAGCCTGGTTTTCTTCCGCAGCTCCAACATAATTTCAACCGGCGACCTGTTTGTGACCACCAGCTACCCCGAGCTGGACTTGGCGCGAGGCGGCAGCATTCAGGGACTAATCGACGCGCTGAATCGCATCATCGATCTCACTGTGCCGGAAGATTTTCAGGAAGGCGGGACGCTGGTTATCCCCGGTCACGGGCGGATCTGCGATGAAGCCGACGTGGTGGAGTATCGCGACATGGTCACCATCATTCGCGATCGTATTCTCGATTCAGTGAAGAAAGGTTTGACGCTCGATCAGGTAAAGGATACGCGGCCCACGGCTGATTACGATCCCCGCTACGGCTCGAACGCAGACCATTTCATTGAATCCGTCTACCGCAGCCTGGGTGGCAAGGTCTGATGCGCGCGTTATTGTTGCTGTTGTTGTCCTTGGTTTCGCTCGCATTCGCTCAGGGCCCGGCGCAAGCCACTCCTCCCAAAACTGCGCGCGAGAATGCGCCCATCGATCTAACCGGATACTGGACGTCCATCGTCACGCAGGACTGGCTGTATCGCATGCGGACGCCCCCCAAAGGTGATTACGCCGCTGTGCCGTTGAACAAAGCGGGGCCTCAAATCGCCGATGCGTGGGATCCGACGAAGGACGAAGCCGGCGGCTTACAGTGCAAATCCTACGGAGCAGCCGGGCTCATGCGCATTCCACAGAAGTTGCACATCACCTGGGCCGACGACAGTACGTTGCGCATCGATACTGAAGCCGGCAGCCAGACTCGGCTGCTGCATTTCGGTGCGGCTGCCAACTTAAGCAGCGAACCAACTTGGCAAGGCGATTCTGTTGCTGAGTGGGACATTCTTCGCCAAAGAAGGCCGGCCCATCCGGAACAGAGCGCCCCCGCAGGCGGTTTGAAAGTTGTCACCACCCACATGCGGCCTGGTTATCTGCGCCGCAATGGTGTGCCGTACAGCGACAAAGCGGTAATGACGGAGCACTTCGATGTCGCCACCGAACCCAACGGCTGGCGATTCATCCTGCTTACCACCGAGATTGATGACCCTGAATATCTGACCTCGATGTTCCTGCTCAATACCCCGTTCCGCCTTCTGCCCGACGGCACCGGGTGGAGTCCCGGACCGTGCACTTCACGCTAAGGTAGTAAAACAAAGGACATCCTTGCGATTGACTCAAAAGAGAACCTCTATCCTTCCAACCGTAACCGCGATCGCGGCCGTCTTCTTCCAACTCGGGGCGGCCGCACAGCAACCGCCCGACTCCGAAATCGTCGCCTCCATCCGAAGCGAGGAGACGCGACACTCGGGAGCTTCGGAATTGTTCTACACCCTGACAGACGCACTGGGGCCAAGGCTTTCAGGCTCGCCTGCCTATGACAAAGCCGCTCGCTGGGCGCTCAATCGCTTCCAGGAATGGGGATTGACGAATCCGCACCTGGAGGCATTCAAGCTCGGTCCGGCCTGGACTCTTGAAAAGCTGACGACGGAAATGACGTTGCCGCGCTACATGCCGCTCCTGGCGTACGCCGATGCCTGGTCACCTCCCACCTCGGGAGTGGTAACGGGAACACCCGTTTATGTTGGCGACAGTTCTGTCGAGGAGATCGACGCGCTCGGCAGCCGTCTCCGAAGAGCCGTCGTTCTGACGGCGCGGCCCCAAACGGAGTACCTAAGCAAGGACCGCCCGGAACCTTCTCTGGGCGATGGACCCGTCCGAACGGGTAATCCTCCTTTTCCGAGCCCGTCCAGCCGAGTGCCGCAGCGCGAGCTTCTAGCACGTCTGCAAAAGTATGGTGCGGGCGTGGCGCTTGCCCCATCAGCGACACTGCACGGAACAGTTCGCGTCCAGGGCAACCCCGCAACCGCTCCAGACGCCGTGCCCACGTTGACGGTTGCCGCCGAACAATACAACATGCTGGTCCGTTTGGTGAAGGCCGGGGGCCCGTTGGAACTGCGCATTGAGGTCGTCAGCCACTCCAACCGGGATCGCCTGGATAGTGACAACGTCATTGCAGAGATCCCAGGCATCGATCCGTCGCTCAAGGACGAAGTCGTTCTCGTGGGCGCACACCTGGATTCGTGGCACACCGCCACTGGCGCCACGGACAATGCCGACGCTGTCTCCGCTGCTATGGAGGCGATGCGCATTTTGACCGCACTCCATGCCCAACCGCGACGGACCATCCGCGTCGCGCTCTGGGGAGGCGAGGAGCAGGGAATGATTGGCTCTCGATCGTGGGTGGCACAGCATCTTAAAGACAAAGCCGCGCGCGACAAAATCTCGGTTTACCTGAACGACGATCCGGGGACGGGACCGACCTACGGCTTCTACATGGAGAATAATGTTGCGGCGAAGAAGATCTTCGATGGATGGCTTGCTTCCCTCGCCGATTTGGGCATGCGGCGGAACGTGATCGAAGGGATCGGCAGTACGGACCATGTGCCGTTCGTCGAGGCAGGAGTGCCTGCTTTCACAACCATCAAGGATTTCAGCAATTACGACGTGCGCACCAGGCATACGAACGTAGATTTCGCCGACGCCGTAAAGATCGAAGATGTGCAGCAGTCCGCCGTGGTGCTCGCCGTATTCGCATGGCACGCGGCGATGCTGGACCAGCGGATTCCGCGTTGATCAGCGGTGGCGGACTCCGGAATCAAGCTGCTCGATTTCGGACTTGCACTTTTGAGCTGGGATGGCGACAGCGTCGCGCGGCCACGGCCAGCAGCACCGCCAACCCCAGGGAGAGAATCGCTGGCGGAACCGAGAAGTATAGGTAACTGAGCGCGAACCCCGCGACTTGAACCGCGCAAAGAGCCCACGTGACCGATACGGCCGCGCTTGGCGCCAGTTGGGCGATCCACCCTAGCTGCCACGCCAGGAACGCCTCGAAAAGCATCGACACCGTGGCCGAAAGGCCGAACCCGCGATAGAAAGCGCCATAACTGAAAGTCGATCCCGCGACGGTGAATTGCACTCTCTCCATGGCGTCACGCACGCTTACGCCGTCTTGGCTGGGCGGAGTGAAGGTCAGGAAACCGACGGTGTGCGCGACCGCGAAAACAACAAACAACACAGCCGAAGCCCGATAAAGAGATTTAGTGCTCACTGCGCTCCTCCCTTTTCGAGATAGCCAGCGTAGAGTTGCAGGAGCCCGTTCCAGCCGGCCGGCGAGTCGACTGCCATACGCATGTTGTTGCCGCCTTCGCCCATCCGCTCGAAGTTGCGGTGCTCCACATCAACGCGAGTGGTGCCGTCCGCCTGTGGCGTGAATTGGATCTCGACTTCGGAGGCCCGTGAAAGATCCGGATCGGAATGCCAATGGGCATCGATAAGCCAGGCAAGGACTAGGCGATGCGGAGGCTCCCAGACGGTGACTCGTCCCCAGTCGGTTTCCGAGCCGTCATTGTACTCGGTGTAGCAACGGCCGCCCACGTGTCCCTGGATGTAACCCTTCTTTGGCGTTCCCGCGCCGATGTGATGATCATGCGGCCACCAAGCGTCGATTTCGGCTGTAAAAACACGAAACGCGCGCTCTGCTCCTGCGCGCACGGTGATGGTTTTGCGAACGGAGGCATCCGCCCGAGCTGTCATTTGTGTTCGTCCTCGCTTTCTTCGAGTTTGTTTTCTAAGGCTTTCAGCGCCTGCATCCAGAAGCGATCGAAGTAATCGCGCAGGAGATCAATGCCCTCGGGATTGAGGCTATAGAGCCGGCGGTTACCTACCGCCTGGTCGATAACCAGATTGGCTTCCTTGAGGATGCGGAGATGATGAGAAATGGCCGGCCTACTGATGGGGAATCCACGTGCCAGCTCACCAACGGGTTTTGGACCCTCCAACAGGCTTTCGACAATGGCGCGGCGGGTAGGGTCGCCGAGGGCATCAAGGCCCCGTTGGTAAATATCCATTTACGGTAAATATATATTTACCGATGGCTGAAGTCAAGAAGTTTTCTTTGCCTTGAATATCCGTGGTGTAGCAAGTCGCGTATATTCTGAAGGATCCGGATGATGACTTAAACGGTTACTTTTCTCGATATCGGTCAAAGAAATCAAACACAGCGGGCAGCACTAATGGCACCATGCCGGGGTGATCGGCTTTCACCTCGTAGTATTCGAAAAGAAAGTCCTGTTGAAACATCCAGTCGCGCATCAGGCGGCTGCCCTGGACTGATGGAAGGGCCATAGTGCCCTCACTCATCATTACCGGCATGGAACGAATTCGATCCCAGGGGTAGTTCCCTTGGTCGACGAAAGGCCCTGACATCGGGGCTATTGCGTGCCAATATTTGGAATACTTCGCACCCAGGTACCACGTGCCACCGGCGCCCATGGAGTGGCCCGCCAGGAAAATCGAAGACCGGTTGATAGGATATTCATTCAACACGATTTCTAGGACGTTGATCACATCCTTTTCACTAAGTTCGAGCGTGTGCTCCGCTTCGGGCGTTACCTGCGCTCTCTGTTTCGCGGCGATCTCTGGTTGCCCAAAGACTGCCGGTAGCCGGAGAGGCGTGCCATACGCGCCTAGCGGGCTAAGGCCGAGCGGTGAGGCTAAAACGTATCCGTGCTGTTCGGCTAATCGAAGCATCTGATGATCATTCATGTCCAGATACCGATTCTCATCGGCTCCAGCACCGTGCAGCATCACGATCAGAGGCAGTTTGGACTGGCCATCCCAAGTTGTCGGAACGTATAACCGATACGGCATTTCCGTTTTCGCCGCCGCAAAGTGATACGTTCGGTGCTGGTCTCCCTTGGCGCGCTGCAGGGGTGCGGTGGTTTCTTTTGCCAGCTGCTGCGATTCGGCAATTTGCCGATCGGCATCCAGCGCGGAACCGAACGGGATGGGTCCGGTCTGCTGGGCGGCCAGCGTGGTGGAGACAATAACGAGCAGGATGACGGGCTTCATCGCCAGAAAAGAAGGGCAGCACTTTCGCAGCGAAACGGGTGGTGATGCGGTTGCCATGGCCGCCTCCATAGGTCTCGAATTTGTGAGCGCTCCATCGAACGAAACGGTGGCTTCCGCCTTGCCACCTAGCTCCTTGGCAACTTCGCGAACGATGCCGGCCGACCCGATCTTTGCACCCGCGGCGGTGCCACATAAGGTACTCGCGAGAATCATCTCGCAGTATTTGATCGCCAGCGGTGGGAGCGTAGAGTACGTAATCGGAGAATTCACGATCCGCGCCAGGGCAACGGCGCTCGCAACCTTCCTGGTGCCCCTATTCTTTTCTTGCGAAAGAGCCATGCGAGCCATTCCTTTTGATATTATCCCCACGGTACTTTGGGATCCGGGAGACTAGATTCTGAATCGCGCGCGGGCCTCCCCGACAGTCGCAGGCTTGAGGTCATAAATTGCCGCAATCTGGACGGCTGCCCGCACCATTTCGGAATTGTCACGCGCAACGCTGCCGTCCGGTAGATGAATGCTATCCTCGAGGCCAACCCGTACCAGGTCACATCCGAGGGATAGTCCCAGCGTAACGACTCTGAACATGTCGCGACCAGTCGCTGTTACGCCCCAGATCGCCTGGGGGAACAGCCGCAGCCCCTCGTCGATGTTGAACAGCACATTCCTTGCTATCGGAGGCGTGGACCCGAAGCCGCCGCCGTGCAGCAGCCAAACATTGTCGCGACCACGTTCGAACAGACCTTCTTCGGCGTAGCGCACAAGGCGATGAAGACAACTTGCCTCCACCACTTCGTACTCAAGAGCCGCGCCCTTCGCATAGACAGCTTTGATAGTTTTCTTCAGTAATTCGGGTGAGTTCACGTAAGGGGTCTCGGCGGGATATCCGCCCTCGGGGTTATAGAAGTCGGCCGAGCCCCCAGCGATTCCGAACACATCCTGGCGCGGCTCAATTTCAAGCAGGCCGAGCCGTTCGCTGTCCGTTGGCCACAGGAACTGGCCGGTAACCGGATCGCGGCGCACGCCGATACCATTGGTGGTCTGGATCAGAATGGGCGACCTGGCGCGGATTTGCCGGATGGCCTCTGCATAGATTTCTCGTGCGCTGCTATTCCTGCCCTGGGCATCCCGCGCGTGGAAATGAATCAGGGAGGCGCCCGCCTCGTAACAGCGCGCCGCCGCTTCGCCGATCTCCACCGGCTGTTTCGGAACTACCGCCCCCTCGCGATCCTGCTGCATGCCTCCATTAATGGCGACAGTAATAATCACCTTGTTCCCGTCGAGCATCAGAACTCCCTTTCCCGTTAATTATGACGATCCCAACGGCCACATGCGCACTCGGATCGCCTCTTAGTGTTTACCGTTCTCCACGACGCGTTGATCGATGACCCCGAACGGTGACATGCCCTTTTCATCTACCGCGGCCATGTGGACTCGATCACCAAAACGCAAATACTCAGTGGCCGCGGCACCGCTCTCGAGAGTCTCAATAGCGCGGCGCTCGGCTATACAAGTCGAACCCGCCGTCTGATAATCGTCATTCGCCACGGTACCGGAGCCGATGATGGTACCGGCGCACAACGGGCGCGTGGCAGCTGCGTGAGCGATTAGCTCCCCAAAGCTAACGCCCATCTCCCCGCCATGCGGCTCCCCAAACCACTCGCCATTCATCTCCACGCGCAGACGCATTTGGACGCGCTCGTGGGCCCACCCAGTGCCGAGTTCATCCGGGGTTACCGCAAACGGGGCCATGGAACAGGCGGGCTTGGCCTGGATCCAGCCGAAGCCAGTCTTCATCTCCGGCCCAGCGAGCGCTCGAAGCGACCAGTCGTTCAACATCACTACGAGTTTGATATGCGCGACCGCAGCCTGGGGCGTGACACCCATAGGAACCTCGTCGGTAATGACGCCGAATTCGCCCTCAAAGTCTATCCCATGCGCCTCGAGCGGCAGCGGAACATCATCACGTGGACCGAGGAATCGATGCGACATGCCTTGATACATGAGCGGCCGCCGCGAATGCATTGCCTCAATGCCAAACAGCTTTGCCATAAGCTGACCGTGCGAATCGAAGGCGGAGCCGTCCAGCCACTGCCACGCCCGCGGCAACGGGGCGGCCAACATGCGATCCTGAAGCGCTTCGCCCTCGCCATTTTCCAGCCTTGCGGCAAGGCCCCACAGTGCAGCCTCGGCACGAGCCCAGCCATCCAGTGCCGCCTGAACGGTAGGCGCTACGGTTTCTCCAAACAGGAAGCGAGTCCCGTCAGACGAAACGACGATTAGTTTTCCATCCGGAGTTCCGTCCGGCAGTGTAGCTAGCTTTATCGGTCAAGATAGTTTATCGGTTCCCGATCCGTTTCAGCACGAGACGATATTCGCGAATTTTGGTGTTCTCCCGCGACCCGGAAACCACGATTTCGTTCTCCGTAAACGTTCCCTTCGCCAGATTGTGGAACGGATTGCCTCCGTTGGCCTGCACCTCAGGGTCATTCTCATCCTCGTGCAGGACAAAGAAGTGAATTTGGTTTCCGCGAATCACGCCATCGACGATCTTCCACGTCGGTTCGCCCGGCCGTCCCTCGATCCAGCCGGTAACCGAGTTCCCGTTCTGACGAAGCACGAAGACATTATCGCCACCCGCAGACCAGCGTCCGGTCAGATCGGCTAGCAGCGGCATGGAGGCCAGGATAAACAAAAGATTCGCTCGAAGCATTGAAGTCCTCCCTACTTCGTGGTCGGCTCCGCCAGCATATGCTGAAACGACTTTTCGTTCTCTAGGCAGACCTCGTCGATCAACTCCATATCGAGTTGAAGCGCCTCCTTTAGGGAAGCAGTCCATGGATGGGTGTATACCTTAGGATCATCCACGGTGATTTCCACCTCCAGCGTTCCATAGTTCGGGCGGCGCAACCGTTCGGTCATTTTCCCGGCATTCGTTATCGGAGATCCGGCCATGTCGATCCACAGATCGTCCCGGAAACCGGTGGTCTGGATCACGAGAGTGTCGCCCTCCCATTTGGCCGTGGAGTACCCGTTCCAACTGGGGTTTGGGTCCTCGGGCTGAGGACGTCCGTCGATAAAAATCTGCCGGTACATCGCGTTCACTTCATAGAGCATCACAAGCAGCTTCGGCGTGTGCACCACCTTGGTAAGGTGAGGCATTACCCATGTGCGCGGAGGATTGTCGGGCAGGCAGCGGACGTGGGGATCGTCTTTGCTGAACCTCTTCTTGACAAGTTCGGCCGCCCAGGGCTGATACGGTAGACCACCTGGCATGTCTTTACCCAGGTTCAGTGCGAGTGGGGAGCCTCCGATTTCGATGCCGCAGAATTCGCCTGTCGCCGGATTGCACTTATTGATCGTGGCAGCATGCCAGATGCCAGAGAAGTCAGGCTTCCCGCCGGGAAGTCGCGGCGCTGGGGCGGTCAAATTGGGAGTGCCATCGGCTTTCCTCGGCACATCGTCCGTAGGGTAGTGCAGCCACTGTCCAAAGCCGGGAACTGGCGTCCCTAATAACGCGAAAATGAGGATCCCAAGCACGTTGTGGCGCCCGTTCCACTTGCGCCAGTCGCGATTCGCTTGTTGGCGAACCGCGCCATAAGCAGAGGCGAGATCCGTTGATATTCTCTTCACAGGTGAGCAGTCCTCCATGAGTGCGGGTCTTACCTCGCGGGGGCTAGAGTTTCCGAAAAAAATGGCAGCACTTTCGCCGCAAAACGGGTCGTGATGCGGTTGCCATGGTCGCCTTCATAGGTCTCGAACTTGTGAGCGACGCCAAGACGGGTGAGTGCCTGGTCGAGCTGCGTGTTCGTGATCAGGAAAGGGTCCATGGTGCCGACGTCCATAGCGATTGCGCGATATTCCTTGAGGCTCGGCACATACTGGTCCACCATCACCAAAGGCGAGTTCGTAACCCATTTGGCCGCGATCAGAGGCTGAATCTCTCCATCCTTGGTAGGAAGATCGAAGAACTGCGGCGGGTTCATTGGGTTGGGGGCCCAAGCGGCGGCTTGGGCGGAGAGGGCCTTGGCCAGTACACCGGTCGGGGGCTGATTCGCGCCCGCTCCTGGAACCAGCCGTTGGGGATCGTTCATCAGACAGCATGAACTCATCGCATAGAGCACTGAGAACGCCTCCGGATGTTTCATGCCGATCCGCATCGTTCCATATCCGCCCATCGAATGTCCGGCGAGCCCTCGCGCGCTGCGGTCGGCAATGGTGCGATAGTGAGCGTCGATGTAGGTGACCAAGTCCTCTGCGACGTATGCCTCCCAATCGCCTGTGGTGGGCGAGTTCGAAA
>Ga0302324_100020861_pt1 | contig 12796 bp, 11 predicted proteins | sample Palsa_T0_1_FD_201949 | JGI IMG/M metagenome (GOLD analysis project Ga0302324, IMG submission 201949) | Peat permafrost microbial communities from Stordalen Mire near Abisko, Sweden - Palsa_T0_1 | ecosystem: Environmental > Terrestrial > Soil > Palsa > Peat permafrost | place: Sweden: Abisko...
AGCCCGCACGACCCCTTTGACGAGAGGTGGACCACCATGGGCCCGATGCGGAAGTATCCCTGCACCGTGCCCTGTTGTGCGAAGCAGACAGCGGCCCTCACAGCATAGACCGAGCTGTCGGATGTCTCGCCCAGGAGTATGCAGGAAGAGTCGGTCGAAGCCACAGTGATGACTTCGCCTGAAGGGACCATCGGGACGGCCTCGACCCCCGGAGTGGACTCCCAGTCGTCGAAGGGGTAGTTTTCCTTGCCGTCCCTGTTGAACATGAACCTGCGTCCGTTGAGGCGCTCGTGGATGACCTCAGACGATAGGTCGAACTGCTGCCTGAACTCATTCGCCAGCAGGGTCAGTGATTCCATGTTCACGGTGGCAGCTACGTTCAACTGAGTGTTCATGTTGCGCAACATGCATAGCGCACGCTCAGTTAATAAGTATTGCGCAACATGGTCTTGCGCAATAGCCGAGAAAGCCGTGCGAGGTACAAGTCTTCAAATAATGGGGGCAAGATGCGCAACAAGAGCACTAAGGAGAACAGTGTTGTCCAACGAACCGCCGCCCTCTAACGTAACTGTCAAGCTCAAGCGGGGCAGCTGGGAGATAGAGATCACTTCGCCGGCGGACAAGGTTCAACAGGCCGTCGAGAGCGTCATTGCAGGTATGGCGTCGAAGGAAGAGACCACTCTGGCGTCGCCCGAGGGCCAGTCTGAGGGTGAGGGGGAGAAGAGGTTCGAGACTTGCAGGGGCGTCCTGCAGAAGATGTGGAAGGAGGGCTGGTTCGCCAGCGAGAGGTCGCTGTCCGAGGTGGACGAAGAGATGGCACGGCGGGGATATCATTACGACAGGACTGCGGTCTCGCACGCCCTTGTTGACCTAGTCCGTGAGGGGATTCTGTTTAGGGACGGAGCGATGAGGAACTACAGATACGTGCAGAAGTTTCCGTCCAAGCCTCAGGCCGGGACCTGAGCGGCCTTCGGGAACTTCTTCTGCAGCTGCGAATGGAGCCAGTGGACTCCGGTCGTCGTGACCTTGTATCTTCCCGTGCCCTCCGCGTCTCTCCTCTCGACAGCGCCGACCTTGTTGAGCTCTGAGAGCCTCGACCCTATCGTCTTGGCATAGAGGGAGGTGGCGACCTCGAGCTCTGAGACGCTCATGTCCTCCTTGGCGCCCTTGCCGGAGAGGTTCGCAGCCTTCGCCGCGATCAGTTGGAGCAGGATGACGTCCTTGTCGCTCAGCTTCCGGTCCTGGACCCAGACCCGGGGCCCTTCCTCGGTGAACCGTATGTAGTCCCTGAACATCTGCACCAGGTCGTTGAGCGAGTAATTCACCGAGATGCTCTTCGCGAGGTCGATGTTTGGTATCTCTTTGGCTATGAACTCGTGCAGGGACCTGAACACGACGTCGGGCGACCCCGAGAACTCCACCTTGACGTCGCCATAGGAAACGGAAACGGAGAGTAGTCTTTCACTTGACAATTGCTAGAAATCCTGTTCCGAACTCTTTGCGTGACCGCTTAAATGTTTGCCGAGCTCTCGGCCTCTGCGACGGGCTCTTCGGTGTCCGGGAGGATGAGGACCTGGGACGGCATCATGGATGTCGAAGCGGTGTACACGTACTCGCCGCCTTCGCTCTTGAAGCGACGTATCCTTGAGGACTTTGCCAGCCTGAGCAACGCGACCGCGACGGACTGCTTCGGGTAGTTGAGACCGTAAGACTGCAGGGCCTCCCGAACGTCTGAAAGCTTCCGTGGGACCTTGCCCCACTGGTCTGTGAAGAACTTGGAGATTATGTCGCTGAGCGAGTCGCCTTTCTCGACCGTTATCGAGGGGAGCTGCGAGGCACCGTGCGCTTCTGCAGGAGGCTGCGCGGAGGTCGGCTCATTGGGCGTCATCAGGTGCCGCACCTCAGTCCTCGACTCTGGGAACTTGGCGGCTATCTCGGGTATCAGCGCTATGGCTTCTTTGATGTGATCTAGCCCGGACTCGATCTCTGCTTCGTTCTGGCCGGACCGGACCCTGATTCGAATTCTGTCGGACGACAACTGGGAGAAGTTCGCGCGTGAGTTTCTAAACCTTTGCCCGGGATTTTCCTATTCTGCCGACGCGAAGGTCCGCGTCAAGCCACTACACGGAGCTGCCCGTACTGCAGGAAGACGTGCAGGTCGCAAGGTATGGCGCAGTATATCCCGTACGTCCCCGCTTGGTTCGCGGTGAAAGTGAAGTTCAATTCTTCGCCGGGTTTGATGATGTTCACGGTGCTCTGGACGTACGTGGCAACCTGGAACCCGTGCGATTCGGCGTCTGTGTTGCAAACGGATATGTTCACGATTTGCCCCTCCTTCACCGTGACGATCGGCCATGGCTTCGAAGGTCCGGCACCCTGGGTTATGCTGTCGTTGTAGCCATACTGGCTCACAACTATCAAGAACCCCCCAGGCGGACGAACGCAGTATTGAGGAACGGAAGTGGAGCTGCCTGTCCCAGCCGACCCTGAATTCCCGAGTACCCATCCGAACCCGATGACCAGAACGACGGCCGCAATCGCCAGAATGGTCGCTATGCTGAGCAACAAGTTCGTCCTCCTCGGCGGCGTCATGGTTCTGCGGCCGGAGCCTCCGCCGGATAAGCAGTTCTACGTCTGTACGGAGTTTGAGCCAACAGACACTTATCTTTCTTCGACAAATCCGAGGTCTCTATGAGAACCGTGGCCGGGTCGAGGACGCGACCAAGCCTCGCGGTGCCCATCCACGGGTTTTCCGTCATCGCGCTGGCAGTGGTCTCCTCCTACTTTGCATACCTCTGGGGTTCGGTCACGGTGAACCCGGCCGAGGTACTGGCGCCGTTCCTCTTCTGGTACGGGATAGCCTTCCTTTTGCTGGCCTATCCTCTGCGCCCTGCGTTCAACATCTTCACACGACAGGTCAGGACAGTGTTTGGGGCCGCGGTCTTTGCCGTCTACCTTGTGATTCACATCTTCCTCTACGGATTCCTCCTCGAGGGAATACTAGTCTCATTCGCGGGACGAGGGCTTGTGTCGTCAGCGACGGGACTCTCTATCGCTACGACTGTCTTCGCTCCACCTTCAGCGACGAACGCCTTCCTTGCCCTGTGGTACAATCCGTGGATCACGCTAACCATCCCGCCTCTGCTCAGTGCCGCCCTGAGCCTCTACAGCTTGGCTATCGCAATCGTCATAGACGTCTTGATAGTGGCGAACATAGGCAGGACGAGAGAGCTGGGGAAAGTCTGTTCGACCGGGACGCGCTCGAGGTCGATGGTCCTCTTCCCCGCGCTCGGGATTGCGCTGGGCGCATCGTGCTGCCTCAGCGTCCCGCTGCTCGTCACGGTCGCAGTACCGACCGCCGCGGCGTTGTCTTCCCTCCTCTGGGTGTATGACGCTACGTATTTTCTGTTCCCGCCCTTTGCAGTCGTCCTCCTCTACCTGAACCTGTATTCTGTCAACAGGATAACCGCTAACCTGAAGGCGAGGCTGGACGCGGGCGACTCGACGTCGTCGGAAGTAATCGCCGGCGCAATCAGCTCGGACTAGGCACGACGGCGGGGTCGACCGCTGTCGGAGGCTGCAGACTTGGCCTCGGTATGAAGCCGCCCCGGAAGGTCTGTCCCAGACCGGCCCCGGTCAGCACAGCGTCAAAGTAGATCAGTGTCTCGACCACGAGCGAAAGGGCCAGCAGAAGGGTATCCCCCGTGGCGAGCCAGAGCAGGAAACCTCCCATCATGATGGCGTTCGCGATGATAAACAGGCCGAGGTAGTCCAGCAAAGCCAAGTCTCGCTGCGCGCTCCTGCGAAGGTACACAATGGCGAAGACCACTACGCCCGTCATCACCACTGCTTCCAGGTACACGGTGTACGTCTCCCAGGACTGAAGGGCGAGCGCGGTCGGGGTGAGAAACATGACGACCGCCTGGAGCGCGAGTACAGCGAGGAGGTCGCGACGGACGGTGTTACGGAAAGCAAAGAGGGTAATCCCCATCTCGGCAACCATCGTGAAGACGAACCAGTAGGTGGTGAGGCTGTAGCTGATCTCACTCTCAACGGCGCCCAGAGTGTAGCCATCCGAGAGCCCTATGATCCCGGAAGCCAGATTGAAGGTCCATCCCATCAGGAGCTCGCTGAAGAAGAGGAGCAAGATGTACGACAGTCTCAGGCCGGAGACGTGCTCGAGAAGCGACGACAGCGGCAGGGGGCCCTTCCTGTCTGGGTCTCCCTGCATCCAGAACTTGGCGAAGAGCAGGACGCCGATCGGCATCATGCCGACGCTCATGAACACGGCAATCTCCCAGATGGCGACGTCCCCGATCGTGAAATTGAGCGTAGTGAGGTAGACATACGCGGGTCCGATCAGCATAGCGACCATCATGAAGAGGAGGAAGAGCACAACAGCGACATCTATCCCGCTGCTCGCCTTCACCGACCTGGTGAGGACCCAGCTGATGAAAGTCACCATCAGCAACGCCGAGGGGACCAGATAGTAGATCAGGTAGTCCATATCGCTCGACCCGCTCGCATCAGGCGCACAAGGTGGTGCTCATAGCTTTACCCCCGATCAGAGTACGCCTATTCCGACTTGGAAAGGGTTCCGAAGTCTATCGGGCTCTCGAGCGGCTCGGTCTTGACCGGCGTCGCAAGAGGTGGGAGGGGTTTGTTGAGCTTCTTCCGGACCCAGTTCCTGACATCGAAGAAGTAGATGTTCTCGTAGGGGCAGGCCGACACGCAGTCACCAATCCCTACGCACTTGAAGCTCCTGAATTCGCCGCTATCGATGAACTGACCCGGCAGGTCTGTCTGACCCGTGGGGCATACCTTGGCGCAGTCCTTGGTCTTGCAGTTGATGCATGTGTTGCTGTCTTTGACCTTCAGCCTGAACATCCCGATCCGGGAGACAAGCCCGTTGAATGTGCCCCAGCCGCACATTCCGGTGGTTACGCACCCATATGTACCTAAAAACGGAGTCAGGACCCAGACGAGGTACCAGAGGAAGCTGAAGTAGAAGGCATAGAAGAAGTAGCTAATGTCGTCAGAAAAGAAAGTTATGTTGAGGACGCCAACGGACGTAAGGTACGACAACACTGCGCTGCCAAGGAGCGAGATCCAGACAAGCGCGCTCACAACCGTGAAGCTTCTCGTTGCGTGGCTCGTGAGGTTGTGGCGTCCTATCTTCGAAGTTCGGTTGAACGTGCTCATCGCATCGTAGGTCGTCCCCTGGTACATCGGCGCGGCGGTACAGAGCACGGAGCAGACGTTTCTGGAACCGAACAGGAACGAGATGCCCCCCGAGATCACGTAGGTCAACACAAGGGCCGCCAGGACGATTCCGGGGGTGAGAGCACCCGCAGTCCCTATCCCCATGCTCCAGCCTATCCACGGGACGTCAGGAAGATTGGCCGAGAAGACGAAGGAGGGCAGCCAGATGGCGTATATCGCGTACGCCGCGAGCATCAGAACCAGTCTCATCTTTGTCTCCGTCTCGCGCGCATACTTGATCTTGAAGACCACCAGCGCTCCCATCTCGACGCCCATCATCGCAAGGAACCACACTGAAGCAGTGACGCTACCCACGCCGACAATGAAGTCGAAAAGGGCGGCGCCAAGGACATTGAGCACAGACCCGCTCAGCGCGACGAACGGCAGGGTCGTAAAGTAGCCAACCCCGTTTGCCATGACGTCTAAGACGCCACCCATGAAGAACTCGGCGACGAATATCCCGCCGAGGAGAGCAAACGCCCAGAGCTGCCTGCTCTGCCAGTTCAAGAGGGGGGGACGGGAAAGATACTTCTCATCGAGGACTACGACGTAGTAGATCGACATCTCGGCCACGACGGACAAGACAAAGATGGTCACATCCCCGTACAACTGCCAGACGAAGAGCCCGATCATCATCAAGCCGTAAGCGCTGATGAGACGGATGATGTAGTTTGAAGCGCCTCTGGTCATCGCTTTATTCCTGAAGACATACTCCAACATCACAATGACAGCGACAATCATCACCGCGCAGTTCCCTACCACCGTGTCCCAGGCCCAGGTGGAGTTTGCTATCGCAGTGGGCGAGACCACCATCAGCACGGTCTGGATTGCGACCAGCAACCTGAACGTGATGGGGAAGTTCCTGCCCACCAAGATGAGCGTGACGGCCATCTCACCCGCCATAGTGAAGATGAACCAGTAGGTGCTCATCGAATCGATAAGGGCGGAGAAGACGCTCTGCGTCGAGACCGACGTGACTCCGGAGAGTATGGCGAAGGTCCACCCCATGAAGACCTCCGCAAGGAGCGCCAGGATGATGATTGCGCCGATAACCAAGTATCGCGAAGAGACAGGACTCCCCTTGCGCGTTTCGTCGAGCTGCCTGTCTCCTCTAAAGAGGGCAGCGAGAATAGGGATGAGCCCGATGCTCATCGTTATCATGTTGAGAGCTACAAGCTCAAAGATCGTGATGAATGTCGGGACGTACAGATAGATGACTGCGCTGACGAACATCGAGGCCATCATCACGAGCAAGAAAAGCACGATGCCCGCGTCTGTCAGTGTCTTCATCGTAGACCCGCGCTTGAGGAGCCACGCAGTGAAGGCGGCCATGCCCCCGGCGACTATCCACAGGATCGGTAGGTCCACGGACATTGTATCGCGAGCTGACTGTTCACAGAGTTTGAAACAATATTAATGATTGTGGCTCAAAAAACAAACATTGTTCAAAGGGCGAACCCGCCTTCACTGACCCTTCGAAACTTGGCCCATCTCGCGCCTGATCGCGGCGCTCACTTTGCCTCCGTCCACCCTCCCACGCGCCACTTTCATCACTTCGCCCATCAGGACACTGAATGCGCGGTCGCCCTTCTCCGCGATCAGCTGGCGGTTCCTCTCCACGACCGAGGAGACAAGTCGGTCGAGTTCGTCGTCGGTCATCGTCCTTATTCCCAGCCTCTCGAGCGCGTCACCGATGCTTCCGGCCTCGCCCGAGGCTAACAACTTGAGGACGTCGAAGGCGGCCTCTTTGGCGAATGCACCAGAATCGAGAGACCGCGCGACCGATTCCAGCAATTCGGGCGTTATCCTCTCCTCTGTGATTCCCTCCCTGGCAACCCTCGCAGGGACCTCCACCAGGACGCTGGCTATCACGGACCGGTCGAGCTTCAGCTCATGCGCGAGCCTCTCGAAGAGCTGGGCCTGCCCCGAGTCGTAGAGTTGAAGGGCCAGCTCCTGGCTCAGTCCGTATTCCTTGACGTAGCCCGCGACCCTCTCGTCCCAAGGAAGCGGGACCAGCTGGTCGACCTTCGTGAGCATGTCAGTCGTTATCACGATCTCCGGGATGTCGGTCTCGGGGTACATCCTCGCGGCGCCCGGGCGGGGCCTCATGTACTTCGTCTCGCCGTCGTCGGTAGCCGCCCGCGTCTCTCTTGGGACGCCCGCCGTAGCGGCTTTCAGCCTCTCGGTCACGAGCACCCCGACGACGCTGATGCGGCTCTCCGGCCCCGCGATGAGTACGAGGGCGGCATCCTTGCTCACGGACATCAACGCGCGTAACTCCGCCTCCTCAGCCTCGGTGACCTTCTGCTTCCTGAACTCGTCAGAGTGGATGACGCCTCCCAGCGAGTTCGTCCTCGCGATCTCCGCCAGCTCCTTGCCGAGCCTGATGCCCGGATATGGCTCGAAACCCAGCAGGCCGGCGACACCGTCTGCGGAGACGCAAATCACCCGGCCGCCTCCCTCGACTATCTTCTTGATTATCACCGACGAGGGGGACGAGAACACCTTCGTGATGTCTAGTGTCTTGCAAACGACCTCGTTTACCCCGCGCTTACGTATCTCTTCGGATATCTTGAGCATGCCCATCTGTCTGGTCGCCTCGTAGCGCACCACCTTGGCCACGAGGTTGAGCTTCTGCACGCCCTTCACCTCCACCACGCCCCCGCCCATCACGGAGACGTTGAGGTCCTGCCTGATTGTACCCAGCCCTCGGGCCACCCTCCCCGTCGACCTCATCACCCTGCCCAGCTGGAGCGCGGCGCCCTCCACATCCTGTGGGTTCCCGGTCATCGGGTCGAGGGCGATCTCGACCAGAGGTACGCCGAGCCTGTCCAGGGCGAAGCGTCGGTAGGTCTCGTCCTCGCCGAGTACCCGTGCGGAGTCCTCTTCGACCGTTATGCTCTGGACTCCGACAGACTTGCCGTCGAAACTAAGCGCGCCGCCGAGGCCGACCACAGAAGTCCTCTGGAAGCCCGCGGTGTTGGAGCCGTCGATGACTATCTTCCTCATCACGTGGACCTCGTCGATCACCTGCGCTTTCATCATCCTCGCTATGATCAGGGTCGTCTGGAGCGCTATGGAGCTCATGGGGTGCGGAGGCTCCTCGTCCGCGTCGACGAGGCAAGCGGACTCCGGGTTCAGGCGGTACTGGTTGGCTTTCCCCTTGTTGTACTCGAACACAGCCGCAGGGTCTATCCTCCCGAGTTCGCTCTGGCTCGGCCTCAACCTCCGCTCGAAGCAGAGAGGCAGCTCGTCCGACTTCAGCGTCGGGCACGGACAGAAGAGCTTGGTCGGGGCGGCCAGCTGCTGGTGGACCTCTATCCCGACCTTGACCTGGCACTCCACCGGGTCGAACGGGAGGCTCATGACGCCCGGCTCTGCTGCGAGCGCTCGGTCGTCTCTCCGACGAGGTTCTTGAGCATGAGCTCCTTGGCTTCGTCTGGCGAACGCGAATTGGCGAGGACCCACATCAGCTTCGTCAGGGCGGTCTCGGCTAGCATGTCTTCCAGCGGGATTACTCCGGCGGAAAGTAGGTCCCTGCCCGTGTCGTAGACGTTCATGTCAACCCTCCCCCAAATACACTGGGTCGTCATGCAGACCACGCCGCCGGAGTCCATGAGGCGCTTTATCGTCGGGATGTTCTTACGGTTCAGGTGCCCCAGCCCGCTTCCCTCGATGATGAGACCCTTCAGGCCCTTCTGGGCCATCGCCTCAAGCGAGGCGGTCGACATTGAAGGGTAGAACTTGACGAGCGCGACGTCCTGCTCGAACCTCGGCTCGGCCACGAAACCCCCCTTGCCGCGCTTCGGAGCATCGGTGGCTATCGACTCAATGCCACTCCTCGTCCAAAAGGCGACAGGGTCCACGCCGATCGACTGGAATGCATCGCGGGCGCTGGTGTGGTTCTTCCTGACCCTTGTCCCGCGGTGGACCGCAAGCCGGTCGTCGCTGGTGTCAGCGTGCATCGAGAGGTAGACACCGGAGAGGTCGGCAGAGACTGCCATCGAGACCGCTCCGATCAGGTTGAGGTAGGCGTCCGATGATGGTCTGTCAGAGGACCTCTGCGACCCCACGACGAAGACGGGGACGGGTATACCGCGGAGCGCGAAGCTCAGGGCCGCGGCGGTATAGCCCATCGTGTCGGTGCCTGTCGTGACCACGACTCCGCGCACGCCGCGCGAGACAGCCTCGGATACCTTCTCGGCTATCTTCTGCCAGTCACCGGGCTCGAGGTTCTCGCTATAGACGGTGAGCACGATCTCCGGTTTTACGACCGCGATATCAGACAGCTCGGGCATCAGAGAATAGAGGTCCTCGGAGGATATGGCCGGATGGACAGCGCCCGTCCGGTAATCTACCCTGCTTGCGATGGTCCCGCCCGTCCCGAGGATGGCGACTTCGGGGAGGTCCGACCGAGGCTTGGGGGCCTGGGACACGAAGGCCGGCCTCTCGCCCGCCGAGACCCTCTTGACAGACGATATCCTCGAGACGCTGATGCCGACGTTGTAGCCGCTCTTCAGCTTGATCACAAGATGGGAGTCGTCGTTGTACTGGTAGCGGGGCACGACCGTGCCCTTGACGAGCTCGCCCCCCACGTCCAGCTCGACCACGTCGCCTACCTGGACTCCGGCTTCCTGCAGGACGCCGAGCGACGGCCCGCGGTAACCGCCCATGTCTCCCATAAACACTGACCGTCCAGCGCTCTGGAAATAAAACCTTGGCTTGTTCGCGGGGCGCTGACGAGCGGGTTCTCCTACCGTCATTCATATTCTCGGCAGAATAATATGAGCAAAATCATTGATATAGAGAATAATTCCGAGTTGATTTTATGAGTACCACTCAACAGTACGCTCATCCCGAAGTCCTCGTAGACACTAACTGGGTGCTTCAGCACCACAAAGACGCCAACGTTAGAATCGCCGAGGTCGATTACGACCCCGCGGCGAATTATGCAGTCGGGCACATCCCCGGCGCGGTCCTGTTCGACTGGAAGAAGGACATCAACGACCCTTTGCGAAGAGACCTGTTATCTAAAGAGCAGCTCGAGTCGCTGTTCAGCAACGCCGGCATCACGAAAGACACGTGGGTGATACTCTATGGTGACTTCAACAACTGGTTCGCTACCTTCGCTTTCTGGGTCTTCAAGTACTACGGCGTCCAGAATGTAAAGATCCTCAACGGCGGCAGGAAGAAGTGGCTCTTGGAGGACAAGCCGGTCACGAAGGACGTGCCGACGTACCCCAAGACCGACTTCAAGGCGTCCAGCGCCAACCAGAAGCTGAGGGCCTACAAGGACGAGGTGAGCAAGTCTCTCGGCAAGGGCGACAAGGTCCTTGTGGATGTGAGGGGCCCCAAGGAGTTCAGCGGTGAGATACTCGCGCCGCCGGAGTACCCGACGGAGCACGCCCAGAGAGGCGGCCACATCCCCGGAGCGAAGAACATCCCCTGGGCGCAGACCGTCAACGACGCGGACGGCACCTTCAAGACCCGAGAGGAGATCACCGCCCTGTACGCACCAAAAGGTGTGACTTCGGACAAGGAGGTCATCACCTACTGCAGGATCGGCGAAAGGTCGTCCCACAGCTGGTTCGTTCTGACCTACCTGCTAGGCTATCCGAACGTCCGGAACTATGATGGGTCCTGGACAGAATGGGGGAACTCTGTGGGCACGCCCATAGAGAAGTAGGAACCTCCCTTCTACTCTCCAACGGCAGTTCCTCGCCGCGACTTCGCGGCGGGGGTCACCGATTTTCAGTTTCTCCCGATTTCAGGCTCGACGCAAGGACGAGCGCGCCGCCGATTATTGTAAGTCCGAACCCCAGCTCCGATACGTACTCTGAAGACATTGTCAGTTCCACCAGGGCGATGGCTATGATGAAGATGCCGGCAGGTTGGCGCCAGTTTGGCCGGGACGTGGCCGCTATCGCCAGATAGATTACAATCGCACCCAGCACCGCACCCTCCAGTTCCTTTATTCCTCCGATGTCGAACGTCTCAGCCGACAACCAGTCCAGCCCCATGAGATAGAGAGAGCCGAGGATGAGGAAGACTCCACCGACCAGCGTGAAAGCGATAGAAGGGTCACGCTCGACGCCCTGCGCGTTCACCTGCTTCGTCATCCTCTGGACGACGCTTCCTATTGCCGCACCGATCCCGGGCACCGCTGCTGGGTCGGAGGACGAAGCAGCCTGTCTTCGATAGGCGTCTCTTGCGAGGAAGAGGCCGATCACTATGCCGATGACCAGCAAGACGAGGAACTCGATCTCCCTGTCGGCGAGCCCCGGGAACGGGTTGAACCCGCTCGTGGACGTGACAGCGCTGGAGTTACCGATAGGCACGGTCACCGTGCCTATCGACGGAGCAGAGTGGAGGTTGAAGAGGATCAGTTCGCTGACGAAAACGTATACGATGTAAATGGCCGGCCAGATGAGCCAAGGCCTAGAGAATGGCCGTTTTATGCCGGCCTGGTAGTAACCTACTCCCCAAAACAGGAAATTCAAGACGGCCGACGTCAGCCCTCGTTCTCCCGCGGCGACCTGCGCTTCGGTAAGCGGGACTTCAGGCTTTGGCGGTTCTGGCGGGGCCTGGGACACAGCGGGAGCGGGGGCCGGTGCCTTTGCCTGCGATGCCCCCTGGGAAAGGTTGTAACCACAGGAGGGACAGAACGTGGAACCCGGCTCGACACTCTTGCCGCAAGAAGGGCAGAACTGCAAAAATTCCCGACTTTCTCGGTAGCAATGTCAGTTCTTAAGAGTTTGGAGGCACCAGGATTTGACCGCGCCCGTCAGAAGGCCAGCCTACCCCGGACGATTATGATGGCGACCGCGCCGATGATCAGGATGCCTCCCAGATACTGGAAGGGCGTCAGAACTACGTGCAGGACGAAGAATGACACTATCGCCGCAGTAATCGGCTCCATGGCCGCCGATATACCCGCCTCCGTCGGGCTGATCCTCTCAAGACCCTTGAAGTAGAGCAGGAAGGACGTGATTGTTCCGAATACTAGGATGAAGGCGAGCAGAAGGATGAGCTCGCCCGTTCCCCCAGCGGCCGGTGGGACGGAATACCTCGAAAGAGGAAGGTAGCCCGCCGGCAACGCAAAGAGACTGCCGAACAGGAAGCCCCATGTCGCCACCCTCATGGAGCCATAGACCTTGAGAAGCGATTTCGAGGCTATCGTGTAATATGCGGCCGCCACGGCCGAGACGAGTCCAGCCACGAGCGCCAACGGGCTGATTATCAGGGCAAGCGTCCCGTTTGAAGCGCCCGCCGCCAGCTCGGCCGTGCCCAGCGTGGCAAGCGCCACCGCCGCAATCCCCACCGCGGTGGCTCGCGTCCTCCTGGCGAGTATCTCGAACGCCGCTATCATCGGGAGGGAGACGAACTGAAAGAGCGTCGCTGTCGCCGCGTTGGACGACGCGATGGTCAGGAGGTATGTGTACTGGACAAGCCACAGACCGGCCACAGAGAAAGCGAGGAACGCTCCCAGTCGGGCCCTCGGCCGGGCGGACCTGAAAATGGCAAACAGTATGAG
>Ga0302324_100020862_pt1 | contig 12795 bp, 11 predicted proteins | sample Palsa_T0_1_FD_201949 | JGI IMG/M metagenome (GOLD analysis project Ga0302324, IMG submission 201949) | Peat permafrost microbial communities from Stordalen Mire near Abisko, Sweden - Palsa_T0_1 | ecosystem: Environmental > Terrestrial > Soil > Palsa > Peat permafrost | place: Sweden: Abisko...
GAACGATGAGCAGCTCGGCATTTTCGCCGCAGTGCGCATGCAGTTCTTCTCCCAATTCCACCGGGAAGGTTCGATCCTCTTCTCCGTGAACTACCAGAACCGGCAGGGAGCAGCCGCGCATCGATTCTTCAGCGCGCCAGATCTGCGGAACAAAATGAGCCCATTGCCTGGGGATAAAGAGGCTGCACGCCGCGGCTTCAAACGAAGGAAATCCCGCGTACAGTACCAGGCGGCTCATGGGCACACGGCTTACGATGGCGGCAGCCACGCCGCTCCCAAGCGAAAACCCCAGAACTGCCGCTTGAAACGACGGCGCAAGCCCTTGCAGGTATCGGAAAGCGGCAACCGCGTCATCCTCAAATTGCGCAGCCTCCACGCGACCCCGGCTGCGTCCGTATCCCGAATAGTCGAAGACCAGCGAAGCCGCTCCATTCAAGGCGAGCAGCCGCTGCACCGGCAGCCATCCGTCGACAATCTCGCCAATGCCATGGCAGATCAGCACCACGGATTCCACCGGGCGCGCCGTCGGCTCGACATAAGCCGCGTCCAGGCGACTGGCGCCACTGGAGATCGTATGCCGGGAGACGCGCACATCCCTGAAATCCAGATTCTGGCTGCGCCGCTTGCTGCCCACCAGCCAGTTATAAAAGCTGGTCGCTTTGCTGGCACAGGTGATTGCGATCGCAAATGTGATCTCGTCAATACCCATCAAGAAAACATCCTACTCATTCCTTCTAAGTATTAGATGACACTTCAGCGAATTCCGACCACTCCGCGAGTCGAGTCGACCTGTTCCAGCGCAACTTGCCATCGGTGTTGCATAATGATCGACGGAATCAATCAGACACTTGAACGGACAGGAAAACTGACAGGAGATCGGACAGGATAACTATGGCCATCCAGCCTAACCGTCGCAGCTTTCTCATCGCCAGCGGAATCACCGCTCTCGCCTCAACCAGAGTTCTCGGCGCCAACGACACCCTTCGCATCGGAATCATCGGCGCCGGCGGGCGCATGGGCCAACTGCTCGATAGCGCCGACAAGGTCGCCCCCTACCAGATCGTAGCTGTCAGCGACGTCTACAAGCCGCGACGCGATGCAGTTCAGGAGCGCTCCGGCGGCATCGCGACCACTCATGGCGATTACCGCGAAGTTCTCGATAAAGACATCGACGCCGTGCTCATCGCCACACCCGACCACTGGCATGTTCGCATCGCAGTCGACGCACTGGCAGCCGGCAAAGACGTGTATCTCGAAAAGCCTGTCACGCACACGATCGAAGAAGGTGCTGTGCTCACCAAAGCAGTTCGCTCCAGTAAGCAGATTCTGCAGTGCGGCATGCAGCAGCGCAGTTGGACTCACTTCCGCAATGCCGTCGATCTCATTCAAGGCGGCAGCCTCGGCCGCGTAGTCCAGGTGCGCACCTACTGGTGGCAAAACTATCAGCATCACTTCCAGCGCGAAGCCGACTGGACCTCATCGGACAGACCAATCGACCTCCAGAACCTCGACTGGAAGCAGTGGCTCGGCAACGCACCCGACCAGCCCTTCAACAAGGAAAAATTCTTCCACTGGCGCTGGTTCTGGAACTTCGGCGGCGGCGCAATGACCGACCTCTTCACTCATTGGATCGACGTCGTTCAGTGGGCGATGCAATCCGATCAGCCCAGCCAGGCGCAGATGCTCGCTGACAAATACATCTTCGATGCCTGGGATTGCCCCGACACTATTCAGGCCTCGTTCCGCTACCCCGGCCCCAATTCCAAAAACTTCGACGTTATCTACGAAGGCAACATGAGTTCCTCGATCGACGATGGCGGCATTGATTTCCGCGGCACCGAGGCCACGCTCAAGGTCACTCGCAGTGGCTTCAGCGTCTATCGCGAAGGCGTGCCCGGCAAGCAGAATCCCATTCTCGCCGAAACCAGCTTCCGCGACGGCACCATAAGCCACATCCAAAATTTCTTCGAATGCATCAGGACACGTCAGGAGCCCAATGCCCCCGTAGAAGCAGGAGTAGCCGCGGCCCGCGCCGGCCACATTGGCAACCTGGCCTTCCACGGCAACGGCCAAATCACCTGGCCGCCCAAGCCCGCGTAACGAGGACCTCCCAGAGTGGTGAGCACCATCGGGGTATAATCGCCTCAACCGGGAGAAGTACGGCAAGATCCCCGATGGACCGCGCTTGAATCCACGATAATGAGGACATTGCTTCCGCTATGATTACGGGATTCCGATCAGGACTCTTCGCATTAGGTCTCAATGTTTCGAACCAAACCAACGCGTCCGATGTGCTTGGACTCATTCAAGCATTACGGCCTATGGATTGCGGAAAAGATTTGATTCGCATAGGCGCGGCTAGAGATGGAGGATACCTGCTTCCCGACGATCTCGAAGGAATAGAGTATTGCTTCTCTCCTGGAGTAAACGACGTATCGGACTTCGAAAATCATCTTGCCGATCTCAAGATCAAATCCTTTCTCGCGGATTACTCCGTTGACGCGCCGCCAATCCTCAGGCCCGAATTCGTATTCGATAAGAAATTCCTGGGCTCATCGAATCGCGGTCCGTATTTCACTCTTGCAACCTGGAAGGATAAGTACCTCAAGGACTACACCGACGACCTTATATTACAAATGGACATCGAAGGATACGAGTACCAGGTAATTCTCAACACTCCGGACGAGTTGCTGAAACAATTTAGAATTTTGGTAATAGAGTTTCACGACCTGGCCAGGATCTTCGATCCTTTTGCCTTTGAGTTGCTCTCATCCTCATTCAGGAAAATATTGGAATTCTTCCACGTCGCACACATCCATCCAAACAACTACGGCGGCATCATCAAAAAAGGTGATATTGAAATTCCCAAGCTTCTGGAAATCACCTTCCTCAACAAGAGCCGAGTACGCAGCACAAAACCTACGGAAACATTCCCCCACAAGCTCGATGCGGAGAACTTTGCGGAAATCAAACCTCTGGTCCTACCCAGGTGCTGGCATGCTGCGCCGGCACTATCAGCCCGGTAACAGGATTAATAGCGAAAGCGCGACAATTCATGTCGCCTGCAAAATCGTGGCCGTCAACGACGTCCGCAAGCCGCGACGCCACGCTGGCATTAAATTCATTTGACAGCGCAACGAACCCTCCATATCATCGCGCTCTGCAACTACAGGGCGAAAAGAGGAGTTCGTAAGATGATCAATACTCTGCAATCTCTTGCAACAAAGGCCGGGTGGAGTTCGATCCGCACCCGAATGGTTCTCGTTCTGACCTTCGTCATCGCATTGGCCGCAACCGCCAGCGCCGCTACCTTATGCGTCAACCCGAAGGGCACAAGCGGCTGCTTCAAGACCATTTCAAGCGCCGTCACCGCAGCCAAATGGGGCGACACAATTCTCGTCGGCGCAGGCACTTATTCCGAAAGCATCTGGATTGGTAAGTCCCTCTCGCTCGCCGGAGCAGGCCGCGACACAACCATCATTGATGCGAAAGGTCTCTCCAACGGCATCTACATCGACGGCCTTGATAATCCTGGTTTATCCGAAGTAGTCATCTCCGGGTTCACAATCCAGAATGCGAACTTTGAAGGAATCCTCGCTCAAAGTGCCTCGCAAGTAACTATCGCGCATAACCTTGTGCAAAAGAACGACCTCAGCCTCGACGTATCCAGCTCCATGTGCCCTGGCCAGCCCGCATTTGAAACCAGCGAGGCAAACGACTGCGGAGAAGGCATCCATCTCATGGGCACTGCCCACTCGATCGTTTCAGACAACATTTCACAGAACAACTCAGGCGGCATCTTAGTTAGCGACGAAACCGCCCAGACGAACGGCAATGTCATAACTCACAACCAGGTGCATGACAATGCCTTCGCCTGCGGCATCACACTCGCCTCACATCCCGGATATGTAAAGACAGGCACAGCCCCGCTGGCTTTCGGCGTCGTTCATAATACCGTCTCGGACAATGACTCATATAGCAATGGCCTTGGCATTCCGGGCGGCGGCGCGGGCGTAGGTATCTTCGCACCCGGCCCCGGTAACATCACTACCTATAACTCGGTCGTGCACAATCGCGTCACAGATAACGGATTGCCAGGCATCGCAGTTCACAATCACGCGTACTTGACCTTTCCCGGCCACCCGCCAAACCCCATACTCAATGATAATTCCATCGTAGACAACTACATCTCCGGCAACGGACCAGATGGAGCATTGCCTACCACCGCGAATACCGGCATCTCAGTCCTCGGCACAACTCCGATTACCGGCCTGGTGATCACCGGCAACGTAATCGAAAATGAAGACATCGATGTAGCCACCAACAGCGCATCCGTGCTCGACCTGCACCTGAATGATCTGAACGGTACCGGAGTAGGCGTCGATAACTTGAGCCCCGGCGGCTGGGTCAATGCCACAGAGAACTGGTGGGGTTGCGCGGGCGGTCCCGGTGTGTCAGGCTGCGCCACCGTAACAGGAACAGTAGCCTGGACTCCATGGCTCGACCACTCGACTCAGTGACAACGACCCCAGACCGATTTAGTCCGATTTAGTCGGCTGGGTCAACCAGATACTGCTCCAGTTTTCCATCTGGATAAGTATAAGTACTCACGCTCAGCCGCTTGCCAGGGTAAACTACGCGGAAGACGCGGAAGGTCATGCCTCCGCGTAGTTCCTCAGCCGTCTGCTTGAAGGTGAGCGGCTCGCCGAGCGGCGCAAGGCTGTCGCGAAAGTCATCAGCAGCCTGCTCAGAAAAATAATCATCCAGATTAGGCGCAAGCAAATTGCGATCGACGCGTCCCTTTTGCAGATCGCGGAAGATAGCAAGAGCTTGCTTCTCCGGCTCCGTCTGCCCGCCCGTCCCAGCCACAGTCGAGGCTACAAGTTGCGCAATCGTAGATGCGCCACCAGCCATGTGATTCGTAAGCACGGCCACGGCCACGCCATCGTCGATCAGCAATTCATTATCCGAAACAAACCCGGTCACCTCGCCGCTATGCTCAATCGAGCGATGCCCATCGCGCTTCGTTACTTCCACACCCAGCCCGTACTCAGTGCCCTTGCCGTCCTTCAGCTTTACCTCGGTAAACATCTCTTTGTAACTCTCCGGCTTGAGCACCGATTGCGCGATCAGGCTCTCATCCCAAAGCGCCAGGTCATGCGCAGTCATAGCCAGTTCGCCAGCCGCAAACATCCACCCGCGGCCCTCCTTGGGAGCCAGCCGCAGCGGCCCCAGAGCATAACGGATGTAAGGCGTAGCGTCCGTCGAGGTCAACTTCGTCTCATCCGAATCCCACACCGACTTCATCCCCAGCGGATGAAAGATATGCTCCCCCAGAAACTCAAAAAGCTTCTCGCCACTTACCTTTTCAACTATCTCGCCCGCGATCACAAAATTGGTATTCGAATACTGCCACTTAGTCCCCGGCTCAAAATCCAGCGGCTTCTTAGCCCATGTATCCAGAATCTGCTGCGCCGTCTCCGGCTTCATCATAGGAGTCATCAGGTAATCCTCCGGCCAATAATCCTGATAGCCCGAGGTATGGCTCAGAATCTGCCGGATCGTCACCTCATTGCCCCGCGTCAGCCCCGGAACATACTTACCCACCACATCATTCAGCGAAAGCTTGCCCTGTTCCTGAAGAATCAGAATCGCCGCAGCCGTGAACTGCTTCGAAACCGACCCAATCGAGTACCGCATCTCCGGCGTAGCCGCCACATCGGGCGCAATATGCGCCAGCCCGTAAGCGTGCGTATAGACCACCTTGCCGCCCTTCACCACCGCCACTGATGCCGAAGGAACACCGCGCTGTTCCAGCACCTGGCTCGCGATAGCATCCACGCGGGCGCGCAGAGCCGGATCAATCGCGTCCACTGTCTGCGCGTTCAAGACAGGGATCAATCCCGTTGCCATCAAGAGGCAGGGTAAAATCAATCGAAAATTCTTCATGAGGCGAGTCTTCTCCCGATACATCCTATAAAAATCTATCAGGACTCGCCGGCGATCGGATTGTTCTCCCCGCGCACTCAGCGGCTTCGGATCAGGACTGCGGTCGCATCGTCGCTTCGATCCGATCCTCCGCCAAAGCGCTGAACCTCCGCAATGAGGCTGTCAACGCACGCCTCGGAATTCGAAAAGTGCTCAATCAGACGAGCTGGTCCAAAATCTTCCTCTGCAGAATCCATGGCTTCCGTAATGCCGTCCGTATAAAGCAGCAACTGGGTGCCCGGCGGCAGCGTGATAGTGCACTGCGGATACGAAGACACTCCCAAGCCAAGCGGCAGGCCGGTATCCAGGTCGACAAACGCGCAATCATGATTGATGAGCAAGGGACGAAGATGTCCCGCGCTGGCCAGAGTCAGCTCGCGAGAGCCCGCATCGAGCACTCCGTAAACCATCGCGACAAACTTTCCAGGCGGGAAATCCTCGGTAAGTATCCGGTTAAGGTGTTCGAGGGTCTCAGCCGGCGACGGATAAAGAGGCGCAAGCGATCGCAGAATAGCCCGCGTAGCAGACATGAGAAGCCCCGCGGACATGCCCTTTCCCGAAACATCGGCCAACGCGATGCCATAACGCTCATTACCAAGATCGATAAAGTCGAACCAGTCACCGGCGACGTCGCCAGCAGGGTGCCAGGCTGTTTCAAAGGTAAAACCATGCACAAGCGGTACCGGCTTCAGAAAAAGCGCCTGCTGAATCGCGCGGGCGTCAGCCGATTCCCGCTGCATCCGTTCCCGCTCAAAGCGCTCGCGCTTGAAGAGACGAGCATTTTCAATGGCTATCGCAATGTGGCCGGCAAGCGCCCGAAGCACCTGGAGCTGGTCGCTCGAGAAGGCGTCTATCTGGTGATGGTCCACGCAAAGAACGCCCATGACCACACCTGCGGCCTTGAGAGGAATACTGACTTCAGACCGTGTCGTAGGTTCGCAGGCAACATAGTAAGGGTCCTGTTCAACATCGCGGGCGTAACGCATCTTGCCCGTGGCCGCCACGTGCCCCACCATCCCGCATCTGCCAATCTGCAGCCGCGAACCCTTCTCGTACTTTGTGCTGCCACGCACGCCATGCAGGACCATATCGTCCGTTTCGCCGTCCCGTAGCCATACTGCAACCTTCACGTTTCCAATTGAGTTTGCTATGTCATTGACGACGCGATCGAGAAGGGCCTCGAGATCCAGAGTAGAGGCGATCAGATGCGTGGCCCGCTGCAACTTCATGAGAGTCTGAATGAAGTCGCTGGAAGAGTGCATACGCGGTGGGACGGCGTGACTGGTCTGAACATTAGAGAACGAGGCGGCCATACACTACCCCTTTGAACCCACTGAGCGTGGATTAAAGACTAGATGGTGCCAGCCGGAACTCCGATGCAATCATTTGATTCGGGCAAAGCGCCTCCCATCTCCGTCACTCCCAGCCCCAGCCAGATCATCTGCGGTAGGCTGGAAGTAACGGAGGCACTGACATTGACGACCCGGCTGGACAAATTGGATAAGTTGGACAAACTGGACAAGTTGATTGAAGGACACCAACGTTTTCACCGCGAAGTCTTTCCCGGCAAACGAGAGCAATTCCATCTGCTCGCCGAGATGCAGGCCCCCGAATGGCTCTTCATCACCTGCTCGGACTCCCGCGTCCTGCCCGATCTCTTCCTGCAAACCGGTCCCGGCGACCTGTTTATCACCCGCAACGCCGGCAACGTCATCCCCCTCTCAGGCGAAGAAGACGGCGCCACAGCGACCATCGAATATGCCGTCGAAGTGCTCAAGGTTAAGCACGCCATCCTCTGCGGCCACTCCGACTGCGGCGCGCTCAAAGCGGCCTTGAACCCCTCAAGTCTCAAAAATCTCCCAAAAGCCTCGCGCTGGCTCGCCCACGTCGAAGAAGCCTTCACGCACCGCCAGCCCCTCGACCCAGCCGACGGCGAAAACGCCGAACTCGTCTCGCTCATCAAGGGAAATGTAGTCGCGCAATTGGCCAATCTACGCGCCCAGCCATCAGTGGCACGAGCCCTGGCCCACAACAAAATCGAAGTACACGGCTGGTACTACGACATCCTCACCGGCCGCATCGAGCAATACGACGAACAAGAACGCAAATTCCTGCCCCTTCTCGGCTAAAAATCAAATGTTGCCATCCTGAGCGCAGCACCCGCAAAAAGTGTTGTCATCCTGAGCGCAGCGAAGGATCTGCTTTTGCCGGATGCGATCCTTTCCGCCGCCCCTGCCAATTGAGGAACGAAGTAGCGAAGCAATCGCATCCTGGACGGGAGCCACAGTTTTGATGTATGACTTATCCGTTCTTCCGCTCACTCTATGTCTTCGCCAATCCCAAAACCACCCCCACCAGTCCCACCACAAGGAGAACTCTCAATGGATCAGGCTTTCATCGGATCAATCGTGCTTGTAGGCTTCAACTTCGCGCCCCCGGGTTGGTTGCTCTGCAATGGCCAGACTCTGTCCATCGGCCAAAACCAAGCCTTGTTTGCCTTGATCGGAACAACCTACGGCGGCGATGGCCAAACGACCTTCTCACTGCCCAACCTCAACGCAGGCGCGCTGCAGCAAGGCCTGAACTACATGATTTGCGTGAATGGCATTTTCCCCTCACGCCCCTAGCATCCGCCGTCACTCCGTCCTTTCCGCCGCGCATGCGGAAAGGATGGAGGCAGTTACGAAGCTTCATGCTCGCGTATAACTGATCGCTGGTCCATCTCCCAAGTTGGCGATGAAGCATCCGTAACTCCAGCGTCTGGAAACGCGGTTTGGCCTGAAGTCAACAGTTGAGCCAAGGGTCACTTATCCGTAAACGCGACTATTTGTCCAAGCGGCGAGAAGCCTGTTCTAACCAAGCCTTCGCCGCCAGCCTCAGCTGTATCTCGCGCATGACGATCGTCAAAACGTCAACTTCCTATTTCGCCTGCACTAGCTCCGCGACAACCGCGGCAACTTTATCGAGTATCTGGATCCAGCCCTCCATTTGACCGCTATTTTTCGCGCTCTCCATGGGTTCATTTCCAACGAAGGTGAGTTTCGTCTGGCCGTTTCCGAGATCCTCAAAGATGGCCACGTCGTACGCACCATCTATGGACTCATGTTCTATTCCTAATTGCGCAGGGTCAATCCTGTTTCCCTTCGGATCGGCAAAGTACATCAGCGAAACGATCTTCTCGTACGGAACAATCTCGTGGTATTCAACCGCATTCCAGAACTCCTGCCCATCCGGCGCCTTCATGCAGCAGAGCAGTTTTCCTCCAACGCGAAAATCCATCTGACAATCCGGCGCAGTAAAGCCCTTCGGTCCCCACCACTGCATGATGTACTTCGGGTCTGTCCACGCCTTCCAAACCAACTCGCGTGGGGCATCAAAAATTCTTGTAACGACCATCCGCTCAATTTCGCTAACTGTGTTTTCTGTCATCTCTGACCTCCTCTTTCTTCATTTGATTTACAACTACATCCAGTTTGTCGAAACTTTCTTCCCAGAATCGGCGATAGCTAATCGCCCAGTCACTGACTGTCTTGATCGCCTCTGGCCTAAGCGTGCACACACTCTCTCGTCCACGCTTCATCTTGATCACAATTCGCGCCCGCACCAGGTAGGCGATATGTTTTGAAATCATCTGCTGCGAAAGTGCAAACGGCTCCGTCAATCCATGCACAGAGGCAGGCCCATGGGAGAGTCGTTCGATCATCGCCCGGCGGGTTGGATCAGACAAAGCCGCAAATGTTGTACCTAGATTATCCACAACCATATAGTTGTGCATTGTCTGGTCAATGTCAAGTGTGAATTTTGCGATTCTTGATTTCTGTTCCCTGTTCTTTGCCCCTGACACCTGCGCTGATTGATACTCTGCGCAAATTCCGGCGTTCCAGCCGAGTCATCGCCACCCCGGAAGTTATCTCCGGTCAAGGACTTCCACTGCGGCTTGATAGTTCATGCAGCGAGCACAATCAGCACTCGCTGATCCTTCATGCACTTGCGCCGCAACCTCAGCTGTTCTTCCCTGGACGAAGTTAGCGACGGTCGAACGCGGCTCGGCAGTCCTGAAAGCGCTGGACGCTCTTTGCCCATCCTTGACGCGCAGAATCCCAGTCTTCCAGCCGAGCTGACGCTGTCCGCAGACGCCTTCCGAAAAGCCGGTGGCCACGTCTTCGGCGACACCCCCTAACCGAAAAATCCAAACTCACGCAGTTCGGTGTCCGCTACGACCCTCTTCGCCTTGATACGGTCCATTCCGCTCACTCCTTATGCCTGTACACTAAAGAATCCTTGACAATAACTCACTCATCTATTGATACTGGAACAGTACAAAAGTCCGATCCATAGGCAGGTAAACAACCAACATGGCAAAAATTATCGGTATCGACCTCGGAACTACCAATTCATGCGTAGCCGTCCTCGAAGGCGGCGAGCCCAAAGTCATTCCAAATGAAGAGGGTGCGCGCACTACCCCCTCAATCGTCGCCTTTTCCAAGAGCGGCGAACGTCTTGTCGGCCAGGTCGCGAAGCGCCAGGCCATCACCAACCCCGAAAACACCATCTTCTCCATCAAGCGCTTCATGGGCCGTCGGTACAACGAAGTCAACGACGAGATGAAGATGGTTCCCTATAAGGTTGAGCAGCAGGGCGACCACATCGTCGTAAATGCGCAGGGCAAGCCCTACACCGCTCCCGAAATCTCGGCGATGATCCTTCAGAAGCTGAAGAAGGCCGCGGAAGCCTACCTCGGCGAAACGGTCACTGAAGCCGTCATCACCGTTCCGGCTTACTTCAACGACGCCCAGCGCCAGGCCACCAAGGACGCAGGCAAGATCGCCGGTCTCGACGTAAAGCGCATCGTCAACGAGCCCACCGCAGCCGCGCTTGCTTATGGCCTCGACAAAAAGAAGGACGAGACCATCGCCGTGTACGACTTCGGTGGCGGTACGTTTGATATCTCGATTCTTGAAGTCGGCGAAGGCGTCATCGAAGTCAAGTCCACCAACGGCGACACCCACCTGGGCGGAGACAATCTCGACCAGCGCATCGTCGAGTGGCTCATCGCAGAATTCAAGGCAGAAGAAGGCCTGGATCTCGCCTCCAAAGGCAACGAAATGGCCCTGCAGCGCCTGAAAGACGCAGCAGAAAAGGCCAAGATCGAGCTCTCGACCACCGTCGAAACCGAGATCAATTTGCCCTTCATCACCGCCGATGCAACCGGCCCCAAGCACCTAGTCCGGAAGCTGACCCGCGGCAAGCTTGAGCAGCTAGTCGAAGACCTGTTGCAGCGCTCGCTCGAACCGACCAAGAAGGCTCTCGTCGATGCCGGCATCACTGCCGCCAAGATCGATGAAGTTGTTCTCGTTGGCGGCCAGACCCGCATGCCTCGCATCCAGGAACTGGTCAAGCAGCTCTTCGGCAGAGAGCCGCATCGTGGAGTCAACCCGGACGAAGTCGTGGCCATTGGCGCGGCTGTTCAGGCGGGCGTTCTGGCGGGCGATGTGAAGGACCTGCTGCTGCTCGATGTGACACCGCTGACCTTGGCGATTGAAACGCTGGGCGGAGTGGCCACGCCGATGATTCCGCGCAACACCACGATCCCGACCAAGAAGTCCGAGACCTTCTCGACGGCTGCCGATTCGCAGACCGAAGTTGAAGTTCATGTGCTTCAGGGCGAGCGTCCCATGGCTGCGCAGAACCGCACGCTGGGTAAGTTCAAGCTCTCCGGAATTCCTCCGGCGCAGCGCGGCATTCCCCAGATTGAAGTCACCTTCGACATCGACGCCAACGGCATTCTCAATGTCAACGCCAAGGACACTGCGACGGGCAAAGATCAGCGCATCACCATCACCTCCAGCTCAGGCTTGAGCAAAGAGGAAGTGGAGCGCATGGCCAAGGAAGCCGAAGCCCACGCAGCTGAAGACAAGGAACAGCGCGAGCAGATTGAAGCCCGCAACTCCCTCGACTCGCTGTCCTACAACATCGAAAAGATGCTGAAAGAGGCCGGCGATAAGGTGCAAGGCAGCGAACGGACTGAAGTTGAAACCGCTCTCGCCGAAGCGCGCAAGACGCTCGAAGGCACTCCCTCGGTAGCAGAGCTGAAGGCTGCGCAGGAGAAGCTGACCACCGCTTCTCACAAGATGGCTGAAGTGCTCTACAAGGCCAATGCCGCAGCTGCAGCAGCGCCAACCGATGATGGTCAACCCAGCAGCGGTCCGACTACCGAAGCCAAGAAAGACGAAGGCGTAATCGACGCTGAGTACGTAGACGTGGACGAAAAGAAGAGCTAGCCGCTCGGGCATTCCCCGTCTGATGGCGAACCAATACCGAAGCGCGAGCGATCTAGCTCGCGCTTTCTTTTCCTGAATGGATGAGGGGTTTCTTTCAATCCGGCCGCAGATAACTCTCAAATTCCTCGAAGTAATTCAAGGTTTCATGTTCATCGCGGTAGCTCTTGCGGCTTGTTCAAATCATGGTTCTGCGCATAGGCAGAAGCCGGCGTCGGTTGCGGCCCAGTGCCCGTGCCGGTCAAGTCGTAGCGAGGCCTTTGGTCAGGGACGTCGGAAGACCGCATAGGTTTCGCCGAGAGAAACCGGAATAAGGAGGCTGCCCAAGGCTGTTTGGGCGACTCCGTGGAGTAGTTTTGCCGCGGGAATTCGATGTTGTGAAAGACGATAAAAAACGTATTGCACGGAAAAATGGGATGGGCGGCGGCCGAAGCAGACGAGTTCGAGGCCGGACTTTTCCGCGCAGAGTTTCAGGCTGGGACGATTGAAGTAATTCATGTGCTCGGGCAATAGCAACGGCCAGCGTCTG